>DHKFC23501__coassemble_1498_pt1 | contig 13319 bp, 9 predicted proteins | sample DHKFC23501__metabat2_high_PE_052 | metagenome-assembled genome bin DHKFC23501 | reverse complement strand
CGCAGCCAAATCATGAGTTGCATATGAAAGGGGCCCGCATGATTAAACCAATCGTAACCTCAAGCATCATGCTCCGCTTGCCTTCCGACGAAGCCACGCCCGAGGACATCCCCGCAGCACAAGACCTGCTCGAGACGTTTGAGGCTCATCGCCACGAGTGCGTGGGCATGGCTGCCAACATGATCGGCGTCCGCAAGCGCATCATCGTCTTTCAAGACGGCCCGCACGTGCGCCTCATGTTCAACCCCGAGATCATCAAGGGCACCGGCGAATACCGCACCAAAGAAGGCTGCCTTTCACTCACGGGGCAGCGTGACGCCATGCGGTGGCGCAAAATCAAGGTGACGTACCAAGATGAGGAGTTCAGCCTCAAAACAAAAACGTTTACCGGAGACGCGGCGCAGGTTATCCAGCATGAAGTCGACCACTGCAACGGCATCGTGATCTAGCAGGTTATCGGCTCTTCTGCAGATTCCCTACTATTGCGGGGCGCGCTCACGCGTTTCTCGCAGCGCGTCGATAGCGTTACCGAAGCAACCGTGAACAACCCACTATGGCCCACTGTGAAAGTTCTCTTTAATTGAGAATCTCTCTCAATAAGCTACCATTTCAACAACATTTTGGGCATAATAGTCCCGTACGCACGCGGCGCCCCATGAGGGCCAACAAGACTGGAGCACCGCGTGAATCGCCTGCGTTCTAAGGAGAACAGCATGAAGTTTGTTTGCCCCGTTTGCGGTTACGTTGAGGAGTTCGACGGCGACGAGCTGCCCGAGGGCTTCAAGTGCCCCCAGTGCGGCGTCTCTGGCGACCGTTTCATTAAGCAGTCCGAGACCGAGATGACCTGGGCCGCCGAGCATGTTATTGGCGTCGGCAAGCTTCCCGAGGTCTCCGAGGACATCGTTGCCGACCTCCGCGCCAACTTTGAGGGCGAGTGCACCGAGGTTGGTATGTACCTCGCTATGGCCCGCGTTGCTCATCGCGAGGGCTATCCCGAGATTGGCCTGTACTGGGAGAAGGCTGCTCACGAAGAGGCCGAGCACGCTGCCAAGTTTGCTGAGCTCCTGGGCGAGGTTGTGACCGACTCCACCAAGAAGAACCTCGAGATGCGCGTTGAGGCCGAGAACGGCGCCACCGCTGGCAAGACCGACCTTGCTAAGCGCGCCAAGGCTGCTGGCCTGGATGCCATCCACGACACCGTGCATGAGATGGCTCGTGACGAGGCCCGTCATGGCAAGGCGTTCGCTGGCCTGCTGAAGCGCTACTTCGGCTAAAGCGTAATCATACGTAACTGCCAGAAGGGCTCCTTCCCCTGCGGGAGGGAGCCCTTTCGTTTAGCGACGATCCGAACCGTTCTCTTAAGTCGCATAAAGGTCAATAACGTATCAGATATGTCCTTGTGCGACCTCTCGATTGACATCGCCTCGCCGTCGCGACTAGCTTCGACAAAAATCTTTTCGATTTGTTGCGGTTTAGGGCCGACCCTTCAAGTACACAGCGAAAATCCGCCGCTGTGACCAGCAGGTTTGTTCCGCGCGAAGGCCGGTCTACTCGGAAGATGCTTCTAAAACTGCAACTAATCGAAAAGTTTTTGCTGGAGTCCGTCGAAGTAGGGGCAAAGACCTTGGTGCACCAACCCAAGATGACCATCATCTGCATCATAGCCATCCGAAAGCAGAAAACGGCGTGCCGCCCGAGAGCGGCACGCCGTTCACCACGTGCTATAAGCAAGCCTGTTACCAGGCACATCGCTGCTTAGAAGCGATTGCCGCCACGGTCGCCACCGCGACCGCCGCCGAAGCCACCGCGCGAGCCGCCACGGCCACCGCGATCACCAAAGTTGCCGCGGCCACCGCTGAAACCGCCGCGCGAACCGCCACGATCACCAAAGCCGCCACGGCCACCACGGTCGCCACCGCGACCGCCGCCGAAGCCACCGCGCGAACCACCGCGGTCACCAAAGCCGCCGCGCGAACCACCGCGGCCGCCAAAGTCCTTGCGCGGGCCACGGTCGCCACCGCGGCCGCCAAAGCCACCACGGTCACCGCCGCGCGGGCCGCGGTCGTCACGACCGCCGCGCGGGCCACGGTCCTCGTCCAGGCCCATAGCGGTAAGCGGGTCAATCACCTGGTCGAGCAGGGCGAGCAGGCTCTCAGCGCTCTCAGAGGAGAGCTGCGGAATATACTTCTTGCGCTTCTTGAGCTGAGCCTCTGCAAGCTCCTTGGCGTCCTCGCTTGCAAACACTACGATGTGACGCATGTCGTTGTCCTCGGGCTCAATACGGGCAACAATGTCGTCCTTCTCGGCCTTGATGAGGATCTCGTTGAGTTCGCGCAGACGCATGCCCATGAGGTCCGCCATCTCCTTCTCCTCCATCTTGGGCTTGAGCTCGAGGAGCTTGAGCGCACGCATCAGCGTGTTCAGGCGCTCAGCGTCAGCCTCGGCCTCGGCCTCAAGAGCAGAGCGGCGGGCGCGCATAAGGCGCGCAGCGCGGTTGAGCTTATCAAACAGCTGATCATCAAGGTCGGCGTGGTTGGCCTTCGGAGCCTCCTCGGCAGCAGCCTCTGCAGGAGCGGCAACGGGCTCCGCCTCAGCAGCAGCCTCCTCAACAATCTCTTCAGTCGCCACAATCGTCGCATCCTCGGCAGCAACCTCGTTGGCGACAGTCTCGTCGACAGCAACGCCGGCAATAGCGGCAGCCGTAGCCGTCGTCTCATCCATCTCGTTCATGGTCTCGTCCATCTCGTTGAACTCAGTCATGTAGTTCCTTCCATGCCTTTCGGCGTTTTACGAGGCGCCTCCCCGGGCGCCACACTTTGGGCCTTCCGGCCCCTATACGCTGGCCTTTCGGCCCGCATGCAAGTGTAGAGGTGCACGCCGTCGTGCACACGATCAATCTCTGCGCACACAAAACCCCCAGCTACCAGACGGCAGCTGGGGGGTACAGAAGGGGACTAATTATGACCTAGGCGAGCTAATTGCGCGTACCCGCCGCTAGATCTTGGCCATCTTCGTATTGCGCTCGGACACCTTGAGCGATTCCACCCACGCAATGAGCGACACTCCTGCCGGGTACGACACAAAAGCAAAGATGAACGTGAAGATCGAGAGCCCGTAGAGGAAACTCGACGCTGCGCCGCCGTTCATGGCGAACGCCTTCAAAAACTGACTCAGGATGATCATGGCGTATGTGGAGCCAACATACTTGAGCACTTTGCCCTTCAGCCCGGTGAACTCGCTCTCGTGCTCAAACTGCTCCTGCTTGTAGTAGTTGCGCATCGCTGCCACCTCACCTTCCAGCCTCGCCCGCACGGCGCAAGGCCCGTCCACGTCTCACTCTCACCCTACCCACTAAAAAGCCCCAATGTATGAAGAACACATCAGGGCTTTGTAAGCTTCGGTTAAGTGCACGCTACCGCAGGTGAACGGCCGCGTCAGGCTGCTAGAGACAACGACGCGGCATCGCTAGCTCTGACGATAGTGCGCAAAGAAGTCGGCCAGATCCTCCATGGCCTCGCGCAGCACTTCCATACGCGGCAGGTACACGATACGGAAGTGGTCGGGCTGCTTCCAGTTGAAGCCGCCGCCGCGCGTGATGAGGATGCGTTTCTCGTGCAGCAGGTCGAGCGCGAACTGTTCGTCGTCGTGGATGTTGAACTTCTCCACGTCCATCTTGGGGAAAATGTAGAACGCCGCGCGCGGCTTCACCGCCGTGATGCCCGGAATCGCGTTCAGCGCCTCGTACACAAAGTTGCGCTGCTCGTACACACGGCCACCCGGCGCCACGTAACCCTTCACACTCTGGTGCCCGCCAAGCGCCGTCTGCACAATGGACTGCGCAGGCACATTGGAGCACAAGCGCATGTTGGAGAGCATGTTGACGCCGTAGATGAAGTCCTTCATGCAGCGTTTGTTGCCCGAGAGGATCATCCAGCCGATGCGATAGCCGGCGATCATGTGCGACTTGGAGAGGCCCGAGAACGTCACGCAGGGCAGGTCGGGCGCCAGCGAAGCGATGGAGACGTGCTCGTAGCCGTCCATGCACAGGCGGTCGTAGATCTCGTCCGAGAAGATCATGAGCTGATGGCGCCGGGCGATCTCGACGATCTGCTCGAGCACGTCGCGCGAGTACACGGCGCCCGTGGGGTTGTTGGGGTTGATGATAACGATGGCCTTCGTGTTAGAGGTGATCTTGGCCTCAATGTCCGCCAAGTCAGGGTTCCACTCGGCTTCTTCATCGCAAACGTAGTGCACGGGCGTGCCACCCGCAAGCGTGGCACACGCCGTCCACAACGGATAATCCGGGCTGGGGATGAGCACCTCGTCGCCCGTGTCGAGCAACACATTCATGCACAGCTGGATGAGCTCCGAAACGCCGTTGCCCGTGTAGATGCCGTCCATGGACACGTTGGGCAGGCCTTTTATCTGGGCGTACTGCATGATGGCCTTGCGTGCAGAGAAGAGGCCGCGAGAGTCGGAATAGCCCTCGCAGTCGGGCAGTTGCTGACGCATGTCCTGCACAACCTCGTCGGGCGTGCGGAAACCAAACGGCGCCGGGTTACCAATATTGAGCTTGAGAATGCGCAGGCCCTCGGATTCCATGCGGGCTGCCTCATCGGCCACAGGACCACGGACGTCATACAACACGTTATCGAGCTTGCTGGATTTTTTGAACTCTCGCATGGTAGTGCTCCTTGTATCGGAAAAAGATGCGCGTGATTGCGTCGGCAACGGAATGGAAGCGGCCTCATGCCGCGCGGAAGCTCGCCCACCGGAACGCGTAGAAGCGGGCCTGGAAGATGAGGGGCCCGTGGCAGTAACGGGAGCATCTGGGGCTTCGCCCTTAGCTGCGGATGCCGAACCTGCCCCACTCGCCAGCCAGGCAGCATCAACATGGAGCAGGCTTGCCAGGAGCTCCATCACCGCACGGCGAGGCATGGTTTTTCCTGAAACATATTGGCTCATCTGGCTTTTTCCCAGCTTGCCGCCACGCTCCGCAGCCACGCGAATCACATCCGCCTGCTTCATGCCAGCCGCATCCATAGCCTGCTGCAGCCGGCGGGAAAACCCGCTCGCAGCCTCGTGCAACGCCATGCTCCCCTCCCTCAGTCACTCAAAATTGAACTTTACGTTTTGACATTTGCTGTCGTATCTGAAAGTTCAATTTCAGTTCATTTTTGGAGAGTATACCACGCAAATAGTTCAATGAGTTCAATTTTGTGTAACCCTACAGAGCGCACGGTTATCGCACAAAGCGGGCACAAAACCGCGGGAAGCGGAACCGCGGACATGCCTGCGTACCCGCTAACCGCTTTTGCCCTATAAATCCTCTACGCCAGACAGCTCAACTGTGTATAAGGGCTTGTAATGCGCCCCTTCTGCGGACAAGATACTTTTGAAGAGCGTAACATGGTGCGCCTGCGAAGCCCCGGGAAACGCCAGATGCTCCACCGTGCCTCGCGGTAGACGCGCCCGGCGCGCCAGCGTAATGTGAGGCCTGAACGGCTTGTTGTCATACCAGATGCCCGCATCGGTAAGCGCCGAACGTGTTGCCTGCGCAAGCTCCATAAGTTCAGGCGCTGCCGCAATACCCAGCCACAGGGTGCAGTCGCGCGGCTTGCCAAACGTTCCCAAACCGTCGCTACTCAAGGGGATGGCGCCGCGCCCCGCGCACGCGCGATCAAGGGCATCCATCGCCCGCCGGGCATCTGCCTCGCCGATATCTCCCATAAATGCCAGCGTAAGGTGGTAGGTCTCACGCGCCATAAAACGACCGGTAACCACGCGCTGCAAACTACGGCTCAGAGCTGCTGCATCCTGCGCAAATGGCTCCGGCAACTCCAATGCAATGAACGTGCGCATGCCGACCTCCTTGTCCCGGTGGCTCCATCATACGGCAGGCGCAGCCTAGCAACACATCGCGCATGCCCGGCACAAAGCTACTCGCAACCACAAAGCGGCATGGCCCCAGCCATGCCGCCGGCAACATACAATATGAAACGCCCAGAGGCGTGGCTCAACACAGAGCGTCAGCCTACTCCTTGCCATCCCAACAATACGTGCACACCTTAGTGGGGTCGATGCCAATAGCCTCAAGCAGGCCCGGCAGGCTCTGGTACCCCAGCGAATCAAAGCCCAGCTGCTCGCAGATCTGCTTCAGCATGCACTTGCCGCGCTCCGTGGAGCTATCGGCATACTCGTCCAGATGCTTCTCGCCCTCCTCGCCCTCAAGGTCGCGCACCACACGGCGAGCAATCAAGTCCATGTCGGACTTGCCGCGCGAGAAGCTCAAGTACTTGCAGCTAAACATGATCGGCGGGCATGCGGAGCGCATGTGCACCTCAGCGGCGCCGGTTTGGTACAGGAAGTCCACCGTGTTGCCCAGCTGCGTTCCGCGCACGATGGAGTCATCCACCAAGAGCAGGCGCTTATCGCGAATAAGCTCTGGCACGGGGATTTGCTTCATCTCGGCAATGCGGTCGCGCACCTCCTGATTGGAGGGCATAAATGAGCGCGACCATGTGGGCGTGTACTTAATAAAGGGGCGCGCGAAGGTGGCTCCGCACTCGCTGGCATATCCAATGGCGTGCGGCAAGCCGGAATCGGGCACGCCCGCCACGTAGTCCACCTCGGGAAGTGTGCCCGCCATGGCCTCGTCGCGCGCCATGATGGCGCCGTTGCGGTAACGCATGACCTCCACGTTCATGCCCTCATAGTTTGAGTTGGGGTAACCGTAGTACACCCATAGGAAGGCACAGATTTTCATGTCCTTCCCGGGAGCGACCATCTGCTCGTAGCCATCGGGCGTGAGGCGTATGACCTCGCCGGGGCCAAGCTCATACTCGTCCTCATAGCCCAGCTTGTGATACACAAACGATTCGAGCGAGATGCAGTAGCCGTCACCCGCCGAATCGCGGCCGATTATCACCGGCAAACGGCCCATGCGGTCGCGTGCGGCGTACACCACGCCGTCCTCGGTCATAACCAGCAGCGTAAGCGAGCCCTCAATAACCTGCTGAGCGTAGACAATGCCCTCTACCAGGTCTTCCTTCTGGTTGATGAGCGCTGCCACTAGCTCGGTATGGTTCACCGCGCCCGAGCTCATGGCCATAAACTGCGTACCGCCCTGCTCAAAGTAGCGCTCGATCAGCTCATCGGCGTTGTTGATGGCACCCACCGTCGTAAGCGCAAACGTGCCGTGGTGCGAACGCACCAAAAGCGGCTGCGGGTCGGTATCACTGATGCAGCCAATGCCGCTTGTTCCATGAAAACGCTCAAGGTCTTTATCAAAGCGCGAGCGAAACGGTGTGTTTTCGATTGAGTGAATCTCTTTGTTAAACCCACCGGTACCGTCGCAAAACACCATACCCGCACGTCGCGTACCCAAATGCGAGTGATAGTCCACGCCAAAGAACACGTCGAGCACAACGTCGCGCTTAGAAACTGCGCCGAAGAAACCGCCCATGTATTTGCTCTCCCCTTGCAAATTGCCCCATCATGTCGCCAGCGCACAGGCCAGCGTGATTGCTACAGTATACGTACGCAGCTGGCAACTCGCGCAGCGCAAAGCAGATTTTCCGCAGAGCAGGAGCAAATTGACACAGCAAGAACGAGCTACCCGCAGTACCCGGCACGAGGTGGCACGAAGCCAGTGCACCTACTCGGCAGGCTCGAGCACATAAACCGTTGCCATTTCCTCCTCGTCATCAGGCCAACGCCCCGCCCTTCAATGGATCCCACTTAAACCGAAGGCCTACTCTGTCACCGAGGCGACGGAATCATCGGCCCCATCATCTTTCGCGGCACTTGCTCGCGCCTCCTCGAATGCTACCTTCATGGTTTTGTTACCGCGCGTGAGCTTCTTGATAGAGAGGTCCTGCGCCTTGTCGTTTGCCAAGCGAAGGTTGCGGTCGCTCGAAAGCAGAGCTTCCTTGGTCTTCTGCAAATGGGTGATGGTTTTATCAATCTCGTCGATCGCCGTCTGGAACTTCCGGCTTGCAAGGTCGAAGTTGCGTGCAAAGCCATCCTGGAACTTGAGGAGCTTCTCCTCAAAATGGGTGACGTCCACGTTTTGCTGGCGCACGAGCTCAAGCTCCTGTTTGTAGGCCAGCGCATTCAGGGCGGCGTTGCGCACGAGCGTGATGATGGGGATGAAGAACTGCGGGCGGATGACATACATCTTGGGGTAGCGGTAGCTCACGTCCACGATACCCGCGTTGTAAAGCTCGCTTTCGGGCTCCAAGAGGGACACGAGCACAGCGTACTCGCATTTCTTCTGTGTGCGGTCGTGATCGAGCTTCTTGAAGAAGTCCTCGTTCTTGTGCTTGGTCGCGGTGGTGTCGTTCTCGTTTTTCATCTCGAACATGATGGACACCACCTCGTTCCCCGCCTCGTCTGTCTCGCGGAAGATGTAGTCGCCCTTCGTACCCTCGGAGGCATCGTTATCCTTCTCAAAATAGGCGTGCGGGAACGCCGTCATGCGGATGCGGTTGAACTCCGTCTCGCAGTGCTGCTCCAGGCTCTCCCCCACCATCTTGGTGGAGAGACGCGCCTTCATATCGCGCAGGCGCTCGATCTCTTCATCCTTGTAGCGGATGAGAGCCTCGCTCGTCTTGTGCGCCTGCTCAAGTTCGAGCGCATGCGCCGCCTCAAGCTGGCGCTTCTCGGAGGCGCGCACCGCCTGCTCGCTTGCAAGCTGCGCCCGGGCCTCATCGCGCTCGGCACGCATCTGGGCCACGGCCCGCTCCTGGGCAAGCTCGGATGCCTGCTCCTGCTCTCGCAGCTTGGCCGTGAGCGTGTCGCGCTCATGCTGCACCGCGGCCGTCTGCGCGGCCTTCTGCTGGTCAAGTGTGACAGTGAGCTCCGCCACCTTGCGTTCAAGCTCCGCGCGCTGCTCCTGCGCACGCTCGCGCTCTTGAGCGCCCGCCTGTTGCCGTGCCAGCTCCATCTCACGAGCGGACGCTTCGAGCTTTGCTGTGAGCTCGGCGATGCGCGCCTCCTGCGCTGCCGCCTCCTCACGTGCTTTGCCCGCAACCTCCTGACGCGCAAGCTTCACAGCCGCCTCGCGCTCACGCGCCATCAGCTCCTCCCGCTCGTGGAGCTCGCGGGAAAACTCAGCATCGCGCACCTGCTTGACCAGGTCGGCATAACCGGTCTCGTCCACGGTGAACATGGTTCCGCAGTTGGGGCACTTAATCTCGTTCATGGACGTCCTTCCTTATGCGACGGGTCGTGGCGATAAGCGACGGATGGTGTAGGCAAAGCGTGCGCAACGAACCAGCAAAGCAGGGTGCGCCAAAGTCGCACGCCCGCATCGCAAACTGCCCGCTTCACGGCAACCACGCCAAAGCCTTCTTGGCTTCCTCGCTAATTTGTATGGTACAACGCCGGCCGGACACCATACCCGCCCGTACGCCGCAAGCGGCCGCACGCCGTGCCGGTCGGGCGCGCTCCGGCCTTACCGCACGTAAGCCATGAGGGCGTCGAAGGTTGCCTCCGCATCGCGGCAGCCAACCTCATACACATGCTGCAGCAGCTTAGGGTCGCGCACCATGGTGGGCAGCACGATGGGCTCGCTCGGGCGGATCACAAACACGCGGCCCTCCGCCTCAAGCTGCGCCAGCTTCTCGCGCTGAGCGTTATAGCGCTCGTGACGATTCGCCAGAAGCTCCACGAGCTTGGGATACCTGTGCAGACGCATGCGCAACACAGGCATGAGATTGTTGGGCTTCTTGCGATAGCTCGGGTCTTGCGTGCACACCACCACGCAGCGGTCGTAGCCTTGGCCGAGCATCCACTCAAAGGGGATTGAATCCGCGGTGCCGCCATCGAGGAGCTTGCGTCCCTCAAGATAGACCGGACGCGAAAGCGCAGGAATGGACGCCGAAGCGCGGATCCACTCGATATCCTCCATACCGCCTTCGTTGAGGTCATGGTACACCGGCTCGCCCGTTTCGATATCGGTGGCAACCACGGTGAAGCGCATGGGGTGCGCCTGGAACGTCTGCGTGTCAAACACGTCGAGCTCCCAAGGCAGGCGGCCATAGGCAAAGTCGCGGCTGAAGAGGTCTCCCGTGCGCACCAGATTGCCCATACCGGCATAGCGCGGATCGGCACAGAAGCGCTTGTTGTAGCGCAGTGTACGCCCCACCTGCATGGACTTGAAGTTGCAGCCAAAGGTGGCACCGGCCGACACCCCAACGGTTGCCGTGGCGGTGAAGCCCCGCTTCATCCACACGTCGAGGATGCCCGCCGTGTACATGCCGCGGAACCCGCCACCTTCAAGCACCACGCCCACGCTGGGCGTTCCCGGCTCCACGAAGGGAATCTCGATGCCCGGGACATACACACGCTCTTCCGTCGCCTTCTGCGCCTTGCTCATACCAACCTCCTTTTTGCTGGAAGGTAGTATACCGCCGCCAGCCAGAAGGGAGCCGCGCAGGCCAGCCCCGGGGCAGCGGCAACGCATCAAAAACAGCCCGTGGCCATGAGACAAGCCCGCCCCCGGGTCAGCATGGACGCAGGGGCGGGCTGAAAGTCGTTATTTCCGGTGCTGGCGGCGCAAAGCACAAGCGGCCACGATCAAAAGCAGACCCGCACCGCCCACGCAAGCGATGGCAAACGGCACGACATCGCCCGTGGCGGGGATGACATCGGTGTGTGGCTTGTCCGTCTGGTCATCGGGGGTATCGGGCACATCCGGGTGGTCATCGGGATCGCTCGGTCCATCGGGCCCGGGCTCATCGGTGCCCGGTTCCTCGCCCGACCCGTCCTCATCGATCCACAGCAGCTCAAAGGGGCCGCCCGTTCCGCGAAGAGCTAATCCGTTGCCCCTTTGCTCCAGAGCTCCGCCAAGGTGGAGACCACATCACGCCCCATACGCTCCCACGCCACGGCACCCAGCTCAGCCGCCACATCGCTCAAGAGATTCCGTTGCTCACGCGGAAGATGCCACACTGCATCGAGCAGACGCTGAAGCGCAGGGGTACCGCCCATCATAAGGGCACGCGCATCAGAACATCCGGACGATTCCACTGCATCAAAGAGGGCGTCTGCCACCTGCTGCACCCGCTCGCGATCGGTGCGGGCAAGCCATGCGTTCAGCATCTCATGCACGGCGCGCGACCCCTCATCGAGCGTACCCAGAACCAGCTGGCCTGCCTCAATCTGCCAGGTAAACACCGAATGCTGCATAAGCGGAGCAGCGTCGCTGCGCACCACCTTGGCCTCCGGGGCGTCGAGCAGCATACCCACCACTGAGCGCTCGGGCACCACCCTGTGCACCCGATCGCCCAGCGCTTGATAGTCCGCCGGAGAGAATAGCCCGCGCGCAAACCCCGGCGCATCAAACGCCCACACTGCCGCGATGCGCTCCATCACCTTGGGAGAGCTCATGAGCGTCGCATAGAGCGCCAGGTTTCCACCTTTGGAGTGGCCACCCGCATGCAGCACGCCCGGTACGTGCTCGGACATCTCCTCAAGATAAATCCGCGCCTGCTCATGCGCCGGCATGGTGCCACGCCACGCCATGTCAACATTCTCTCGCCATCCCGGAAACGGCGCGTCCGTACCCTGGAACCCCACGAACGTAAACGCGTCGCGCCATGAAAACGCCAGTGCCCCAAACTGCGTGGGCACCAGGTCGTCCACCACCATACGGTGGCAGCTGAGCACAAGGTCGCGAAACCGCGGACTGGCAGCAAGAGCATAGAGGCACCGCTTGATATCACCAGGAACCAGACCGAGAAACATATGCTCAAAGTGCTCGGCTCGCACCAGATCTACAAGGCGCGTCGGGGTGCACTTGGACGCGGCGCGTGCGAGCAAACGGCCCAGCAGCGTATGCGAGCGGCTCAAGGCATCAGACTCGGACGGCACGTCGGGCACCAGCCATCGGGCATCAACCATGCATGCTTGCGTGAGCGCGAGCGCGTCCACCTCAGAAAACGGCTGCTCATCAAAGGTGGCGGTGTTCTGCTCGATGTAGTCGATAAGCTGCACGATGCCTCCTCTTCAAGAATGAAGCAAGCTACCTGCTAACCAGCAGCACCACTGCTAACCAGCAGCACCACCTACATAAGCCCCGCCACACAACATGCTGAGTTATATCGGTTTGTACCCTGTTCTTGCAGGAGCGTGAACCGGTCCACGCGGTCCCTGGCCAAAATGGCCCGCGAGATCCAATTCGGGCTGACTCTGGGTCGAACTCAATTCGGGTGTAGGGAAGAAAACCCTGATACACCAGGCAGACAACCTGCTGGCGTCGTGAATCAGTGTGGTTTTGATGCCGGACGGACTGCATCGAGCGAGCCCAACCAAAAACTCATTGATTTAATGCAGTTTGAAGCCGACATGCAAAACACATCGAGGGACAAAGCGCACCGACCTGACCTTTCGTTCCTCGCGGGGGTCGCTCATCAAAAAAAGTACGCCATTTCAGTACGTGATTCGCGTTTTGCCGAGTACACCGCCGCCCGTGCTCAGCAAAACCCCAGTTGGCGCGCCCCTGCAAACCGTGTCTACTCGCAAAGTTTTGGAGTACGTTCTGAAATGGCGTAGTTTTTTCTGGAGGCGGGTTGGGACGGGGCCGTTCCATCCCGTCAAACTGCAACAAATCGAAAAGTTTTTGTTTGGCGGGCCGGAAAAGACCCATCCCGCCCCATCAAACGGTGATATTTCGACGAAGCACGCCCACCGCCCTCGCGGTGACGCGGCACCATGGGGCATACGGACCATTGTGCAGCGTCTTCCCATAATCCTCCTGGGCACCCAACGTGCCGATGACTGAATACCTGCTCTTTTGGATACAACGAAAGCGGAGACAAACTGCCCTGCGCAGCAGAACACAAGAAGGGGTCACCATGGACGCACGCGAAAATCTCCTTACACGCCGCAGCATTAGGTCGTACAAGAATGATCCTATTCCCACCGACGTGCTCGACCGCATTCTTGAGGCTGGCACCTACGCCGCCTCGGGCATGGGGCAGCAACCGGCCATCATCCTCGCCATCACCGACCGCGCTACGCGCGACGAACTCTCTCGTCTGAACCAGAAGGCACGCGGGGGCGACACCGATCCGTTCTATGGGGCGCCCGTGGTGCTGGCGGTACTTGCCGCAAAAGAGCGCCCCACCTATATCTATGACGGCAGCTTGGTTATCGGAAACCTTATGCTTGCCGCTCATGCTGAAGGCTTGGGCAGCTGCTGGATCCACGGGGCGAAAGAGGAATTTGAGCTGCCCGAGGGCCGGGCGCTACTTGAGCGTCTAGGTATCGACCCCGATGCCTACGAGGGCATCGGCCATTGCATCCTCGGCTAC
>DHKFC23501__coassemble_1483_pt1 | contig 13646 bp, 29 predicted proteins | sample DHKFC23501__metabat2_high_PE_052 | metagenome-assembled genome bin DHKFC23501 | reverse complement strand
TGCTTGACGAACTTGATGCAATTTGTACAATCAAAGCGACCTTTAAGCGCGTTAAATGCACGGATGGCATTCGCGCAGGTAGATAGGCATACCAGTTGCCCGCGTTACCCAATTTTACCCAATCAAACCGACTTCGCGGGATGCATCATACCCAGATGGGCCATGGCGCACGTCTCGGCATACACATCAGGCTCCGGGCGGTCGTAGTGCTTCTCGCGGATTCCCTTGGCGTGGCCCATCATGGAGTCCACCATGTCGGCGGGCACCCCGAGCTCCCAGCGCATGAAGGTCTCCCACGACGCCCGGAGGTTCTGCATCGTGATGCGCTCCGCCCCGGTGGGGGAGAAGCGCGACCACGCAGATTTTATCGCCACCCTGGTCACCGGCTCGCCCAGCCCGTTGTCGTTCAGCCACGGCAATCCCTCCGCCATGTTGTCATCCGCTACCTCGCGCAGGCGCAGGCTCCAAGGCTCCGGGACGCACACCGTGCGCACGCTCTGGGGGTTCTTCAGCTTGTCGGACACGCCGCCCTTCAGGAGCTGGCGCGTGATGGGCACGCGGGCGATGCGCATGCCGTGCTCCACCGACACCTCCACCTCGTCGCAGCGGACGGCGCACGCCTCGCCGACGCGGCACGACCCGAAGCCGCAGAGGATGACGGGAACCTCCAGTATCGTCCCCCGTGCGGACTCAGCCGCCGCCGAAAGCTCGGCGAGCGTCCAGATGGACTTGTCGCGGCCCTCAGCCTTCCTTGGGATGCGGTACTTCATCGAGAAGGCGTTCTTCGTCGCCCCGCCCATCCTGACGGCCTCGCCGGCGATCATCGATGCGAGGGACTTTGAGACGGTGGCCGTCCACTTGCTCATTGACAGGAGCCACTCGCGCACGTCCGCAGGTTTCACGGAATCCACCTCCACGTCGGCCCACTTGGGGGCGATGTGGTTCCTCCAGGTGCTCATGTAGAGGTCGTAGGTGTTCTTGGCGAGGTCTCCGTCCTCAAGCCTCTGGTCAGCATCGGGAAGCCACCATCTGGCGAATGCGGCCCGCATCGTGACCGACGCGGAGTCCTCGCCGTACTTTGCCCAGAGGTCGCGCAGGATCTCGAATCCATCCCTCCTGCTGCCCTTCACGGTCATGCACCTCCGGCAGTAGCCCCTGCCGTCGTTCGTGTCCGCCCAGTAGCGCAGGACGCGGTAGCCTTTGCGGCGGGCAGGCGAGTTGCTGCCCCAGCTATTCCGTTGTGTCATAATGAGATTCCTCCAATCATTCGTGATTGGCTGGGTTGAAGCCCCGTCCCCTTTGCGCCGCCAAGCATCAAGGGGCGGGGCAATTTGCGCTATTTCTTCCGTGCGCGGATTCCCAGGAAGATGCAGACGCATCCGGCTATGAATGGTATCGACACGGCTGTACCGGTGACCATATCATTCATCATTGAACCCTTCAGCAATTCATTGATGCCCGCGGCTACGAGGATGAAAAGCGCTCCCATCATGCAGTAGACGATCATCACGCCTTTGCGCCTCGAGTCTTCAGAGTTTCCCGACGCGTACGAGCCCAAGCTGTCGGTGTCCTGGCCGAGCGACGTGCACGGTATGTCACCGTGGTAGATCCAGTCGGGCATGTCATCGATCTCGACACTCTGCGACATGAGCCGCAGGCACTCCCAGCACTGCCACGTGGCAATGGCATCGCTGAGCGCACGATGGTTCCTATCCTTCTTGATATGTAGGTGCTCGCAAAGGTCGGTGATGGAGTCGCGCGACATCGCGCCCATCTTGCCGCCGAGCCATAGCACGTCGCGCCATTTGTTCTCCATCACGACACCGCACGCCTTGAGCGCGTCGCGCTCGATGTACGGCTTTATGAAGCGCGAGTATTTCGCACCTATGAGCGGCATATCTCCGATGAACTCCAAGAGGTTCGTCATGACCTCTTCCAAGGCCGGAGCGTTCGCAAGGTGGAATTCCGTTATGTCGGCGTTGATCCTGAGGTTGTCGATGACATCCTCATCGGTGGCTATGAACGACCTAAAAGCCTCTGTCGCCCTTCCCCCTACGACCTTCACAGCCGCCACCTCGACAAGAGCGGCCATTTTGTCGTAGCCATTGGTGTTGCACGCTATCGCACAGTAATCCTCGGGCAGTCGGCCCACGGAGCTACCAGGCATGGCACACATCCCCTTTCCGGTGTCACGCCGCCCCGGCCTCACGCTGTGGTGAAGCGGCGGCGTGCTCTTTGCTTAAATCGCGTTGATCCCTCACTGCCTCGGCAGCCTTGGACTTGCGCGATGGGGTGCATTCCCTGTAGTCGCTGAGAAGGATGGATTCATCCTTTGAGAGGCCGTGAGTGGCGTCTTCCGGGTGCTCGTCATACCATCCGAGCAGGGTGTTGGGGTCGACTCCGAAGAACTCGCACATGACGCAGATGGCTTCGGCGTTCGGATACGACACCCCGCCCTCCCAAGACTGCACGGTTCCTATCGACTTCTTTATCTCCCTCGCGAACTCCTTCTGGGTCAGACCCATCATGTCGCGGAACTCTCTGATTTTCAGATTCATATCTCCTCCTGACCCTCAATCGCATTGTACCCAGAAATATATGCACACGCAAAAAAATATTGAGTTTTTGATTGCAAAACCTAGAAAACTATGTATCATAAAAAGCGGAACACAGAAAACTGGGTTTTGAACACAGATGGGGCACCAAAACAGAAAGGTGCGACCCAGAAAGATGTGATGCCCATGTGCTGATTGGAGGTGATAGCCGGTGCTTTTCGACAAGAACGTGTTCGCTGCGAACCTCCGCGCAGAGCGTGGACGTCGCGACATCTCCCAAGGGGAGCTGGCCGAGAAGACGGGAATCAACATCGCGACCATCTGCCAGTACGAGGACGGGGCCTACGTCCCGGGCGGAGACAAGCTGTGCGCCCTCGCGAGCGCTTTAGGCTGCACGCCGAACGACCTAATCGGGTGGACTAACTAGCCACCAACCCTTACAACCACCCTCCATCGCCCGGAGCGGCCAGCCGTTACCCATCGTGCAAAAGAGCTGCAATCTGGCCGCTCCGGTCGGGGGGAGGGGGACGTACCTTACAGAAGCATAGCTGTGCGCAGGCGCTCCAAGCGTGCTAGAACCACGCGATAGACCAACGCCGGTGCACGGTGGCGCAGCGCCCTCGCGCAGAGTAAGGGCGTGGAGCCGGTGCGAACCCGGCGATACGGCGGCATGCTTTCGGGCGCACCCGGTCAGCGGGCGCGTCCCTTCTGGCTATGGACTTCCTTTCAGATTCCCTTTTGGCAACGCTTTTTTGGCTGACTCTCCTCTCTGACGAGAACACGCAGACTGACCCATCGCGACCCGTGCCGGGCGCGTCCGCAAGCATGCCGCTGAGAACTATAGATTCCATAGAGAGAAGGTGTTCACATGGGCGTTTTCGATAGATACGAGCGTCCTCTTGAGCTGGTTCACCGTGTCACAAAGATGGATCTAGCGACCGACAGCCTTGATGATGTCATGGCAACGATCGTCATGGCGGCAGACGAGCTGAGGGCCACCGGGCTCTTTGGCTCCGAGAGGCGTGTGTGCGACACGTGCAACCTCATGCGCGAGGTTGCGATGGCCGACGGCACGCGCATCTGCGTGTGCGACGGCGGGTGCGACGAGCTGGAGCAGATCGGTCGTGAAGACCCTGCGTGCGACAAGTACGAGCCGAGATGGTGACCATGAGGGTGCTCGAGCTTTTCAGCGGCACCAGGTCAATCGGGAGGGCCTTCGAGTCGCACGGACACGAGGTGTACAGCATCGACTACTGCGAGAGCTTCGAGGCCGACAGCCACGAGGATATCGGCATCGTCGGAGTGAGCGACATCTTGGAGGCATTCGGACTGCCTGATGTGATATGGGCATCGCCGGACTGCACAACCTACAGCGTCGCAGCCCTGGGACATCACCGCAAGCGCGATCCCGCGACGGGATGGCTCATGCCGATCACCGACTACGCCAAGATCTGCGATGCGGTCAACCAGCATCTGATGCGGCTGATCAATGCCCTGGATCCTGAGTTCTGGTTCATAGAGAACCCGCGGGGGGGGTTGCGCAAGATGCCTTGGATGGAGGGGCTTCCACGCCACACGGTCACGTACTGCCAGTACGGATACAGGTACATGAAGCCAACGGACATTTGGACGAACCATCCAGAACCGAGGTTCAAGCCGCCATGCAAAAACGGCGACCCGTGTCACGAGCCTGCCCCGAGGGGGTCGAGGACGGGCATGCAGGCGACCGGATCGAAAGCCGACCGCGCACGAATCCCTCCGATGCTGTGCGAGCACATCGTTGAGATCTGCGAGGAGGCACACAGGCCATCGAGCCTTTTTTAGAAGAAAAAAGCCGCTGCGACAGGTGAGAGCGTGGCAGCGGCATGACCAAGGAAAGAGGTCAACTATGGATTCTACCACCATCAAACCTGTAGCGCCCGAGAGCAGGGCGCTCGGCATGGCCATCGCCGTGGGCCTCGAGCCGCGCATGGCCTACACAATCCCGCAGACATCCCGCTACTCGGGCATCCCTGAGAGCTGGCTGCGCGTGGCCATCAAGAACGGCGCCCTCGCGGCCAAGACCGCGCGGGGCAACCTCCGCGGGGCGCGAATCCCCGTGACGGAGATGGATCGCTACATGGAGGTGCACGCAGATGAGTGATTTGCTGGCGTGCATCATCAACCCCTCCGCTGAGACGCTTGAGCGTCAGGAGCGCATGTGGAGGGAGCACCCGTGGGCGCTGCTGTCGCTCGCGGCCCTTGTCATCCTCGGCGGCTTCCTCATGGCGGGGGCGATGTGATGCGTACGAACCGCAGCGCGAGACAGGCCGGGGCGAGGTTCGAGTCCGGCATCGCCTACTACCTGCGCAGAATCATCGGGGACGACCGCATCGAGCGCAGGGCGAAGAACGGAAAGAAAGACAGGGGCGACATCACCGGCGTGCTCTTCAGGGGCCGCAGGGTGGTCATCGAGTGCAAGGATTGCGCCCGCCTGACCCTGGCCGAGTGGGTCAAGGAGGCCGAGACGGAGGCCGGGAACGATGACGCCCCCTTCTACATGGTCGTGCACAAGCGCAAGAAGGTCGCAGACCCGGGCGAGCAGTACGTGACCATGCCGCTCAAGGTCGTGGCCGCGATGCTGGCGCTCGACCCGGGTGTCTTGGAGGTGGAGAGAGATGGCAAGTGAAATCGTGAAGTTCAAGGCCGACAGCGGGCAGGAGGTCACCATCACGCCGTCAGACGTGAAGCGCCTCGTGTGCCCGCAGGCCACCGACAAAGAGGTGGCGCTTTTCATGGCGCACTGCGCGTCGCACCGCCTAGACCCCATCGGCGCGAAGGACGCCTACCTCGTGAAGTACGGCGACAAGCCCGCGAGCATCATCACGGGATACCAGGTCTTCAACCGCCGCGCCCGCAAGTGCAAGGACTACGCGGGCATCAAGTCGGGCGTGGTCACACTGATGCCTGATGGAACGGTGCAGCACAAGGCCGGTAGCGCCGTCTACCCGGCTGTGGACGGAATCCTCATAGGTGCATGGGCGGAGGTTCACGTGAAGGGCTGGGAGGCACCGGCCTACGTCGAGGTGGCCCTGAGCGACTACAGCACCGGCAAGAGCAACTGGGCGAAGATGCCTGGGGTGATGATCGAGAAGGTGGCCAAGGCCAGCGCGTGGCGCCTGGCGTACCCCGACGAGTTCAGCGGCATGTACACCCGCGAGGAGATGGATCAGGCCGCTCCGGACGAGCCCGTGGAGGTTCAGGCACAAGTTGAGACTGACCACCTGCAGCCGGTGCGCGACCTCATCAAGCCGTACGCGGCCTGCCTGGGCTACACGATGGCGCAGGCGGTCGGCTCGGTGTGCGACCAGATGGGTGTCGAGAGGATGCAGGACTTGGACGAGGAGGGCGCCCGCCAGGCGTGCGAGTACATGCGCGACGCCATGGAGACGCCCATCATGGAGGTCGAGTAGATGAATCTCAAGCAATCGGTTGCTAGGTACACGCTGCAGAAGCGCGTGCTCAAGCTGCTCAAGGATGAGAACGACATGCTGGGCAACGACATCGGCTCCGCGATGCGCGAGCTGTACGACATGGGCGGCGTGGCCAAGGTCGACGCAGAGCACCAGGGGGTGAAGATCGGAACCGTATCGGCACGCCTCGGAAAGGCGAAGCGCGACCTCAAGATCAAGGATTTGGACAGCTACCGCGCATGGTGCGAGGCGAACGGCTATGTGCTCTGCAAGACCGACGACCAGGGCGTGAAGCGCCACTTCGAGGCCACCGGCGAGGTGCCGGACGGCTGCGAGGTGGTGGATGTGAAGGCCGAGTGGCTCGGCATCACCTGCCGACCTGACCGGAAGGCCATCGACGGGCTGCTGCCCTCCATGATGCCAGGGCTTAAGGGACTGATCGGGGATGAGTAGCAACCTCGGGACTTTGAACGACGTCCTCTTCGAGGAGATCAGGAACGTCATGTCCGTCGACATGACGGACGACGAGGCGGTCGAGCGCGAGATAAAGCGCGCGGAGACCGTGACGCGGCTCGCCCAGGCGACCATCAGCAACGCCAACACCGTCCTCCATGCCGTGAGGGCACGCGACGGCCTCATGGACGCGAAGGCACCGATGCCGAAGATGCTTGGTGTCTGAGAGGCCGCCATGAACAATGTCAGGAGGACGACGATCGTCAGATGGTCGCGGCATCCCGAGATGGTCGAGTGGATGCGCGGCTTCATCCCCGGCCACACCGAATCGGAGATACGCGTCGCCTTCTCTAGACGGTTCGGCATCGACATCAACAGGTCGCAGGTCAAGAACTTCAAGTCCAGGTTCGGCATCCGCTCGGGAACCTTCGGAGGCAGGTTCGAGAAGGGGTGCACCTCATGGAACAAAGGCGTTCCGCAAAGCGAATGGATGCCAGCGGAATCCATAGAGCGCTCTAAGGCCACGCGCTTCAAGAGAGGGTCGCTCCCCGCGAACACCGCCGATATCGGGGCGGAGCGCGTCACGAGGGATGGATACGTCGAGGTCAAGGTTACGGAAAGGCCGACCCCTGGCGGACGTGCGCATGACAACTGGATTTCCAAGCAGAGGATGGTCTGGGAGGCCGAGCACGGCAGGAAGGTTCCCAGCGGCCACAAGGTCATCTTCTGCGACCACGACAAGACGAACCTAGGCCCCGGGAACCTCATGCTGGTCAGCTCCGCCGAGCTTGCTGTCATGAACAAGACCGGTTGCGTGTGGCACGACAGGGAGACGGCGGAGTCCGTGCTTGCGCTTTCCCGGCTCAAGATCGCGAAAGGCTCCATCGAGCGCAGGGAGCGCAGATGCGTCGATTGCGGGGCGGTCTTCACGCCCCGCTTCGCAAAGCAGAGGCGATGCGACGCGTGCATCGCAGTAAGGAGTAGATGATGAGCATCAATCGAGTGAACATATCAGGAAACCTGACCCGAGACACCGAGCTTAGAACCACAAACGGTGGCACCGCCATCCTGAGCTTCGGCGTGGCGGTGAACGACCGCCGCAAGAACCCCCAGACGGGGGAGTGGGAGGACTACCCCAACTTCATCGACTGCATCATGTTCGGCACGCGTGCCGAATCGGTTAGCCGCTTCCTCCACAAGGGCGTGAAGATCGCGGCTGAGGGCAAGCTGCGCTACAGCTCGTGGGAGCGGGACGGCCAGCGCCGCAGCAAGCTCGAGGTCGTGGTGGAGGATATCGAGTTCATGAGCGCCCGCGACGGCCAGCAGGCACCAGCGCAGACCATGCCGCAGACATACCAGCAAAACGTGATGCAAACCCATATGCAAACGCCGCAGCAAACCGCTCAGCAAAACGTGATGCAAAACGCACAGCAAACCATGCAGCAAAGCTACATGCAAGCGCCGCAGCAAAACGTGATGCAGCAACCGCAGCAGGCATACCAGCCATCGATCTATGACGAGGAAATCCCTTTTAGCTAGGGCCACATCCGTGATGGAGACGATAAGTGCTCAGGGTGTGGCCCGAGCATCACGGAGATCAAAGATGACCGAGGGGGTGAGCTAGATGGCGAACGAGATGCACATGAACTTCTACCGCACCTTCTACGACCTCGCATCCCTGCTTCCAGAGACAGAGCGCAGGAAGGTGCTCACGGCGATGCTCGACTACTTCTTTGAAGGCATCGAGCCGGGTGGTCTGAGCGCGAACGGATTGAAGGTTTTCGAGGGCGTCAGGGGACGCATCGATGCGAGCAAGGTGAAAGGCATCAACAGGCGCGGAAAGCGCTTGAACAAAACGAGCATCGAACCAGACAACAAGCAAGGCAATAAAACAAATAACAAAACCGATAACAAAACCGATAACAAAACGAGCATCGAACCAGACAACAAGCAAGGCAATTTTGATGCCCGATTTGATGGGGATAGATATATATCCCCCTCTCCTTCTCCTTCTTATAACTCTTACTTGGAGGGGGTGCAGGGGGAGGAGCCGCCCACTTTGGAGGACGTCCGGGCCTACTTCCAAGCCAACTGCTTGCGTGGAGATCCAGACCTGTTCTGGGCCACCTACGACGCCAAGGGATGGGTCGATGGCAACGGCTTCCCGGTGACGAGATGGACATCCCAGGCGCTCAAGTGGTCGCGGATGCAGGTCGAGCGTGACGCCGACAAGCCCGCGCCGCCGCCGAAACCGGTGAACGCGGAGCCGGAGACCACCCTTGAGGAGGACATCGAGGCCTTCAAGGCGAAGTACGGGTACGACCCATGCGCCTGACGGACGTGCTCAGGAAGCACGCTTTCAAACGCTCCGTGGAGGGCGGCATGGTCGTGGTCAGCGACTGCGCGACCGTGGCCGAGATCCACGCGGCGAACACCGTCACGAGGGCCGAGTGGGAGGAGCTGAGGAGCAGGGCCAAGGTGTCCGAGCGGGCGCGGCTGGAGTCGATGCGCAGGGACGCCGCAGCCGCCGCGAGGGTGGCGCGCCACGACCTCATGGCCGAGGAGTGGGAGGCAGCGCATGCGCAGCCGTGAGTGCAGGGATTTGGAATCGCTTCTGGTCAAGCTGGAGAAGGCGTCACCCAACAGGCGGGTGGACGAGATGCTGGGCGACGCACGCATGTCGGTGCAGGCGCTCGACGCGAAGCTGACGGCTTCCCACGAGGAGGCCAGGGCCGAGCGCCTGAGGCGCGAGCGCGAGCGCTTGGACGCCGAGAAGGCGTACCAGGACGGCTACGCGCAAGGGCTCGCGGACGGGTACGGCGAGTGCCTGGACTGGATGGCGCGCCATGGCTAGGGTCACGACCTTGGCGGAGATGTGGTGGCCGCTCATGGACGCCCCCAGCGTGGACACCCCGTGGTGCGCGGTGTGCGGCAGGACGGGCCACATCGAGCGCCACCACATGGTCAGGAGGTCGGCTGGGAGGCTGTACCGGGGTGGCATCGAGGTTCCCAAGCCCACCATCACGCTCTGCGGCATGGGCAACACCTCGGGGTGCCACGGCTTGGCGCATCAGAACCGGCTGCATTTCGCTTACTGGGACGGGCGCATCTGGTACCGCATCGGCGAGCCGATGCCCTACCAGCAGGCCCTTGAGGAGGGCGGCTGGGTGCCGCTCAGGAGGTGTGGAGATGAATGCTGAGGGGTACCCCGACCCCACCGCCGACAGGGCGGTGCGGAGGGCCGACATGCCGCTTGGGGACTGGAACCTCATGCGCTCCTTCTCGTGCATGAGGTACGCGGACGGCTCGCCCATCGAGAAGGGCCACATGGTCTACCTCCCGGGGGTGCCGACCCCTCCCGGGATATCGGGGGTCTACAAGGTCATCGGCTTCGACCTGAGGGCCGAGCTCGTGATGCTGCAGGCCCCGACCGGGCAGGTCAGGAGGGCAGACCCGAACGAGGTGAGCCGCTGGTGAGCGGCAGGAATCTGTACGACTACAGGCTGGCATCGGATGGGTACGACAGGATCTACCGCAACCGGTGCCGGCAGTACCTCATCCTCCAATGCTTCCCCGACGACCCGAGGCACGGCACCGACATCGGCTACGGCTACGGGTGCAGGTGCGACAGGTGCAGGGAGGCCAGGAGGCTGAGGTACGAGAAGACCAAGGAGGATTGAGATGAAGAGGAGCGCTCTGTCCGAGTGGGAGCTGGCCGAGCGCAGCGCCCGCGTGGAGCACATGGCGCGGCTGATCGCCAGGGGGGCAGCACCTCGACACGTCATCGAGGAGATGCCCGACGCCACGGCTGCGGAGGTCGAGAACGCCCGGGCGAGGGCCAAGAGGGGGCAGGTATGGAAGACGATGTGAGGAAATCGAGCACCGACCGCTACGCGGTGTCGCAGGCCTACCGATGGCGTGCGGAGCGCGACCAGGCGCGGCAGGAGCTAGAGCGTGGCGCACAAGACGCCGAGAACCGCCTCGTCGAGCTGTGCGCCGCGCTCGACGTCGACCCCGGCACGGGGTGGAGCGACGCGATGGAGTGCATGCGCCGTCGCCTCATGCCCGAAGGATACGAGTGGCCTCGCTTCGAGGATGGGGAGCCGGTGCGTATCGGCGACAAGGCGATTCGATACGAAGAGGACTTCGAGGTCAGACACATAGCTACGTATAGCGACGGTAGTTTCCTCCTGAACTTCTGGTCGTATGCGAGTGGCGAGCGCGTCAAGCGCCCCGCGCCCAAGGTGCTCACAGCCGACGGCGAGCCGCTGGAGGTCGGGCAGACGGTGTACGCGCTCAATGACGATAGGCCGTACACCGTAAAGAAGGTTGAGACCAATCGCGTTACCGTCAATGCGGGCGAAGGAGCCTATGACGTCTGGAAGGCACCGACCTATCTAGCCCACCATCGCCCCGTGCTGGACGCCGACGGAGTGCCCATTGAGCTCGGCGATGACCTATACAGCGTTGAGGGCGGTCTGAAGCTCCACGTCTCAAACATCGATAGGGTTAGCTGCATGATCGCGACGTCTGCGATGTTCGCACTCGACAAGTGGGCCGACCCGTCAATGTTCACCCACACCAAGCCCGAGCCCGACAACTGGGAGCGCATCGAGGAGGACGCGGAGAAGGACCCGTGCAGCTACTTCGGCTTCGATGGGGAAGAGACATGTGGCAAATGTCCAGCGTCAGGAAAGAACTGCGAGCAGACGATGGCCCTCGACATCGTGCGCCGCGCCAAGGCGCTGGCCGAGCGAGAGAGGGGCGAGTAATGCCGATGGAGCGCGAGAAGTACCCGGATGACTGGGAGCGCATCGCCCGAGAGGTGAAGGATGAGGCTGGGTGGCGCTGCGAGGAGTGCGGCAAGCAGTGCCGGAAGCCCGGTGAGCCGTTCGACACACACAGGAGGACGCTCACCGTGTCGCACGTCGACCACGACCCGTCCAACTGCTCTCGCGAGAACCTGCGGGCGCTGTGCGCTCCGTGCCACCTGCGCTACGACGCAAGGCACCACGCGGAGACAAGGATGAAGCGCAGGGCGCTGGCGGAGAGGGGCGAGTGATGAGCGGCTGGCTTATCGCAAGCGTCTCGTGGGGCAAGGACAGCACCGCGATGCTCCACCTGCTCATCGAGAGCGGGCACGCGCCTGACGAGGTCGTTTTCTATGACACCGGAGCCGAGTTCGATGCGATATACGCAGAGCGTGATAAGATGCTCCCGATTCTCGCCGAGCACGGCGTCAAGTACACCGAGCTGCACCCGCGCGAGCCGTTTTTCTACTCCATGCTCGCGCGACCGGTCCGAAGCCGCGCGACGGGCAAGGTCCACAAGCACGGGTACGGCTGGTGCGGCGGGCCGTGCCGGTGGGGCACGACCGAGAAGACGCGTGCGCTCGACCGCTACGCCAAAAGCCGTGGCGCGATCGTGTGCGTCGGCATCGCCGCCGACGAGACGCGCCGAATCGAGCGCGAGCGTGCGGAGTGGAAGCGGCTTCCGCTCGTGGAGGCCGGCATGACCGAGGCGGACTGCCTTGAGCTGTGTTACGAGCGAGGACATACGTGGGAGGAATGCGGCGTCAGGCTCTATGACGTGCTCGACCGTGTGAGCTGCTGGTGCTGCCGAAACAAGAACCTGAAGGAGCTGGAGGCGATGCGCGAGCATCTGCCAGATTACTACGAAAGACTGGTCGCCCTTGAGCACGCCATTGGGGAGCCGATGAAGCGCCGCGCGCTGGCTGAGAGGGGCGAGTGATGAGTGGTTCTATCTATCACACCGTGAAGCTTACCGGCATCAAGCCGGGCGAGTGCGTGGTGCTGGTCAGAGACGGCACGATGCATTACCAGATCGGCGGAAGTTGCAAGCTCCACCACTTCGGCGGCGGGGTATTCACCAAACCGCGCGACTCGTGGTCGGCAGAGATAGACGGCTGCGAGACGGTCTACAAGCGCACGAGAGCGGAAGCCGTGAAATACATCGCGGCGTGGTGGGACGTGCATCTCTCCAAGGAGACAGGAAGACCGCTGGACATATACGCTCAGCGAAGGGCAGAGCTGGCGGGGGTTGGCGAGTGATGTTCGAGATGAACGTTTATCCCGCCTGCCTCGAATGCAGGTGGCGCGAGTTCGTGGAGGAAGAGGCTTACGGCTCTAAGGGCACGGTCTACATCTTCGAGTGCAAGAAGCTCCCCGTCTGCAAGCGCATTGAAGGCCAGGAGAAGTTCAAGGCTGAGAGGGGCGAGTGATGGGGCGAATCGACACAAGCGAGATCATCGAGAGGTGCGTCCGGCTGATAAGGGAGGACGGCCCGTACAAGAGCCTCAACGCGTCACCGTACCTCAGCGTCTGCCACGCCCTCGGTGTCGAACCCGATGGCTACAAGCTGCCTGACTGCGCGGACGTGCTGCGGGTGGTCGTGAGGCTCGCCAAGATGGCGGAGAGGGGGCGGTGATGGTCATCAGATGCGACATATGCGGCCGCGACCTAGACGTGATAGGTCAGCGCAACATGAGCCGCGACCCAAAAGTTGCCATTTGCGAGGACTGCGGCCCTAGGTGCGGTGAGTGCTCCCACTTCCTAGGCACAGGAGGGGACTACGGACTCTGTCGCGAAGACAAGTACGGACGCTACCACGTGGAAAGCTATGCGTGCGAGAGGTTCGAGGAGCGTGATGCATGATGGAGCGCCACGACGTCACGGGCCTCACGGACGATGAGGTCATGGCCATGCTCACGCCCGAGATGGCTGAGAAGGGCGAGCGCGACATGGAGCGCCTGCGGGCCGTCATGGGGAGCCTTACGGATGATACCGGCCAGACCGCCTACAGCTCGATGCTCAAGCCCTGCCCCTTCTGCGGCGGGAGGCCGTGGGTGCAGTACTTCGACTACAAGACAGGCCTCGGCATGGAGGCCCGCGTCGTGTGCGGGGAGTGCCACGTGTCCACCTCGCGGGACTGGGAGAGCGGGCGCGTGACCTACCTGCCCACGGGCGAGGACGTGACCAAGGCGCTCGTGATAGAGAAGGCCATCAAGACGTGGAATCGGAGGGTGGAGCCATGAGGGAGCACATCTTCGCCATCCGCGACGATGGAGGCTTGGAGGAGTGCCGCGAGCGCATCGTGAGGTGCCGCAACTGCAAGAACTACCGGCCCGCCGAGGATGACGAGCACGAGGACGGTTGCGCACTTGCAT
>DHKFC23501__coassemble_1447_pt1 | contig 14415 bp, 10 predicted proteins | sample DHKFC23501__metabat2_high_PE_052 | metagenome-assembled genome bin DHKFC23501 | reverse complement strand
CTCCGTCGTTTGTGGGGCAGTTTGGTGGCCGCGGAAACGTAGACAAGCTGCGCGAAGCGTTCAAGATGCTTGGCTTTGCTGGCGTGGAAGAGGTTGCCGTGGGTGCCGACCTGTGCGCGGTGCAGGAAGCGGGGTATTTCTTGGACGAGGTGCCCGAGAAACTCCCCTTCATGGCAACGAGCTGCTGCCCGGCGTGGTCGATTATGGCGAAGATGGAGTTCCCCGAGTACGCTGACTGCGTCTCTATGGCGCTGACACCCATGGTGCTCACGGCGCGTCTTATTCGCGAACACCACCCCAAGGCGAAGATTGTGTTTGTGGGGCCGTGCGCCGCAAAGAAGCTTGAGGCACAGCGCAAGAGTGTGAAGAGCGAGGTTGATTTTGTGCTCACCTTTGAGGAAATGGCGGGCATGATGGAGGCCAAGGGCATCGAGTACACCAGGCTCAAGGGCGATGGTTCTACTGACTTCGACGTGGCAAGCCAAGATGGACGCGGTTTTGCGGTAGCGGGTGGCGTTGCCAAGGCCGTGGTGGATGCTATTCATAAGGATCACCCCGAGATTGAGGTGAAGGTTGAAGCGGCTGAGGGCTTGGACAACTGCCGCAAGATGATGAAACAGGCAGCCAAGGGCAAGTTCAACGGCTACTTGCTGGAAGGCATGGCATGCCCGGGCGGTTGCGTTGCAGGTGCAGGCACCATCCAGGCTGTTTCGAAGTCGGCGGCACAGGTACGCGCGTATGCTAAGAAGTCTCCGCACAAACTGGCGACGGAGAACATGTACAACACCTATCTTGACGTGCTGGAGCGAGAGGCCGACGGCAAGCGTCATAGCGATGCGGTGGCTGAGACTGCAGAGGCGCTGGTGCCGCACGACGAGTAGGCGTTCACGCGAGCGCGGGCGCGCTGCTGCCATAGCGCGGGCGCGCTGCTGCCATAAGACTCGAACGCGGGCCGTCCTCGGGGCGGCCCGCCTGCGTATGCGCTAGCCGAGGCGCTCCGAACTCAGCGGAGCCGGGCGGCAGCCACAATCGTCTTGTTTGCTGCCCAGATTCAGCAGAAGATGAAAGGGGCCTGCCAGCGGGAACATCGCTGGCAGGCCCCCATGTTTGCGGAAGAATCCCGTGCGCTTTACGCGAAGTACTGCACGCCGCTCTCAAAGATGGGCATGAACTTCTCGCCCGGGACATTCTGGTAGAGGCCCTGTCCGCGGCGCTCAACATGGCCCATCTTGCCAAATACGCGGCCATCCGGCGAGGTGATGCCCTCGATCGCCATGACCGAACCGTTGGGATTCACGGCAAGATCCATGCTCGGTACTCCCGCCTCGTCCACGTACTGCGTGGCAATCTGCCCGCCGTCAACCAGCTCAGAGAGCACCTGGTCGTTGGCAACAAAGCGGCCCTCACCATGGCTGACGGCAACGGTGTACACCTCGCCCGGCTTGCAGGCAGAGAGCCACGGCGAAAGGTCGCTCGCAACACGCGTGCGCACCAGACGGCTCTGATGGCGGCCGATGGTGTTGAAGGTGAGCGTGGGTGCGTCGGGCGTGGCGTCCACAATGTCACCGTAGGGCACAAGGCCAAGCTTCACGAGGGCCTGGAAACCGTTGCAGATGCCGAGCATCAAGCCGTCGCGTGCCTGAAGCAGGTCGCGCACAGCCTCGGTTACCTCGGGCGCGCGGAAGAATGCCGTGATGAACTTCGCCGAGCCGTCGGGCTCGTCGCCGCCGGAGAAGCCGCCAGGAATCATCACAATCTGGCTCTCGCGAATACGGCGTGCCAGCTCGTGCGTGCTTTCGGCAACTGCCTCGGGCGTGAGGTTGTTGATCACAAAGGTGTCGGCCACAGCGCCAGCCGCCTCAAAGGCACGCGCAGTGTCGTACTCGCAGTTGTTGCCCGGGAAGACGGGGATGATCACGCGCGGGCGCGCAAAGCTCGTGCCGCCATAGACCGTCTTGATGCGGCCCGTCTCCTCGCAGGCGTAGGTGATGGTATCCACCGCGGGGAGCGCTTCGGCCTCAGAGGCGTGCGTGCGGTAGGGGAAGACGCCTTCAATGCGGCCCTCCCATACCTCTTGCAGCTCGGCAAGGTCGCAGGTCTCGTCGTAGCCAGAAAGCTCGTAGGCGCTCGTGGTACGGCCAAGCTCAACCACCGACACACCCTCGACTGCGGGCACCTCGGCATCGTCTGCAAGCTCCACCACAAAGCAGCCATAGGCATGGTCGAAGAGGTCGCGCGCCTCCGCCTCGTAATAAGCGTCGGAGAGGGTAAGGCCCACACGGTTGCCCAAGCACGCCTTAAAGACGGCTTCGGCAAGGCCGCCAAAGCCTGCTGTGGAAACAGAGAGTGCCGCGCCGGTGCGCACAAGCTCCTCAACCGCGGAGTAGGCCGCCAGCAGCGAATCGGTCTGGGGCAGCAGGTCGTCTTCGCGGTAGGCAGGCTCGATGAGGATCACACGGTGGTCGGCACCCTTGAACTCAGGGGAGACCACCTGGTTGAGCTTGCCGGTAGCAACGGCAAACGATACAAGCGTGGGCGGCACGTCGAGGTCTTCGAACGAGCCCGACATGGAATCCTTGCCGCCGATGGCGCCAATGCCCAGGTCAAGCTGGGCCATGAGGGCGCCCAGTACCGCCGCGACAGGCTTGCCCCAGCGTTCGGGCACATCGCGCAGGCGCTCGAAGTACTCCTGGAAGGTGAGGTAGGCACGCGTGTGGTCAAAGCCCGTGGCAACGAGCTTCGAGACGCTCTCGACCACCGAGAGGTAGGCGCCGCGATACTGGTCTGCCGCCATGATGTAGGGGTTGAAGCCCCAGGCCATGCCTGAAACCGTGGCGGTCTCGCCCAGCACGGGGAATTTGGCCACCATGGCCTGCGCCGGAGTGAGCTGCGTGGCGCCGCCAAAAGGCATGAGCACGGTGCCCGCGCCAATGGTGGAGTCAAAGCGCTCCGAGAGGCCCTTGTTGGAGCACACGTTGAGGTCGCTCACCAGGGTGTGCATGGCCTGGGCAAACGAGTCAACCTCGTCTGCGCCGGGTACGAGTGGCACGGTGCTCTCATACACGTTGTCCAGGCTGCCAAACTCGTTGAGGGCGGCCTCGGCAAGCTCGCTTTCGGGGTCGATGGGGGCAATGCCCTGGGCCTCAACATGCACGGTCTGGTGCTTGGGGGCGCCGTTGGAGGCGAGGAACTCACGCGAGAGGTCCACAATGAGGTCGCCCATCCAGGCCATGCGCACGCGCTTCTCGTGCGTGACCTCGGCGATAACGGTTGCCTCAAGGTTCTCCTCGGTGGCGTAGGTCATAAACTCGTCTACGTCGTCCTCAGAGACTGCAACCGCCATGCGCTCCTGGCTCTCGGAGATGGCAAGCTCGGTGCCGTCCAGGCCCTCGTACTTCTTGGTCACCTGGTCAAGGTCGATGTAGAGGCCGTCGGCCAGCTCGCCTACAGCCACGCTTACGCCGCCGGCGCCAAAGTCGTTGCAGCGCTTGATGAGGCGGCAGGCATCGCCGCGGCGGAAGAGGCGCTGCAGCTTGCGCTCCATGGGCGCGTTGCCCTTCTGCACCTCGGCGCCGTCTTTCTCAATGGACTCAACGTTGTGGGCCTTGGAGGAACCGGTGGCGCCACCAATGCCGTCGCGGCCGGTGCGGCCACCAAGGAGGATGATCTTGTCGCCCGGCTGCGGCTCTTCGCGGCGCACATGGCTGGCCGGTGTAGCGCCCACAACAGCGCCCACCTCCATGCGCTTGGCCACATAGCCGGGGTGATAGAGCTCAGAAACCTGTCCGGTGGCAAGGCCGATTTGGTTGCCGTAGCTTGAGTAGCCAGCGGCTGCGGTGGTTACCAGCTTGCGCTGCGGCAGCTTGCCCGCAAGCGTCTCCGAGACGGGCACCGTGGGGTCGGCCGCGCCGGTGACGCGCATGGCCTGGTACACATAGCTGCGGCCAGAGAGCGGGTCGCGGATGGCGCCACCGATGCAGGTGGCCGCGCCGCCGAAGGGTTCAATCTCGGTGGGATGGTTGTGAGTCTCGTTCTTAAAGAGGAAAAGCCAGTCCTGGTCCTCTCCATCCACGTCCACCGTCACCTTGACGGTGCAGGCGTTGATCTCGTCCGACTCATCCAAGCCGGTGAGCTTGCCTGTGGCTTTGAGATACTTGGCGCCGATGGTACCCATGTCCATGAGGCAGACGGGCTTCTCGTCGCGCCCTAGCTCGTGGCGAATCTCGAGGTAGCGCTGGAAGGCCTCCTGCACCACGCCGTCGTCAATCTCAACATCATCGAGAACGGTGCCAAAGGTGGTGTGGCGGCAGTGGTCCGACCAATAGGTGTCAATCACGCGGATCTCGGTGATGGAGGGATCGCGGTCCTCGCCGCGGAAGTATTCCTGGCAGAATTGGATGTCGGCGAGGTCCATCGCCAGGCCACGCTCGGCGATGAAGGCAGCAAGGGCGTCATCATCGAGTTCGCGGAAGCCGTGGAGCACCTCAACGGGCTCAGGGTCGGGGTAGCTCTGGCGCAGCGTCTCGCGCAGGGCGAGGTCGGTCTCGCGCGCCTCAACGGGGTTGATCACGTAGTGCTTGATGGCAGCGGCCGTATCGTCAGAAAGACCGCAGTCGAGCACGTAGAGCTTGGCGCACGAAACGGCAGGGCGCTCGCCCTGCGAGATGAGCTGCACGCACTCGGCGGCGGAGTCGGCGCGCTGGTCAAACTGGCCGGGCAGGGCCTCGACGGCAAAGAGGAACATGTTCTCAGGGAAGGACACAATGCCCTGGCCGCTCCCGAGCTCTCCCATAACCGCGCCCTCAACGGGAAGATCGCGAGAAACGCGATCTACCTGCGGCTCGGAGAATACGGTGGGAATGCACTGCTCAAAGAGCTCGTCAGAGATGCCCTCGACATCGTAGACGTTGATGATGCGCAGCGTCGCCGTGAGCGGCAAACCATCTGCGATGACGGTGCGCAACTCGGCCAAAAGCTGAGATGCCTCCACGTCAAAGCCGGGTTTCTTCTCCACATAGATGCGAGAGACCATTGATTCCTGCCTTCCTGCTGGATGTGGCCGTGTCACCGCAGGCAGCGGCTGCCCTTGTAGCACCTTGAGCCTGCGGTCTCATACGGTTTCATGATACGTCAGTGGTTGCGCGGATAGGGGATGCGCACGCAGGCGCGTTAGAACTCCGCAGAGCCCACCACGCGCGGATGCGGCAGCACGTCGCGGATATTGCCCACGCCGGTGAGATACATCACCAGGCGCTCGAAGCCCAGGCCAAAGCCGGCGTGGCGGCAGGTGCCAAAGCGACGCAGGTCGAGGTAGTACTTATACTGCTCGGCATCCATGCCCAGCTCGGCGATGCGGCGCTCAAGCACATCAAGGCGCTCCTCGCGTTGGCTGCCGCCGATGATCTCGCCAATGCCCGGCACCAGGCAGTCCGCCGCGGCCACCGTTTTGCCGTCATCGTTCAGGCGCATGTAGAAGGCCTTGATCTCGGCGGGGTAGTCGGTAACAAAGGTGGGGCGCTTGAAGTGCTGCTCGGTGAGGTAGCGCTCGTGCTCGGTCTGCAGATCGATGCCCCAGCTCACGGGGTAGTCGAACGTCTGCCCAGCGGCCACCGCCTCCTCGAGGATCTGGATGGCCTCGGTGTAGGTCACGCGGGCAAAGTCGGAGCTTGCCACGTGATTCAGACGCTCAAGAAGGCCCTTGTCTACAAAGCGGTTGAGCATGGCGAGCTCGTCGGGGCAGCGATCCATAACGTCGCGGATCACATACTTCAGCATGTCCTCGGCGAGATTCATGTCGTCGTCGAGGTCGGCGAAGGCAATCTCGGGCTCAATCATCCAAAACTCCGCGGCATGGCGCGTGGTGTTGGAGTTCTCGGCGCGGAAGGTGGGGCCAAAGGTGTACACGTCGCCAAAGGCCATGGCGAAGTTCTCGGCATTGAGCTGGCCCGAAACGGTGAGCGAGGCGGGCTTGCCGAAGAAGTCCTGGCTCCAGTCGATGGCACCGGTGTCGGTGCGCGGCGGGTTTTCCATATCAAGTGTGGTGACGTGGAACATCTCACCGGCGCCCTCGCAGTCGGAGGTGGTGATGATGGGCGTGTTCACATACACAAAGCCGCGATCCTGGAAGAAGCGGTGGATGGCCGCGGCGGCAACGGAGCGCACGCGGAAGACGGCGCGGAACAGGTTGGTGCGGGGGCGCAGGTGCTGCTGCGTGCGCAAAAACTCAACCGTGGCGCGTTTCTTCTGCAAGGGATAATCAGGCGCGGAGACGCCTTCGACCGTGATGGTCTCAGCGGTAAGCTCAAAGGGCTGCTGCGCTTCGGGCGTGAGCTTGATGGTGCCCGTGCAAATGAGCGCGGCCGACACGTTTTGATGAGCGATCTCGTCATAGTTGGCGAGCGACTCGCGGTTCATGACCACCTGCAGGTCTTTGAAGCAGCTGCCGTCGTTGAGCGTCACGAAGCCAAAGTTCTTCATGTCGCGGATGGACTTGACCCATCCGGCAACGGTGACCGATGCGCCACCGAAGGTGTCGGCATCGGCATAAAGCTGCGCAATCTTGATGCGATCCACGTGCTTTCTCCTTACGCTTTGCAGGGCCCGCTGGGCCGCCGGTTGACCGCTCCCTATCATAGCAGCACAGGTTTATTGCCGCCTTGGCCGGCTTTGTGGCCACAAAAGCCGTTTACCGACAAAACCGACCGTACACGGAGCGTGCACCGGGGCTTGGTTTTGATAGCGGTATGGCGGGCATAACACGAATGCACAGAAAACGTCTCTTAGAAACCAAGAGACCGACGAGAGGAGGGGAGTCCAATGGGCATAGAAGAGATAGCAGCTTTTGGGCCCGCCCTTCGTGTCACCGAGGCACAATAGCACTGGGGGCGAGCGCACTCGCCCAAAGCTTTCCGGGGCTCGTCCGGTAGATGTCGTGGACGTGACCCAGTGGGCCCAACAAGCTCTACAACTACATCGCATATACCTGCGAGGTTGAGAAAGGGCGATTCCAAAGTACAGAGTAGCGGGCGGGGCGAGAAGCCCCGCCCTTTTTTGTTGACTGAGCGCATGGGCGGCGCCTGTGATATGTTTGCCCGTGGTGGTGAGAGCGCGGATGCGAAGGAGGGCGTCATTGGACCAGCGTGCAGCAGATGCTTTGGGGGTAGTTGCCCCGGAGCAGTCGTGTGCTCAGGAGTCTCCGCATGCCCCAGCATCCTCGGGCGTTGCTGCGGTTGTTGCTGCTGCATCCAGCGTGCGGGGCTGCGGCGAGCAGCTTGCTGCTGAGCTGGGTGTTCCCTGCGTGGATGCTGCAGATGCGGCGTCTCTTGCCGACGAGCTGGTACTGTGGTGGGATGACGCGGGTCTTGCGCTCAGACGGTCCGAGCTTATGCTCCGGGCTGATTTCTCTGATCTGACAAAACGCATAAAGCCGGCGAACTTGGGGCGCGAGCTTATCGTACGTGCCGCCAAGCTCAAGGATGCCGCGCGCCTGGGCCGGGCACCTGTTGTGGTGGATGCCACAGCGGGTCTGGGTACCGATTCCTTTTTGCTCGCCGCTGCTGGCTGGGAGGTGCATCTCTTTGAGAGCGACCCCGTTATCGCGGCGCTCCTCATAGATGCCTGCGACCGTGCCCGCCGTATCCCCGGCCTTGCAGATATTGCGGCGCGCATGCATCCGATCTCTGGTGACAGCGTTGCCGCGCTGCCAACGCTTCGTGGTGCGGTGGATGTGGTGTATCTCGATCCCATGTTTCCCGAACGCACCAAGAGCGCTGCCGTAAAGAAGAAATTCCAGCTGCTACATTTGCTTGAGCACCCTTGTGCCAATCAGGAGGAGCTGCTCTCGGCGGCACTTGCTGCGGAGCCGCGCAAAGTAGTGGTGAAGCGCCCCATCAAGGGTCCCTATCTTGCGGGGGTCACGCCAAGTCACTCCCTTAAGGGCAAGGCGGTGCGCTTTGACTGCATTGTGCCGCCGCAGCAACATCGTGCGTAATGCCTGCGTTGCGCTTGCTGCGTCTGAAGGCTTGGCGCTACCTGGCGGTCCGGCGCCGCAAAAGCGCGTAGGCGCTGCTGCCCAAAGCTACCAGTACGAGGGTCACAGCAAGGGTGATGATGGCTGCGGTCCAGTTGCCGCTTGAGGCAAAACCGGCCGCCAGCGTTGAGGTGATGATTGAGGGTATGCGCCCCACCGTGGTGATGGCGGCGATGTGCCACCAGGGGCAGGACGAGAGGCCCGCAACGTAGGTAAGTACGTCTTTGGGCGTGCCGGGCATAAGGAACACGATGAACATAAGGAGCTCAAACCGGCGCGCATCGTGAAGCCACGAGACGCGTTCCAGCTGGTCGGTTGAGAAAAACATCCGCACGATACGCATGCCAAGGAGCTTTACCAGCGCGGTTACCACAAATGTCCCCACAAGACCGCCCACCAGGCAGATGGCGGTGCCTTCCCAGAAGCCAAAGAGGTATCCGGCTGCAAGTTCAACCGGCTCACCAGGCAAGACTGCGATCACAATCTGGGCAACGACAAGAGCCACCATGGCAAGCGGAGCCCAGCTGCCCTGCGCGTCTACCCAGGCTTTAACTGCCTCGCCGTTTGAGAAGAAGTGCCACAGGCTCGGGCCCCAAGTGGCAAGCGCGGCAAGCATGAGCAGCACGATGAGCGCGATGCCGCCGATGCGCGCCGCACGTGAGAGCTTGTGGCGTGCGTCCTCTTCCTGCGCGTTTGCTTGGCTGGTTCCACTCGGTGTCATGGCGACCTCCGTCCGGCTTGTGCCTGCTACCAACAGGCTACAAAGCGAAGGTCAACTAACTCTCAACCAGTGCGAGTTTTTCTGGCGGTGTCTTTTCTGGCGGCGTGGAGAGGCTATGCGTTCTCGGAGGCAGATGTTGCCGCCGCTGGGCCGGTGGGGAGTGTGGGCTCGTTCCCGCCCGGCACCAGGGGCGCGGCAAGCTGCACGCGTAGAAGTGCTCCACCCTCGGGGCCGTTTGCAATGGCAAGCGCCCCACCGTGCTTCTCGGCGAGGGAGCGCGTGATGTACAGGCCAAGACCCAGGTGCCCGCCAGATCCCTTGGACGCGCTCCAAAACGGCTCGGCCGCACGTCTGAGTGCCGCATCGTCAAAACCCGACCCGTCATCGCTAACGGCAAGCTCAAGCTGGTTGTTTTCCCATAAAAGCGCAAGGTGCACCGTGGCGCGGGCATATCGCGCGGCGTTTGCCACCAGATTGTCGACGATGCGGGAAAGCGCCCGCACATCGACGGCAACCAGCGGCGGCAGATTGGTACGGGCAACGGTAAGTGTTGCTCCTGCGGCCTGAACCACGGCGCGCGCATCTGCCGCCGCCTCGTCGAGCCACGTGTTGAGGTCGAGGGGCGCAGGTTCTACGGCGGTTGCATCCAAGGTGTCGAGGTCACGCATGGACTCAGCAAATGCTGTGAGCCGCTCGGCTTGCCGCGCGATTGCGGCGGCAGCATGGCGCACCGCTTCTTGCTGGGCCATGCGCTCAATGAGCTGGGCCTGTCCGCTTACCACGGTAAGCGGGGTGCGAAGGTCGTGCGCAAAGGCGGCGTTCACCTGGCGGCGATTCTCTGCCGCGCGCCACAGCTCGGCTTCGGTACGGGCAAGCTCGGCCCGCATGGTTTCAAACTGGGCGCAGAGGCGTCCCAGCTCATCGTTGCGCGTTTGCGCCATGGTGAAATCGAGGTCGTTGGCCGCAATGCGTCGCGCCGCCTCATCCATAGCAGCGATGGGCCGCGCGAGCCGCGTGCGATAGAAGCGGCGGCCTGCAATCACAAGGCAGGCGACAAAGATGATGGGCACCGAGGCGATGGCGGTCACCGCGAGGGCCCGATAAGGGAAGGGGTCATCGGGGTAGGGCAGATAGTATCCCACGTTGGAAACGACGGGACGCTCTCCGAGTGTGTTGGCCGGAAGCTCGGCCGCAAGTGTGGCGGCGGCGTCGGCACCGGGCCGCGCGGCGGAGGCGGCGGCATCGTACGAAGCCAGGGTCTTGAGGTCTACGGTTGCTTCTGAAGTGCCGTCCATAAGCCACGCCATGTCCTGAAGGACGAGGGTGTCGACAGCAACGGGTGGATCGTCGAGTGAAATGACTTTGTTGTCGGCGTTTGCCTTGGAGGCAACGTAGAGCACGATGGTATCGGTGCCCGCTACATCGAGGTCGATGGCGGCGTCGTAGGCAGACATCTCGTACCACGAGAGGGCGTCGGCGGGCACAAGCTGGTTGTTGTTGGCGTCGTACACATAGGTGCCTGTGTAGGCCCAGAGGTCATCGGGCAAGGTGGTGTTGGCGATGTAGCCCAGCACCCAGGTGGATACAAACGAGAGCACGATGGCAGCCAGGATGGCCACAGTGGCATAGAGGGCGAACGCAGCGCGAAGAGAGCAGTTGGCAATGCGCGTGCGCAGGCGCCGGAGCGCTCCGCTTAGGCGCGCCATGCGTACCCCACGCCCCATACGGTAGCCAGCGGCTCGGTGGTGCATCCGGCTGCTGCGAGCGCACGACGGATGCGGTGCACGTGCTCGGTCACCACCGAGGCATCGCCCGGCTCGCCCCATACGTGCTCATAAATCATGTCGCGGCTATAGACCTGGCCCGGCCGTTGCGCGAGCAGCGCCACAATGTCAAAGTCTTTGCGTGCGAGCTCTGCCGTGCGCGGATTAGTTGCTCCCACGCGCACCTCGCGCCGTGCAAAGTCAACAGCAAGGTCGCCGGCAAAGCGGAGGGTGGCGCGGTCGAGCTGTCGTTGGTCGCGTGCAAGCTGGGCCCGCACGCGTGCGCCCAGCACGTCGAGCGAGAACGGCTTGGTCACGTAATCGTCGCCGCCGGCGGCAAAGCCGGCAAGCGCATCCGCATCTTCAATGCGTGCCGTGAGGAAAATGATGGGGCAGGTTACCTGGGCGCGAATCTCGCGGCAAACCGAGAAGCCGTCGGCATCGGGAAGGTTGACATCAAGGAGGATCACATCGGGCGCCCGCCGCGCGGCCTCGCGTGCATGTGCTGCATCGTAGGCGGTGAGCGTGCGATAGCCTTCGAGCTGGAAATACGATTCCAACAGGTCAACAATATCGCGCTCGTCGTCCACGATAAGGACGAGCGGTGTTTCGCGGCGTGGATCCAGCGCCATGGTCGCCACCTTTCATACGAAGCTCCACTCATCCTATCGAAAAATGCTCAACAAACTCTCAACTGATGTGTAGCGATGGCCTCTTTAGGTGGGCTGTCTTGAGCCAATGCCGCAAAGGTGAGCATGCAGCTCAAGGCTCTGTAGTAGCTTGCTGTCCGCTAGCTCAGCAACATATCGGCGAGGTAAGCACCTCCGTAGCCCAGGAAGGCACCGATGGCAAGCACGAGGATCATGAATCCCACGGCGCGGATGATCTTCAGCCAGCGGGGGATGAGGCGTTCGCGTCGTCCGCGCTCTGTGTCGCGGTCCACCTGCTCGCCATTCCAGAAGCTCAGAATCTCGTGATAGGTGATGAGGTCGTGGTTGCGCTTGATGCGGTCCAGCCAAGCTGCGGCAAACATCGCAATGCCCCAAAGCACCAGGGCGAGCACGAAGGTGGGCACCGTTTGCTCCAATGCCCAGTCCCAGGCAAACACCTGGACGCATATCCACACCATGCAGGCAATCATGAGCAGCAAGAATCCCAGCATGACGTAGCTCAGGCGCTTCATGATGGTGCTGTCGCGTTCGATGGTCTCGTTCATGGTCTCAACATCTCCTTTGATGAGGGAGTCCACGGTTGCATCGAAGATTTTGGAAAGCAGAAGCAGGCTTTGGACGTCCGGGTAGGTTTTGTTGTTCTCCCAGGACGAGATTGTTTGGCGACTTACGTACACCCGCGCCGCGAGGTCGTCTTGAGACATTCCCGCTGCTGTGCGGTGCTCTTTGATGCGCGCCCCAATCTCCATGCGCTCCGCTGCTCCTTCCCTGGTTCCTCGGTGCAACCCCTGTCGAGCCGACCATGACATGACGCGCCGCATCGTACCATCAAAAGGCCCCGACAGGGCTCGTTGAGGGGTGCGGAAGGCTCGTCAAATGTTCTTGACAGGCCTTCTACCAGGCAATATGACGAATTACCGCACGACCTTTCACCGCCGGGGAAACGATGATTATCTGGCGCTTCCAATGCGCATCGCCTACTGTTGACACCTCGTGAGGCACCTCCGGTGTCGACTCGTCGGATGACGGGTTGTAATTTTCTACGGACGTGGTCAAAAAGGTCGCCGAGTGTGTACTTTGGCGGCGCCTCGAAGCCTTAGATGGTGCTTTGTTTCGCCTGGAAGGGGTCAAACACGGTGTCCGGGCGCTTCTAGGTGCGCCCGCCGGCGCTTTGAGGAGCCCCGACGAGCGGCGAAAGTACACACTCGGCGACCTTTTTGACCATCGGCGTGAAAAATTACATTGTGGCCATCCGGGATGGGGCGTCCCAAACCGGGCCGCGGGCGCCCGGGCGTCGGCCAGCCCCGTTGTCGCGGCGCAGAAGACGGAGTCCGCGGGGCTCTGCCGGAGCGCGCCATAAGTCAGTGTTTTCCTAGGGCGTGGGCGTTGCTTGAACGTTCCGGTAGAGGAGTGCGCTCTCAGTTGTCCCGCGCCAGGCGCCGATAGAGCGCGGCGAAGGCGGCGCTGCCCACCACAATCCAGGCGAGCGTGATCGCGAGCGGCATGAGCGCTTCGGGTGTGAAGAGCGTGCCGTCGGCCGCAAGGCCCAAAAGGTTGTACACGCCCCCAAGGGGTGTTACCGCGGCAACTGTTTGGATGGTTTTGTTCACCACGCTAAAGGAGGGGACGAGCGCCACCAGAAGTACGGGCACGCTGTAGAACCCTGCGGTCATTTGGTCGCGCGAGGCGAGGCCCAGCACCAGTGAGACGAGGATGATGGGCACCGACCCCAGCACCGTAAGGACGAGGTAGGCAGGAAGCAGCGCGGGTGCCCCGCCGGCAATAAAGAAGCAGGCCGTGCTTACACAGACAACCGAGGCAAGTGCCACCACGCCTTTGGAGATGGCGACTTCGCCTGCGCTCACGTTGGCCAGCATGAGCGTACGGAGTGTGTGCTTCTCCTTTTCCTCGGCAATGCCATAGATGAGCACCATCGACACAGCCATGCCCACCGCCATGCACAGGCCCGAGCCCAGAAGGTACTTGGCTATCTCGTGGTTGGCTGTATCGAGTTCACTGCCCGTGAGCCCCGCGCTGGGGGAGGCGTCGCCGAGCACCAGACGAAAGAGCAGCATGAAGCCGATGGGCATGAGGAGTACCACAAACATCGTGGGATTTTTGAAGAGGTCCACGAGGTCTTTCGAGGCTAGTGCCCTCACGCGCCTGAGCGTTGCGTTCATCTTAGAGCTCCCTTCCGGTCAGCTCGAGAAACACTTCTTCGAGATTGGGCTCATCCGAATGGATGGAGGCCACGTCGTTTGCTGCAAGCAGGTCGTACACAGCCTGGGCGGCGGCAGTATCCTTGGTGAATTCCAGAACGCCGCGGGTGCGCGTGGTGACCACCATGCGGTTGCGCGCGTGTTCCATGGTAAGCGATGCGGGCGTGCCAGCAGCGATGATGCGCCCTGCGTTGAGGATCGCCAGGCGGTCACAGCAGGCCTCGGCCTCCGCCATGTCGTGCGTGGTGAGAAACACCGTGGTTCCCAGGCGTTTGAGCTCGCCGAGCATCTTGTGCACCTCCGCGCGTGCGGCGGGGTCTAGGCCGCTCGTGGGTTCGTCCAAAAAGACGAGTTCTGGGCTATGGATGAGGGCGGCCAAGAGCGCCGCACGCTGGCGCATGCCTTTGGAACAGTTTTTAATGAGCGTCTTTCGGTCATGTTCAAGGCCCACGCGCTCGAGCAGGGTGGTGATTCCGCGCTCTCCGCGGCCACGCACACGGGCATAGAGATACAGGTTCTCCTCAATAGTGAGCCGCTCGTAGAGGGCGCTCGTATCGGAGAGGATGCCGACGCGCTCGTAGTCGGCACCGCTTGTGTGCTCGATGGGTCGGCCAAAGAGTGTGATGCGGCCGGTGCTTGCCGTGAGCTGGCGGGTGAGAAGCTTGATGGTGGTGGTTTTGCCCGCGCCCGACGGACCGAGGAAGCCAAAGCATTCGCCGCGGTTTACCGAGAACGTGAGACCGTCGAGGACGCGCTTGGCGCCAAAGGAGAGGCAGACGCCTTCCATGGAAAGCACAGGGCTATGCGTGGTCATCAGGGGCCTCCTTGTGGGTGCGCGGGGATGTGGGGTGAGATCTGCTGCGCGCGTTTGAGGGGCGTTTCTCAGATCGTTTTTCAGACGTGAATACACCGGCGGCGAAGCAGCACGCGATTATGAGCACGCCCATGATGGCGGGATCCATGCTACATCGCCTCCTGGGAGGTGGCTGCGGGGGCGCACGCCGCCTCGAGC
>DHKFC23501__coassemble_1424_pt1 | contig 14947 bp, 9 predicted proteins | sample DHKFC23501__metabat2_high_PE_052 | metagenome-assembled genome bin DHKFC23501 | reverse complement strand
GGATATTTCTCTGATCACCCTCTGTGTATTCCTGAAGGGAGGCGCCCGCCGCGCTCGCCCACCACGGTGTCGTAACCCTGCTCAAGCGAGGCGATGAACTCGTGGATGTTCGCACGACGCGCAGCCTCCTCAATCTCTTCGTCGGTGGCGCCGGGGCGTCCGTAGGCAATGTTCTCGCGGATGGTGCCGTCAAAGAGATACACATCTTGCTGCACCAAGCCAATGGCACGGCGCAGGCTCTCCTGCGTCACGTCGCGCACATCCTGGCCGTCGATGGTGATAGAGCCCGCCTGCACGTCGTAGAAGCGCGGCAGCAGAGAGCAGGTGGTGGACTTGCCGCCACCCGAGGGACCTACCAGGGCGATGGTTTCGCCCGGGCGGATAGAAAGGTTCATGTGGTCGATCACGGGGCGCGGCGCACCATGGCCCGCATGCGCGCCCAGTTCCGCATCCTCGTAGGCGAAGCACACGTCGCGGTACTCAATAGCGCCCTGCGACACGGCAAGTTCGGCGGCATCCGGCTTGTCCTCAATGTCGGGCACGCTCATGAGCACCTCGTCCATGCGGCGGAAGCCAGCAATGGCCTTCTGGAACGTCTCGGTGGAGTTCACGAGCGTCTCGATAGGCGTGGTGAAAAGGCTGATGTAGAGGGCGAAGGTTGCCATGTCGACCGCGCTCATCTGGCCTTGAGCCACGAGCCAGCCGCCCAGCACCACGATGATGGTGAAGAGCGCGCCCGTCATGAGGGCACTCGTGGCCTGATAGGAACCCATCACGCGGTACATGGCCTCTTTGGAGGCCAGATAGCGGTCGTTGGACGCGCGGAATTTGGTGCGCTCGGTCTCCTCGTTGGCGAACGACTTCACCACGCGCATGCCGGCGAGCGAATCTTGAAGCTGCGAGTTCACGCCCGAGATTTTGACGCGGTTGTCGGCATATACCGCGCGCATGCGCAGGTTTTGGCGCACCATGATGGCCACGAAGATAAGCGTCACCACGGCCATGACGCCCGCAAGCACCGGCGAGATGGTGAAGAGGATCACGAAGGCGCCCACGATCTCCACGCCGCAGATGATGATCCACTCCGGCACATGGTGGGCGGCCTCGCAAATGTCGAAGAGGTCGTTCACCACGCGGCTCATCATGTCGCCCGAGTTCACGCGGTCAAAGTACGCGAACGAGAACCGCTCGTACTGGTCGAAGAGGTCTTGGCGCATCCGGGACTCCATGCGCGCGCCCATGATGTGCCCCTGCGCCGAGACAAAGTAGCGGCAGCCGCAGCGCACGAGATACATCGCGATGAGCCCTGCGGCGATCATGCCGAGGGAGGCCAAGATGGCAGCGGGGCCTTTGGTGAACAGGCCGTTGGTGAGGCTGCGCAAGATACTCGGGAACGCGAGGTCGATGGCCGCGATGACAAGAGCGCACACCGTGTCGGCGATGAAGAGGTGCTTCTCCGGGCCGTAGTAGGCCAAGAAGCGGCGGAACATGGTTTTGGGATGATGCGGCGCGGCGGCTGTGGACTGGGAGCGCTGGGTGGTCACGAGCTTGACCTTTCTCGACGGCGCGGGCCGTCGGATCGATACGGCTACAAGGCGAGTCCACAGTATAGCGCGGGGAGCGGGCGGGGGTTGTGGCGAGGACGGGGCTGGCCGCCGGTGACGGGCGACCCCGGCGTGCCGCACTGCCAAAGGCGGGCGGTGTTTCTTTACGCCCCTTGCCCCATCAGCGCATGCGCGGCAAGCACGCCGGCAACCGTTTTGGCATCGGTGAGGTCGCCCGCGAGCACGGCGCGCACCAGCTCATCGAGCGGCACCAGGTCTACGTCGATGAACTCGTCATCATCGCGGTCGGTGCCCACAAACGAAAGCCCGCGGGCCAGATACACGCGCACCACCTCATCGGTGTAGCCTGGGGAGGGTGCCACGGCAGTGAGCGGGCGGAGCTCCTTTGCCACCAGGCCCGCCTCCTCACGGAGCTCGCGGCGGGCGGCCGCCTCGGGGTCGCACTCGCCCGGATCGAGCTTACCGGCGGGAATCTCTACCGTTACCGCGTCAAAAGGCGTCCGATACTGGCGGACGAGCGCCACGCGGCCATCCTCCGTGAGGGCGACTACGCCCACACCGCCCGGATGGCGAGCCACGTCGCGCATCTCGCGGACACCCGCAGGCGTGCGCACCTCCAGGCTTTCCACATCGATGACGCCGCCGCGCCAGATATGCGTGGATCCCACAATGCACTCGTGAAGCGCCGCATCCCGCGGGTCGGCATCGCCGGGAACGAAGCCGCGGCGACGCCAGGGGATTGTGTCATCGTGAAGGACGGGTGCAAAGGACTCAGGTGAGGAGGGCGCGGTCCCATCATTCGGCTGGGCGCCCACGCAGCCGGCAACGTCGGTCATGCTCACTCCTCCACCGCCAAACGGTGCGCCATCACATCACACGCGAGCGCACCCACAACGGTCTTGGCATCTTCAATTTTGCCATCGAGCACGGCGTCTACCAGCTCATTTACCGGCACCAGGTCGACGTTCAAGAACTCGTCCTCGTCGGGCTGCGCACCCTCAAAATCAAGCTGCGTGGCAAGGTAGATATGGATGAGCTCGTCGGAGAAACCGCAGGACGAAGCAATGGTGGTGAGGTAGGCTATGCGCCCGGGCACAAAACCCGTCTCTTCCTTGAGCTCGCGGCGCGCACAGGCGAGCGGATCCTCCCCTGGCTCGAGCTTGCCGGCGGGAATCTCGACCGTCACGCGGCCAAGCGACGCCCGGTACTGGCGCACAAGTGCAATCTTGCCGGTTTCCGTGAGCGCCACAATTGCCACCGCACCGTGATGACGCACGATGTCGCGCACCGATGTGCGGCCGTTGGGCAGGCGCACCTTCATGCGCTCGACGTCGAAAATCTTGCCCTTCCAGGCAATCTCGCTCGAAAGCACCTCTTCGTGAAGGTCGGCGTCATGCTCCGCCTCGTCGCCGAGGACGAGGCTCGGCGCCTCCGGCTCCTCCATGTCGGGCTCGACCTCCTCGGCCGCGGTCTCATCTTCCACCGTGGCGTCATCGAGCATCTCATCGACCTGTTCAAATTCCTCAGCCATAGCGTTCCCTCTCTTGTATGGCGCGTATATCACATCAGGATGCTTGTACCCGCATAGGCGGTGTTTGGCAACCAGCAGGCTTTGGAAGTTGCGTGCGCCCCGTTTGCGTTACGGCCCCTATTGTCCAAACGAGCGCCCAAATTCGCGATGATTTGGACATATCGAGCCGTAACGCGAGAGATACGCTTCCCTCATGGCAGAAGGGCGCGCCGCGTCATCGCTCTGCGCGCCCTTCCCGGATTGTGATGGTGCCCATGATGCGGCATGGACTCCGTTATGCCTGGTCCTTGTTTGACGAGTCGCTGGCCTTTCCGCGTTTACGCGGCGGCTTCTCGGGAGTGAACGTCGCCGCGAGAGCGATGCCCGCCTCGGTGGCACGGTACTCGTTGCCCAGCTGCGCGCCCGTCTCTCCAAATACCGGCGTCGTCACTATGAGACCCTCGCGCCTCAGGCGGATGATCGCGCGGTCGAGCGTACGCGGGAAGCAGCTCAGACGGTGTGCGAGGTCATTCTTGCAAAATGTCACCGATCCGCGAAGCTCGGTCTCGCGCACCACCATCTCGAGCACCCGCTCGTGAATGAACGCATGCCTGCCCGAGATACGCCTGCTCACGCCCTTGAGGGACGACCCTTCTCCTGCTTTGAGCGCCATCGATCATTCACTCCGCTTCTTGAGTACGACAGCCCCTGCGATACACACCGCGCCGAGCGCCGCTACGCCCGCGACCATGGCCGGCATGGCGTCACCCGTGCCAGGAATCTTGTCGATGGGAGTATTGGGGTCGGGCCCGTCTGGCGTGCCCGGCGTGTCGGGATCGGGGGTATCTGGGGTTTCGGGATCCGGAGTGTCGGGATCCGGAGTGTCCGGATCGGGTGTGTCGGGATCGGGCTCGTCGGGGTCCGGCGTGTCCGGGTTGGGGTCATCCGGTATGACGGGGTCACCACCACCCCACTTGGTGTAGGCGTTCTCAAACACAGGCGTGTCGACCGCCTTGCCCGTACCGTCGGCGCCTTCGTTATAGGTCACCACGGCGGTGAGTCCACCCTGCTCGTTGACATTCACGCTCACCGAGACGCGATAGATCGTCTCGTCGTAGGTGAAGCCGTCCTGCTGGATACCCGGTGTGACGTCGTCGTCATCGTCAGGCAGGACCTCGCGCAGGGTGTAGGTATAGATGCCGTCTGCGTCATAGGTGTTGGCGTCGAAGGTCACGTTGCCCGCGGCATCATTCTTGGCGTCGGCAACGAGCTTGCCGTCCTTGTCGCGCAGTTCGAAGGCGAACTGATCGGCGAGGAGCGTTGCAGAGTCGCCCGTCAGACGCTTGACGGCCTTAATCTGTGCCGTCGTCGTAGGAGCGGTGTAGACGTTGGTGAACGCCGCTGCATCACCGACCCGTTTGTCATTTTCTTGGGGGGCATTACTGTTGTTGTAGATGACCTCCGCCGTCAGCTGCGTATCGGTATCGGATTCCCGTTCAACAACCACCGTCACCTTGCGAGTGGATGCGCTGTCATACGTCCAGTTGGGCTTTTTGTCCGTGACCGTCTCCTTGACGTCGAAGATGTAGGTCCTCTCTTCGGTGAAAACAAGCTGCTCAGATGAAGCCCGCTGAGTCTGGTGGCCTTCGGCGAAGTCCGCGGTGACGGTGACCGGGCTGATGGTGACATCATCGGTGCCAATCGACTGCAGCCGCCCATCGCGCATAACGCTCACGCCATCACGGATGCCCTCATCCGTCTCTCTGGACAGTGCAATCGTGAACGTGAAGTTGTCCGTGGTCTCGGTGCCCGTGACGGTCTTCTGAACATCGATAGCCGCCGTGGCACCATCGACCTTGATGTTTTTCACGACTGCCGTGGCTACCGCTCTTTGGTCGCTAAACGCGATGGTGCCGGTCATGTCTTCCGACTTGTCACTCAGCACGTACCCGTCGCACGGTTCCTCGATTACCGTATACGTCGTGCCCACGGGGACGTTCACGAAGCGCGCCGTCTCATTGGCCTTGATGGTCACCTTGACGGAGCCGTCGCTCTCGAGTTTGACCGGTCTTGTCGCCATTGAGCCAGTGGGTGCCGTCTCGAACGCGACTACACCCATGTCTACCGCTTCGGCCTGCTCCTGCGTCAACGGCGTTGCAAGCCCGTCCGCGCCGACAGGATTCGTGAAGCGCACGGTGAAGGTGAACTCGTCGTTGGAGCCGACGGCAGTGGGATCATCGGCGGTCACCTTTTTCGTCACATCGAGACCGCTCACGCGCTGGTTTGCAATCCGCACGACGTTCACGCCGGTGAAGAGCGGCGTGATATCGATCGGGGTTTTATCGTCTTCAACGAGGGGCGTCCAGGCAGCTTCGCTCTCGACCTTATGCTTCGCGCACTGGTTGACCACCAACCCGGGCACGCCCTCGTCGACGGTGTAATACTCCGATGCGCTTTGAAGCTCCTCATCCGATACGCTTGCATCGGTCGTGTAGTCCAAAACGCGATCGCCATCACCGGCATACTGCAGATGGAGTTCACTCTCCGGGTCGGGAGCGCCCCATTCAATCGAAGTGTCACCCGCTTCGTTAGTGACCACCGTGCCCATGCGTGCCTGCGCCACGATGTTGTGCAGCGTGACGTCGATATCGTCCGCAACGGCAAACTGCACCATCGAGCGCATCACACGGCCCACGCCGCGCATGACGGTCACGCCGTCGCCGGCCTTACCGGCGTCAGCAAATACGCCGTCGTCGGTGACGAGCACCTTGGCGAGCGTGTTGTTCTTGAGATAGCCGTTTGGATCAGCGTCAGAAGGTTCCTTGGGCGACACCTGCTCGCCCACCCAGTACACGCCGGGATTGAGATTGGTGAAGATGCAGGCACCCTCAAGGTCAATGGCGGCATTTTCCTTGGTGAGGGTTGCGGTAGTCGCGGTCTGCAACGGCTCCGCGCTCTCATCATTGAGGGTCGCCACACCGTTCTTGTCGACCGTCACCTGGTCGTTTGTGTATAGCGCCATCGTGGCGTCTTCCACCGGGCTGCCCTTCTCATCAAGCTTCTGCACGGCAAAGCGGTTGATGATATTGGACACGCAGACACGCGCCGAGAAATTACGCGTGAATGCCTCGGGATTGGTCACCGTCGCCGTGTTCTCTTTTTCGATGCCGTCGAAGGTCTTCGCCGTTGAATAGAAGTAGGCGCCGCGGTATTCCGCATCCTTCTCGCCCGTGAAGAAGGAGTATTTGAGAATGTCACCGGGCAGGCTGTTGACCTCGGCGCGGAAGCTGCCCGTGGTGTCGAGTGCAAACTGGGCATGTGTGGCCTTAGCGGCTGCGATAACGGTGCTGGCGTCCAGCGTCTCCGCCACCGCCCAGCCGTTCAGCGGGTCGCCGTACACCGGGAGCCACCCATCGCCCACCTTCTTCTCGACAATGGCGAACAGAAGGCCGTCTTGGATATCGCCTTTCTGCAACACGTTCTGAGAGATGGTCGAGTTATCCGAAAGAGGCTCTACCTGGATGCTGGTCTCCTCCGGCGCCGTGAGCATGACCTTGGGCATCGCGTAGGCGCCCGTCGTCCAGGGATCCTTGGAGAGCAGCAGGTAGAAGGGGTCGCCTTCGGTTTTTTCCTTCTTCAGAATCTGCAGCGGAATCTTCTGCGCCACGCGGTGGCCGGCAGGCACATCCGTCTCCACCAGCATGAGGTCGCAGGTTGTCGCACCGCTTCCTTCCTCAACCACATGCTCCCATAGACTCTCGAGCGTGATGGGGCGGTTGGTATTGTCGGGGTCAAGGAGCACCACGCTGCCGTCGCCCTCCGTCACGGCGGACGCGAGCGGGGTCACCCCACTGTTCTGCGCATAGGCGGCGCGGTCGTACAGCTTGAATTCGGCGCCCGCAACGGGATTGCCGTCTTGATCGACCTTCACGATGTCGGTCTCGGGGATGTTGATCAGGTTGTACTTGAGCGCCATGTTGGAGTCGGTGTTGCCGCGCTCGAGATAGAAGAAGTCAAGCGTGTGATAGGTATTGTCGGCGAAGGTGTCGCCACCCTCGTTGAAAAGACCTTTGGGGACATTGCCCACACCGTAAACGTCCTCGAAGATGCTCCTGAGCGTCTCGCCCTGGCCGCCACCGTTGTAGACCTTCTCGCCCTCGTCCCACTCATTGTTGAGAGAGGTGTCTTTGTAGGCGTCGTCGTTCTTTGCGCCGTCATCGTAGACACGCACCATGCCCGTCGAGAAATCGATCTCGATAGACGTGGCGTCGTGAATACCGCCTAGGTCTCCCACAAGCACGCCGTCGATGAAGATCCAGATGTCGTCGTCGCCGGAGAAGTTATAGGTGACGGCCTGATCTTCATCAGGCGTGGTGTGACCGCCGTTCTGCTGCACAAAACGGGTGCGCATCGTCATACCGAAGTAATGTTTGATGACCTCGTTTACCGAGTCGATGTTCTCGCCCGCGACCTGATTATACGTGTTGAAGGGGAAGAACTGGCCGTCCGGTGAAGAGCCATAGGCATTGACGGCTCCGCCATCGTAAAGCGTGAACGCATTGTCTTCGGCATCAAACTCTGCGAAATTCGCCTTGCAGTCGTAATAGAAATAGCCGGTATTGTCGACCTGCAGCAGGTTTCCGACATTGCTGTATGCCTGCTTGCCCTCAAACGATTCAGGATTGAACAGGTACGCGAGAGACTCTTTGTTTCCTACCTCAAGGACGGGATAACCGTCCTCATTCAGCTTATTCGCGACGAGCCCGATGCGCGGCTCGGCAGATTGCGTCCATTCGTTAGCGCCACGCTCGCCACCCTCCATACCCTTGCCAAAATTGAGGGTATGCCCCTTGTTGATGCCTCGATTCGCGTGCTCGTCAACCCAGTTGACATTGTCGGCGGCATCTTGTCCCGTGATCCAGTAGTCGAACAGGTTGATAGTAGTGCCGCCCGGCGTGAAGCCCTGCACGGTACCCGGCTGCGTGTCGGTGTCACCCTCCACGGCAATCGCCGCCACGGGGCACGCCAGCAACACCGCAAGCAACGCCATCGAGAGGGCCCTAATTAAGTTATGAGACGCCCCCCCCCATGCGCATTTTTGGCCGAAAACATCATTGTTCCCCCATTCAACATATGACGCTCCTGCCGCTGTCGCTATCGCGGCAGGTAAATAACAGACATAGAGATGAAAACCATACTACGACCACGCAGGTCAGCGGGGGTATTTGAATATGACACCCCTACGGCACTTTAGTGCGACAAAGCAGTTCTTTTCCCGGTCTTAGCAGGCCGTTGCCGTTCGCCGATTAATTCCGACACCCTTGCCACAAATGGAGCATCGCGCGCCGCGCCATAACAAAGGGGCCGGTCACCCAGCCCCTCATGCACGGTATAGATGGTTCGCGTCCGCCTGCGCTCAGACGGCAAGCCTATGCAGCCCGCTCACCGCGACGCTCGCGCCTACTCCCAGGCAGAACGCCCCTTGAGCGCGCGCAGGCCAATGTCGCGGCGCAGCGTCTTTCCCTCGAACTGAATCTTCTCGCACGCCTCATACGCCCGGTCGCGCGCGGCTTCGAACGTGTCGCCGAGCGCCGTCACGTCGATGACGCGGCCACCTGCCGTCACGAGCTCGCCCGCCTCGTTCACCGCGGTGCCGGCGTGGTACACCGTAACGTCCTCCAGCGCGGCGGCGTCCTCGACACCGGTGATGACCTTGCCTTTCTCATATGAACCCGGATAACCGGCGCTCGTGAGCACCACCGAGACGGCCCATTTGTCGCTCCATGCGAGCTCGACCTCGTCCAGACGCTGCTCCGCGCACGCGAGCATGACCTCCACGAGATCGTTCTCGAGACGCGGGAGGATCACCTGGGTCTCGGGGTCGCCGAAGCGCGCGTTGAACTCGAGCACCTTGGGGCCTTGGGGCGTGAGCATGAAGCCGCCATACAGGCAGCCGCGGTAATCGATGCCCTCGGCGGCGAGCTCCGCCACCGTTGCCGCCATGATGCGCTCCATCTCGGCGTGCTCCTCCGGCGTGACGATGGGCACCGGGCTGTACACGCCCATGCCGCCCGTGTTGGGGCCGAGGTCGCCCTCGAGGGCGCGCTTGTGGTCTTGCGAGGTGGCCATGGGACGCACCGTCTTGCCGTCGGTGAACGCCAGAAGCGAGCACTCCGGGCCGGTGAGCATCTCCTCGATGACCACGGTCGAGCCCGCCTCACCAAAGGCGCCGCCAAAGCACTCGCGCACGGCCTCCTCGGCCTGGGCAAGCTCGGTGGCCACGATAACACCCTTACCAGCAGCAAGGCCGTCCGCCTTCACCACAAGCGGTGCCCCTTGCTCGCGCACGTACGCGAGGGCCGACGCCTCGTCGGTGAACGAGCCATACGCCGCCGTGGGAATACCCGCGCGCTCCATGAGCTGCTTGGAAAAGAGTTTGGAGCCCTCCATCTGCGCACCTTGAGCCCCCGGGCCAAAGCAGGGGATGCCCTCGGCACGCACCGCATCGGCCACGCCGGCCACAAGCGGAGCCTCGGGGCCAATCACCACTAGGCCGATGCCCTCTTCACGCGCGAAAGCCGCCACAGCCTCGGGATCGTCCTCGGCGAGCGCTACGTTCACGCCCACCTCGAGCGTGCCGCCATTGCCCGGCGCAATGTAGAGCGTGCCACAGCGCGACGACTCGGCCAGCTTCATGGCCAGCGCATGCTCGCGCCCGCCGCTGCCCAACAGCAGAATATCGATGGTCTGAGAATCGGTGGTCATAAGGGCTCCCCTTCATATCATGCCCGCCGCATAGGCGGGACACTCTGCGCTCTTACCATCATATGAGATTCGCGAGCTCTTGCGTATGTCACCTTTGGTGACACGGCAATTATGCACGCAGGGGCAACGGCAGGGGTAGTTGTCGCGTCGCCTCAGCCCAGATTTTGCACCAGCTTGTTTTTTCGACGTTGAACGCTCTATTTTCAGCCCCTTCAACGTCAAATAAACAAGCTGGTGCACATCGGCCGGCATGGACGCCGCCAACGCGGCCAGCACATCCCGTGCAGCCCGCGTACACAAGATCCGCGGCCTTTTCTGACACTTTTACCGTAGGCAGATGGATGGACTCCGTTGAGAAGCGCCGCATACATCGCACGCCGTCATCGGGCGCACAATAGCTGAAACGCGCGACGCGGCGAGAGCCTCGCACCAAGAAGAGCTTGCTCCACCCCGTATCGCGCACCCGGGACGGCGTGGACTCCCAGCGCCGCGGTAAGGAGATGCGATGAGGACGCGACGCGATGTGGACCAGCGGCTTAACACTCTGCTTGCAGAGGCGTTTGAGCAGGGCCGCTGCGCCGCGCCCGACCCGCGCGACACCCGAACACTGCGGGGACGCGTTCGGGCGGGCACCGTTGTCGAACCGTATCCTCAGCTCTTTGCAAGTGCCGAGCTGTGGCAGCGCCTCTCCGCACGCGACCGCTCGATGTTTGTCATGCGCACACTCACCGAGCGAAATCCTCACCTAGTGTTTTGCGGACGGAGCGCTGCGCTCGCACACAGCCTCCCCGTGAACGAAGGCCCCCTGTTGCCACTGCATGTCATCACCCCGAGCAAACGTCCTGTCAGAACCACAGCGCACCTGCAGCGACATATGAAGCTGAATCCAGAGCACGCGATACGAGATGGCGTTCGCGTGACCACCCTCACGCAGACGGTGGTCGACTGCGGCCGTACGCTACCCTTCTCCGAGGCGCTCGCGGTTATGGATGCAACGCTTCGCATGCTTGATGTCGAGCGACCCATGCTCGACGGCTTCATTGATGCCCACGCTCCCGGCTACCGCGGCGTGCGGCGCGCGCACAAGATTGCTGCCTGGGCGGACGGACGGGCCGAAAGCGGCGGCGAGTCCATCGCTCGCGCTGTCATGATTGAAGCGGGTATCGCGCCTAGCGACCTCCAGGTGACGTTCGTCGACCCCATGGATCTATGGCGCCGTCCGCGCGTCGACTTCCTCTTCAACCTGCGCGATGGCTCGCGCGTAGTGGGCGAACTCGACGGGATGGAAAAATACGTCGAACCGCGCTATCTCAACGGGAGGAGCACCGTCGATGCACTGGTGCGGGAACGCCAGCGCGAATCACACCTCACGCTGCTGCGCATGCCCATAGTACGATTCACCATGCGCGACGTGTGGACCCCGGGACGTCTGGTCGCGATGCTCGCGCAGGCAGGCGTCACCGCCGAAACACTCACCGGCCACGACTATCGCGCAACCGCCCCACGGCCCGACCTGCCGCATGGCAGCCGGAGCTGGACCACGCCCGCACCTCCCATCGAGCTGTGATGGTTCGCCGCATCCCGTGCGGCAGCACTTCAAAATGCACCAGCTTGTTTTTTCGACGTTGAAGGGGCCGAAAATAGGGCATTCAACGTCGAAAAAACAAGCTGGTGATGTTATGGCGCAACACGACGACCTGTCAAAGGCACTCGGCAGCCTGAGGCATCTCCGCCGCTTAGAACTCCGGCGTGAGGTACGCCGCGATGTCATCGAGCTCGGGGGCGTGCAGAGCCTCGGGGTAGCAGAACACGCCGCAGGCGCCCTCGCCCACGTGCGTTGCGATGACCGGGCCGATCGTGGCCTCGGTGATCACGCGCGCCTTCACACCGGCGCGGGCGAGCGCGTCGGCGATGCTCTGCGCCTTGGCAGCCGCGTTGGTGTGCAGCACGTAGCACACGGCCGGCCCGTGCTCCTCCACAAAGCGGCCCACGGCCTTCACCATATACGAGATGGCACCCTTGATGCCCTTGGCCTTGTGCTCCACATCGATGGAACCGTCCGCAGCGAGCCCCACCACGATCTTGATGTTGAGCAGCGACGTGAGCAGCCCCTGCATCTTGGTGGCGCGGCCGCCCTTCACGAGGTTCTCGAGCGTATCGGGCACAAAATGGATGGCGTGCGCGGAACGGATGGCGAGCACGCGCTCAAGCGCCTCGTCGAGCGTGCCGCCCGCCTGCGCCACCTGAGCCGCCTCGAGCACCATCGCGCCCTGCCCCACCGTGGCCGAGCAGCTGTCCACCACTTCCAGACGGCAGCCCTCGGGAATCTCATGCGCAATGCCGCGCGCGCTCTCGATAGTGGAGGACAGCGCGCGGGAGAGGTGGATGGAGAGCACCTCGCGATACCCTTCGGTGAAAAGCTGCTTGTACACCTCGAGGAAATCTCCCGGTGTGGGCTGGGAGGTGCGCGGCAGGGATTCGGCGTCCTTCATGAGCTTGAGCAACTGCGCGGTGTTAATATCCTCGCCATCGCGGTAGTCGGTGTCGCCCATCACCACGTGGAGCGGCACGATGCGAATGTCGTAACGCTGCGCCAGGTCGCTCGGGATATCGGCTGCGCTATCGGTCACCACAGCAAACTTGTTCATGATGCTCCTTGGCGGAAAACGGGCTATTTGTCAAATACGGGAACGAAACGTTCGGGCAGCTTCACGCCCGACGTAGCGAGAAAAGGGCGGGAACGAACCCCGCCCTTGTCACCAGCGAACTTATTTCCAAGAACGATTGATGGTCTGCTCGCGATCGGGGCCCACGCTCACAAACGAAACGCGCGTGTGCGCCAGCTCCTCGATGCGCGCAACGTAGTCGCGCGCCGCCTGCGGGAGTTCGTCGTAGGTGCGGCAGCCTGAGATATCGCAGCACCAGCCCGGAACGTCCTCGTACACCGGCGTGGCAGCGGCAAAAGCCTGCTCGTGCTCGGGCACCGTGGTGTAGCGCACGCCATTGCACTCATAGGCCACGCAGACCTTGATGGTCTCGAAAGCCGAAAGCACATCGAGCTTGGTGAGCGCGATATCGGTGAGGCCGTTCACGCGGGCGGCATAGTTGGCAATCACGCCGTCAAACCAGCCACAACGGCGGCGACGGCCGGTGGTGACGCCGTACTCATAGCCATTCTCGGTGAGGGTGTGACCTTCCGCGCTCTCGTACGAAAGCTCGGTGGGCATGGGGCCTTCGCCCACGCGCGTGGTGTAGGCCTTCATGATGCCCAGCACGCGGTCGATGTTCTTCATGCCCACGCCCGAGCCCGTCACGGCGCCGCCAGCGGTGCAGTTGGACGAGGTCACATAGGGGTAGGTGCCGTGGTCGATATCGAGCAGCGTAGCCTGGGCACCCTCGAAAAGAATGGACTTGCCCTGCTCCACGAGGTCGTTCAGCAACAGACCCGTCTCGGTGATGTAGGGGCGCAGGCGCTCGGCCATAGGCAGGTAGGTGGCGCAGATTTGGTCGACCGTGTAGGTGGGCAGACCAAAGAGCTTCTCAAGCTGCGGATTCACGCGGTCGAGCGCGCGGGCAAGCTTCTCGCGGAACACGTCCTCGTCGAGCATGTCCTGCATGCGCAGACCAATGCGCGCCATCTTGTCCTGATAGCACGGGCCAATGCCACGCTTGGTGGTGCCGATGCTGTGACTACCCAGCAGCGCCTCATAGGCACCGTCCAGGTCCATGTGGTACGGCATGATGATGTGCGCGTTGCCCGAAACCTTGAGGTTCTTGGTGGTGATGCCGTCGCGCTCAAAGGTATCGATCTCTTCGAGCAGCACCTCAGGGTTCACCACGCAGCCATTGCCAATCACCGAGATGCAATTGGGATACATGATGCCCGAGGGCACCTGATGCAGGCCGTATTTGCGGTCGCCCACCACAATGGTGTGCCCGGCGTTGTTGCCACCCTGATACCTGACGACGCAGTCGTAATCCCCGGCGATGAGGTCGCAAATCTTACCTTTGCCCTCGTCTCCCCATTGGGTTCCGACCAACACTGTCGACGACATGACGTTCTCCTTCTCGAGCGCCACGGCGGATATGCCCCGACGCAGCTCAAACCCCACCCGCTCGCGGCAGATGGGGCCAGTTTGATTCTTACGTTCACATTATATCCGCACGCTGCGCTGAGCAACACCGCAAGGGCGGCAAGCGGGCGAGCTATGGGGGTGGACGCGCATGTAAGAGAAATATGGGCAAGGGAACAAGAACGGGAGCGGAGCGAGTGCCCCACTAGAAACGGGGCGCAGCGCGAGAAATCCACCCGCGCTGCGCCCCGTCTGAGTATCTTTGCCGCTCGCATACACCTACTGCTCGTGCACGCCGTCCAGCTCGTAGAACTTCGTGCTCGCCGGCAGGAACATCAGGTCCACGTCTCCAATGGGGCCCGAACGGTTCTTGGCCACGATAATGCGCGTCACACCCTCGTCGGGGCGGTCGTCGCGCGCCGCCTCATGCTCGTCCGACGAACGGTCCAGGAACATAACGATGTCGGCGTCCTGCTCGATGGAGCCCGATTCACGCAGGTCGGAGAGCTGCGGGCGCTTGCCGGTACGGCTCTCGACCGCACGAGAGAGCTGGCTAAGAGCGATGAGGGGAATCTCCAGATCTTTCGCCATAATCTTGAGCGCACGGCTCATCTCGGACACCTCGACGGCACGGTTCTCGGCACGGCGCCCCGGCGGTGGGCTCACCAGCTGCAGGTAGTCCAGGATGATAACGGCCTTCTCCTTGTTGTGGAGCATGCGGCGCGCCTTCGCGCGGATCTCGGTCACCGTGGTGCCCGGCGTGTCGTCGATGAGGATATCGAGCTTTGAGAGCTCCTGCGTGGCCTCGTTGATGTTGGCCCACTGCTCGGGCGAGATGCGGCCCGTACGGAAATCCGAGATGGAGAGCATAGCATGCGCACAGATGAGGCGCTGCGCGATTTCCTTGCCGCTCATCTCGAGCGAGAAGAAGCCCACCGTGTAGCCAGCTGCCGCCGCATTAAGCGCCAGGTTGAGGGCGAACGACGTCTTACCCACGGCAGGACGCGCACCGATGATGATGAGCTGACCCTCGC
>DHKFC23501__coassemble_1410_pt1 | contig 15304 bp, 11 predicted proteins | sample DHKFC23501__metabat2_high_PE_052 | metagenome-assembled genome bin DHKFC23501 | reverse complement strand
AAAAGCTCACCGACCCGTGCTTTGACACCTGGGAGCGCTGGGTGGCGCAGTGGAATACCTCTTGCACCTACAAGAAGGACTATCGCCTGTGGCAGGCCACGAGCTCGGGCTCGGTGCCGGGTATTGGGGGTAGGGTCGACCTCAACTTTGAGATGGATCCCGATATGCCCAACGACGCGCTGCGCGACGCTTGGTATGTGACCTCGGGGGCGTACGATTTCATCACCAAGTACGAGATTATGGGCAACTTGGGTGAAACCAACATGTTTGGCCCGTACGAGGCGCTTTCGCGCGGTCAGATCGCAACAATCCTGTGGCGTCTCTGCGGCGAGCCCTCTTACACCGGCTCGGTGCCGTTTAGCGATGTTTCGCCCGATTCGTATTACTACGAGGCCATTGGCTGGGCAGCGTCCGAGGGGCTGCTCAGCGGTTACAGCAACGGAACCTTTGGCCCCGACGGCGCCGTTACGGTGGAGCAGCTTGCGGTGTTTATGCAGCGCTTCGGCCTTATGCGGCGCGAGCATATGACGGTTTCGGGATCGCAGGGTCTTTCTAAGATTGATGACGCGGGCGCCATCTCGCCCTTTGCGGAGGATGCCGTTAACTGGTGCATCGAGCAAGGGCTTATGACCGACTACCTGAATGAGACCGACGATCACGTGAATCCCACGCGTGCGGCGGCGCGTTGCGAGGCAGCGTCGTTCATCCACCGGCTGTACACCGTCGCCTTTGACTATCCAAATGACGTGGGCGTGATGGACTGGTATGTAACCGGGGGAGCCTACGACTTTGTGATTGATTCTGGCTTGATCACGGGCTACTCCAACGGCAACTTTGGCCCGTCGGGCATCCTTACCCGCGGCCAGACGGCTACGATTCTGTACCGTCTTGCGGGTTCTCCCGCCGTTACCGCTGAGGGCAACTTCCAGGACAATACCGACCCGAACGCGTTTTACTACGACGCGGTGCGCTGGGCGCGCTCCACGGGCGTGATCAACGGGTACGGCGATGGCAGTACCTTTGGCCCCAACGGCCCGGTGACCCGCGAGCAGCTTGCAACCATGCTGAGCAACTATGCTTCCAAGATTGAGCATATCGATTGCTCTTCCACGTGCGAAAACCTCGACCGCATTGCTGGGTCTGAGGATGTGAGTTCCTGGGCACGCCAGGCCATGGGCTGGGCAGTTGACGAGGGCTTGCTCTCGGGCATGGAGACGTCGCATGGGCGTGACATCGCGCCGCAGTCTTCGGCAAGTCGCGCGATGATGGCCGCGATGCTGACCAACTTTGTAAAGGGCGTTTTGTAAGAGCAAACGAAACGCATAGGCACCTTAAGCCGGGTGGGCGCTGATTGCGTCTGCCCGGCTTTTTCTTGATGGGGTAGATGGGGACGGGTTCGTTTTGACCCATTGGCGGGATGGATGGGGCGAAACGAACCCGTCCCCATCTGACCCGTCCCCATCTGCCCACTCAGGTTTGGCCGTATAATGCTGCCGGTAGATGGCCGAGAAGATGGGGGAGTACCATGGCCAACGAAGACCTTGCTGTCTCGCCAGGACGCCACGCTTCGAAAAGCGAGCCCGAGCAGCGCACCTTGAGCGTGGGCGTGTGGGTGGCGCTGGCGCTTGGCGCCTTTGTGCTGGCTGGCATGGGCGTATACAGCTTCTTTGCCTACCACACGGGGTACGTGCTCGCGCTCATGGGCGTGGCACTTGTGATATACGCAGCGGTGGCACTTCTTATGCTGCGGAGTTATATCCGCACCGGCACCCTTGGTACACCAGCCTTTGTTGTGGCACTTTTGGGCCTCGGTCTTATGTACTGCGTGGCGTTCCCTCCGGGCTCGGTGCCCGACGAGGGATACCATTTTGCCGCTTCGTATCGGTACTCCGACATGCTGCTTGGCGGCGTGATTGACGAAGATACCTTTGAGCTGCGTACCGACGATGCCGTGTTCCGCGAGGAGGTTGTCTCGCTCCAGCGCGCCGATCGTCATGCCTTCTCCTCCATGCGCGAGGTGGGCACGTGGACGCTTCAAGACGGTTCGCCTGAGTCATTTACCACGATGGCGCCTTTTGATTTCTCCTCCAACCTGCCGCAACAAAAGGTGGCCAGCTCGCTTGGTATTGTGCTGGCGCGCTTGCTCAACCTGGGGTCTATACCGCTCTTCTACCTGGGTAGGGTGTTCAACCTGCTTTCGTTTGTGGCCCTTGCCGGCCTTGCGTTTCATATATGTCGCATGGGCAAAAACATCATCGCCGTGGTTTCGATGTTCCCCATGACACTCCATCTGGCTGCGTCGTACTCCTACGATACGGCCGTGATCGGTATGGCGCTTGTGTTCTGCGCGCTCGTATTTTCGGCGATTGCCTCAAACGAGGAGCTCAGTCGTGGCAAACAGACAGCGCTCGTGATTGTGGCGGTGCTGCTTGCCCCCTGCAAGGTAGTGTATGTGCTGCTGGTGGGGCTGGTGTTGCTCATCCCTGCCAATCGCTTTGGCAACGTTCGTACTTCCCGAATCTTCAAGGCGCTCACCATTTTGGTGGCGGTGCTGTCGCTTGTGCTGGTGCGTGCGGGCTCGCTTTTGTCGTACGTAGGCCCCGATGTCACCGCCGTGGCGGGGTCTGCCACGGCGCCCGCGCTCGATACGCGCGGCGCAGAGACGGGAACGTTCTACTCGCTGGGTGGCCTGCTGGCCGATCCCGTGGGCTCGATAGCGCTCTTTGCCCGGTCTCTCGTTGAGAACGGAGAGTTTTATATCGAGTCCACCGTGGGCGGCTCGCTCGGCTGGTTCCAGGCGGAACTTATCGCGCCTGATTACGTCACCTATGCGTTTGTGCTGGTGCTGGTGGTGGCAACGTTGAGGGCATCCGACGATAGGGCGTGCCTCACGTGGCACGGCCGCGCGCTTGCCGCAGGCATCGCGGCCGCGGGTTTGCTGGCGCTCCTCTTGGTGTTTGCTCTGAGCTGGACGTTTGATACCGAGGCCATCATTCAGGGCATGCAGGGGCGCTATCTCATTCCCTTTGTGCCCGTGCTTGCTATTGCGTGCCGCCCGCGGGGCGTTGTGGTGCGGCATGCCTTTGCTCCCATCGCGGTGCCCGCGGTGGTGTGCCTCAATTCGTGTCTGCTTATAGGACTGTTGGGTACCATGCTTTCGTTGTAGGTGAGCAGTTGGGGTACGCGTGCGCAATACAAAACAGGCCAGACGATGTCTGGCCTGTTGCGATTTGTGGTGCGCCATGGCGGATTCGAACCGTCGGCCTTGAGATTAGAAGTCTCCTGCTCTATCCAGCTGAGCTAATGGCGCTTGCTCGATGCCTGCGTGGGCATCGCTCGGCGACTATTATAGACAAAGTTTTCCCGCGCGAAGCCGCTCGGTTCCATGTTGATGCGGCAAGAGGGCCGCGTGCGACCGTTCACGTTCAATTACGCTGCGTTCCGATAAAGAATCTCGACGCTCGCCGCATCGTGAATACTTTTTTGTGCGTTCATGCGCTAAACTAAGTCTGTCATTTTTCGTGTCCCTTTGCGTCGCGTGACGCATGGAACATGTTGGAAAAGGAGTCTGTTATGGTTTCTGAGAAGGTTACCCTCGTCAACCCCCAGGGTCTCCACATGCGTCCCGCGGGCCTCTTTGCCTCTACCATGGGCAAGTACAGCTGCGACGTGACGGTTGTCACCCCTGAGAAGGAAGTCAACGGCAAGAGCCCCATGGCCCTTATGGCTGCTGGCATTCCCTGCGGCACCGAGGTTGAGGTTCGTTGCGACGGCGCCGACGAGAACGATGCCCTCGCAGCTGCCATCGAGCTCATCAAGAGCGGACTCGGCGAGTAGACGATCGCCTCGCGGGTCACTCCGTGAACTTGACCAACTGAAGTTCATTGGTAAGAACGCAGGCGTCTGCTTTGGGGCGCCTGCGTTTTTTCTGTCCGATTCAATCGGTATTGGAGAAAGGGATGTTCATGTACGAGGGAGTCAACGCCTCCGAGGGCATCGGTATCGGTACCGTTGTTCTCGCTGTCGAACCCGATCTTACCTTCGAGCCCCATGCGGTAGAGGATGCCGCACAGGAGAAGGCCCGTTATCAGGCTGCGCTCGATGTCTTCTGTGAGAAGACTCAGGCCCAGGCCGACCGCATGAAGATTACCGTGGGCGAGAATGAGGCCGAGATTATGGCCGGCCACATCATGCTCGCCCAGGATCCCGGCCTGGTTGACGGCATCAACGTCGCCATCGACGCTGGTCAGTGCGCAGAGCAGGCGCTCGTTGAGACGAGCACCATGTTCGAGAACATGTTCCTTTCCATGGATGACGAGATGTTCCGCCTGCGCGCGGCCGACATCGCCGACATCCGTACGGGCATTCTGGCCGAGCTCCTTGGCCGTGAGGTCGTCGACCTCTCCGTGCTGCCTGCGGGCTCGATCGTTGTCGTTCATGACCTCACGCCGTCCATGACGGCCACCATCGACAAGGAGAACGTTGCCGGTGTTGTGACCGAGGTCGGCGGCCGCACATCGCACTCTGCCATCATTTGCCGCGCTCTCGAGATCCCGGCTGTCCTCTCGGTGCCCAACGCCTGTGGTGCCCTGCTGAACGGCATGACTGTTGTTGTTGACGGCATCAACGGCCATGTGATCAGCAACCCCACTGACGAGCAGCTTGAGGATTACCGCACGCGTGCCGAGGCCTTCGCTGCCGAGAAGCGTGCGCTCGAGGCCTTCCGTGGCAAGCCCACGGTCACGGCCGATGGCGACAAGAAGACGCTCGCCTGCAACATCGGTAACCCCGAGGACGCCAAGGGCGCTGTGGACCACGACGCCGAGGCCATTGGTCTTTTCCGCTCTGAGTTCTTGTTCATGGATGCCAAGGAGCTTCCGAGCGAGGACGAGCAGTTTGAGGCGTACCGCAAGGTTGCTGTGACCCTCAAGGGCGCCCCGGTAATCATCCGTACCCTCGACGTGGGCGGCGACAAGGAGATTCCGTATCTCAAGCTCCAGAAGGAAGACAACCCCTTCATGGGCTACCGCGCCGTTCGTTACTGCCTCGACAATCCCGAGGAGTACAAGGTGCAGCTGCGCGCCCTGCTGCGCGCCAGCGCGTTTGGTGACATCAAGATCATGGTTCCGCTGGTCACCTGCGTTGAGGAGCTTCGTCAGGTCAAGGCGCTCGTTGAGGAGTGCAAGGACGAGCTGCGCACCGAGGGCCGCAAGTTCAATGAGGACATTGAGGTTGGCATCATGATGGAGACGGCCGCTGCCGCCAACATCGCCGACATCCTGGCTTCTGAGGCTGCGTTCTTCTCCATTGGCACCAACGACCTCACCGGTTACACCATGGCCTCCGACCGTGGTAACGACAAGGTTGCCTATCTCTATAGCTGGTATTACCCGGCGGTTCTGCGCGCCATCAAGAACATCATCGTCAGTGGCGTGGAGAAGGGCATCATGGTGGGCATGTGCGGCGAGGCTGCTGCCGACCCGCTGCTGACGCCGCTTCTGCTCTCGTGGGGCATGGAGGAGTTCTCGGTTTCTGCGCCGAGCGTCCTCAAGACGCGCAAGGCTATCTCCATGTGGTCGAAGGCCGATGCCGACGCCCTCGAGGAGAAGGTCATGCAGCTCACCACGGCCGAAGAGGTCAAGGCGGCTCTCGAAGAGGCTGCGCGCTAACGCCAAGCTTCTCGTAAATGCTGCGTAATCTTACGTGCCGCACGGGGGCACGTAAGTACCAGACGTGTATAATCATTCTGGTTGTATGCTGCCTGGCGCATAGGCGCCAGGCAGCGTTTCCCCATGAAAGGATGGGTCTATGTTCTATACGCTTACTGCGAACCCGGCTGTCGACATGACGGTTCAGTGCCCTTCGCTCGTTGCCAACGAGAATATCCGCTCGGTTAACGCGGAGTACACGGCAAATGGCAAGGGCCTCGACGTATCCTTCGCGCTCAAGAAGTTTGGCGTCGACTCCGTTGCGCTTGGCTTCTTTGCTGGATTCACCGGCAAGTACGTTGTTGATGAGACCATGAACATGGGTTGCCTGTGCCGCCCTGTGTGGATTGATGGCATCACGCGCATCAATTCGTACTTCAACGACGGTGAGAACGAGTACGGCATCCTGAATCCTGGTCCGTCCATCACGCCGCAGGACGAACAGGAGCTCTTCAAGATCCTGGATAGCACCGGCGATCTTGACTGCCTCATCGTTTCCGGCTCCGTGCCCCCGAAGGCTTCCAAGAACTTCCTCGACCAGGTTGTGTCGCATGCTCAGGCTCGCGGTGCCGACGTGGTGCTCGACCTCTCGAGCGACAAGCTCAAGACGCTTGCCTCCACGAAGCCCCTGCTGATTAAGCCTAACCACCATGAGATGCGCGAGATCTGGGGCGTTCAGATCGACACCGATGACGACGCACGTCGTGCTCTGGCACTTGCCCACGAGGCGGGCGTCCAGAACGTGCTGCTCACCATGGGTAGCCGCGGCAGCGCATACTTCTCCAACGGCGAGGACATTTGGTATGCGAAGCGCGACTTCAACATCAAGCTCGTGTCCTCGGTCTGCGCCGGCGACTGCACGCTCGCAGCCTTCCTGCTTAAGTGGTACAACGACCGCGACAACGTTGAGGAGGCACTGAAGCTTGCTATGGCTACCGGTGCTAACGTGTGCGAGAGCGCTGGCCTGGGCGACTTTGGCCATGTGGACGAGTACAGCAAGCGCGTCAACGTGCGCAAGCTCCCTCGCTAAGGCATTGCAGCCTTTTGTTTGCTGAGGCAAACGAGTACGAAACGAGCCCCGTCGTCCTTTTGGGCGACGGGGCTTTGCTGTTTGGTTTGGACGGTGCTGCCTGTACGCTTGCGAAGAGCGGGAGGGAAGCGCTATTTGTGGGTGCTGGTGCCTTGTGACGCTAGCTACTGGATTTGTTCCAGCATGAACAGGGGCTCAAGATCAAGCTCGCTTGGATTAGTGCTGTTGGCAATGCTTTCATCGACCGCCTCTGTGTTGGCGCGCAGCTGCTCTTCAAAGTTTTCGACAGGCTCCAGGCGGTAGGCATGCGTGAGCTCGCTGCCATCTTCAAAGGTCGCTGTGATGCTCAGCGTGCGGCCGCTCAGCAGGCTGGCGCCGTAAGTGATGCTCTGGTAGTAAAAATCGTCATTACCGTTTTGGCTATTATGGGAGGATAGTCTCGCATCACAGAGCTCATTGAAGCTTTTTGGAAGATCGCAGCTCATTTCAAGCGAGAGAGAGCCTCCTTCGATGGTGCCTATGGCAGCCAGCTCTTCGCTTGAAAGCGTGATGGTTTGGCTCATACGGTCTGCTAGGGCGTCACCCATCTGTACACCGTAACGGCTTTGCCCATACTCGAAGTAGGCGCTGTCATCACCATCGATGGTGTAGGTTACGGATGTGATGTCTTTACCCAGTGTGGTGAGATCTATGATGAATCCAAAGTGTGCGTGGACGGTTGTGTCATCGTCATCGGAATAGCCTGCATCCCAGCCTGGGACATACGTGAGAAATTCCCCTCCGGTAAGCACGGTGTTGCTGCGGTCGGGGACGGGCGTCCCTTCGGCGTATGCTGCCAGCACAAACGATGGAGCCGAAACACTTGCAGCAGGGCTGGCGCCCAGCGAGCCAAGGAGCTGCGGCCCCAGGGCAAGCGCACCGGCTACGCCTACGATGGCGAGCGTGCTGCATGCGGCGATGGCAAGAACGCGACGGCGGCTGTGCGTGTGGGCGCCGGTGCGGGCTGCCGCATGAGCTTCGCGTACAGGCTGCTGAATCTGCAGGTTATGGTGCGCCGCGCTGTGGTGGTATGTACCGACCCCAGGAAGGCTGCGTGTTGATGTGGGTTCCGTCTGCAGGGCCTCTTTACGCAGACGCTCCTTGAGCTGTGCTCGGCTCTCGTCGTCCATATGTACCGTCCGCATGGTCTTGGCGTAGTCATCCATGATGCTCATGGCAAACGCTCCTTTCTAGCACGGTATTGATGCGTCTTGGGTCATGGATGCGGGCGGGCTATGGGCGGCTGGCGACCCTTTTTCCTGTTCGCGCGGCGCAGCGTTCTTTTCGGGTGCGGGCACCGCATGAAGGAGCAGGTCGCGCAGGCGTGCACGTGCCCGATGCAGCCGCGTGCGCACGGTTACCGGCTGCACGCCCAGCACCTCCGCGATGCGTTTGTCATCCATTTCCTCGACATAGCGCAGCTGCACCACAAGGCGCATGTCTTCGGGCAGCTCCTCAAGCGCCTTCCATACCGGGTGCTGGTAGAGCTTCTCGAGTGCCTCGTCCTCGGCGGAGGGCTCGGGATGCGTGGCTTCGGCGTCAGTGGTATCCCATGCGCCCACACGGCGGTTCCAGGCGCTTTTCTGCATGTCGTGGCAAACGTTTATCGCCACGCGAATCAGCCATGCACGCAGATGATCCTGGCTGGTAAAGGTCGTGGTGCTGGTGAGAAGTCGGAGGAACACCTCTTGCACCACATCGTGCGCATCGGATGGGGAGCGCAGCTGGTTGAGCGCGAGGCGGTATACGGCGTCGGCGTGATTGTCCACGGCCTCATCAATACACGAGGGCGAGTAGTGCGGTTTGTTGGTCATGCTGATCACCTCCTCGTATGTTATACGAGCGAGGGCGGCTATGTGTTCCCGGGGAGCAGCGAGAGATTTGGTTATGTGCGGCGTGCATCTGTGTGGCCGGCTGCCGGGTTTCCGTGCGCGGATGTCCGTGCGCACGCAGGCTATACTAGGAGGATGCGATGGCATGGCCCAAGCTTGCCGCAACGCACGAGGTCGCGCGCCCGAGGATGTTAGGAACGTGATGGTGAAAGCGCTCAATCAAACACCGTGCTTGAACGGTTGCATATTACCCGCCTCTGCGGTCCGGGTGCTCAACACGCTTGAGTCGGCGGGCCTTGAGGCCTGGGTGGTGGGCGGCTGGGTGCGCGACGCCCTGCGCGGTACCTCGGGCCACGATGTTGACATTTGCTGTTCAGGAACCTGGCAGGAAAATGAGCACGTGCTTGCTGAGGCCGGCATCGCTGTGGTGGAGTCGGGCATCAAGTTTGGCGGCATCACCGCTGTGATGGTTGGTGAGCGCATCGAGGTCACCACCTATCGCCTGGACGGATTCTATTCCGATGGGCGCCATCCCGAGTCGGTTCGTTTCACACGTGATGTGAGCGAAGACCTTGCTCGCCGTGATTTCACCGTGAACGCCATGGCGTGGCATCCCGTGCGGGGGCTGCTCGACCTTTACGGGGGCGAGGAGGATCTAGAGCGCGGAGTGATCCGTGCGGTGGGGGAGCCGCGGCGTCGCTTTGAGGAGGATGCCCTGCGCATGCTGCGTGCGGTGCGCTTTGCCTGCCGTCTCAACTTTTCCATTGAGCCTGCAACGGCGCAGGCGCTTGCTACCTGTGCTTCCTTGCTCGATGCTGTCGCGCGTGAGCGTGTGGGCGTTGAGCTCACCGGCATACTTGCAACGGGTCGTGCGGGTGATGCTCTCGTGCAAAGTCCCGAGGTCATGTGCGCAGCGATTCCGGAACTTGCGGCGTGCCGTGGGTTTGACCAGCATAGTCCGTACCATGCGTATGACGTGTACGAGCACACCGCGCGCGTGCTTGCGGCAGCAAGTTCGTTCGCGCGCAATGAGTCGTCTCAGGGCGAGCAGACGGATGCGGTTGTTCCGTCCCTTACGCTCATGTGGGCGGCGCTTTTGCATGATGTGGGAAAGCCAGCCACCTATACGCAGGACGCGCAAGGGCGGGGTCACTTCTATGGTCATCCTGAGGTAAGCGCGACCATGGCGCGCCACATTATGAAGCGCCTTGCCATCTCTTCAGACATTGCGCAGCCTGCCTGCTCGCTCATTCGCTGGCATGATCACCCTATGCGCAACACGCGGGCAGACCTGTTGCATGGCATGCATCTCTTCGCTGGCGAGGCGCTGGGTGCGCGCCGTCTTACCGATGAGCTTTTCGATCTCAAGCGGGCGGACACGCTGGGGAAAGACCCATCTTGCTTCTCGTATGTGGATGAGATTGAGGCCATGCGCGCGCATACCCATGCGCTCTTTGATGAGGGGGCGGCATACAGCACCAAAACGCTTGCGCTCACCGGGCGCGACCTTATTGCTGCCGGGGTGGAACCGGGTCCGCGTGTGGGTGAGCTGCTCGACCGTGCGCTCAATGCTTGTATGAATGGCGTTGTGGCAAACTCCACCGCCGATTTGTTAGCGTATCTGGAACTTGCGTAACCCGACTCGCCTGCTCCTTCTCGCTCTGGTACGGCCCTGTGGTATCATTGCTCCTCGTGGTAACACGATTTATGGTATTCGTAACACTGGTAGGGGAGACGCATGGTACAGGCTCTTACGCGACGCTCGTTTCTTATGGCGGGTCTTTCGGCGTTGGGTGCAACCACCGTGTTGGCCTCATCGGGATGTGCAAGCTCAAGCGATCAGGACGCCCAGCAGACGGGGAGCACCCAGGCAGCTGACATCCGCCAGGTAATTGTTGCCATGAATGCCACCAGCGAGCCTGCTGCGGGGTTTGACCCGCTTGTGGCCTGGGGCTGCGGCGAGCATGTGCATGAGCCGCTCATCCAGTCTACCTTGATTACTACCAACGAAGACCTTGCCTTTGTAAACGACCTTGCCACGGCCTACGAGTGCTCCGAGGACGGGCTCACCTGGTCGTTCACCTTGCGGGATGACGTGCGCTTCTCTGACGGCGAGCCGCTTACCGCCCGCGACGTTGCGTTCACCATCAATTCCATCTGTGCCAGCACTACGTCTGAGGCGGATCTTTCCATGGTGGATGAGGCGGTGGCGCTGAGCGATACGCAGGTGGAGCTGCACCTCAACAAGCCGTACAACGCCCTTTTGTACACCCTGGCAGTTTTGGGCATTGTCCCCGAGCACGCTTATGGCGAATCGTATGGCGAGCATCCGGTAGGTTCGGGGCGCTATCTGCTTGAGCGTTGGGATCGTGGTCAGCAGGCTATCTTTGTGGCGAATCCCGATTATTATGGCGAGCCTCCGCTTATGGACCGCGTTGTGGTGGTGTTTATGGAAGAGGACGCCGCACTGGCAGCGGTTGCTGCGGGTGAGGTGGATATTGCCTACACCTATGCCACGCATGCGAACCAGGCGTTTGAGGGCTATGAGCTTGTGAGCTACCAAAGCGTGGATTCTCGTGGTCTCTCGCTGCCCGCTGTACCGGCGGGTGGTACCAAAACGCTCGATGGAGACATGGCGTATGCCGCTGGCAACGACGTTACCGCTGATGTTGCCGTACGCCGGGCAATCAATTATGCCATCGACCGCGATCGTGTGATTGATGGTGTGTTGGCAGGATACGGGCACCCGGCGTATAGCGTAAGCGATGACATGCCGTGGTCGAGCGATGACATGTACGCGGACTGTGATCCCGAGCATGCCCGCACTCTGCTGGATGATGCAGGCTGGGAGCTGGGGGAGGATGGTGTGCGCGCCAAAGATGGCGTACGCTGCTCGTTCGATGTGTGGTATTCCTCGGACGATTCGGTGCGCCAGGCTATGGCCTATGAGCTTTCTAACCAGCTTGCCGAGGTGGGTATCGAGGCGCTCCCCCAGGGCGGTAGTTGGGACGAGATTTATCCTCACCAGTTTGAGCAGCCGGTGTTGTGGGGCTGGGGGTCAAACTCTCCGGTTGAGCTTTATGCGCTCAACTATTCAACCGGCTGGGGCAATTACGCCTGTTATGAGAATGCGACCATAGACGAACACCTTGATAACGCGCTGGCAGAACCCACGATTGAGGCTTCATACGACCACTGGAAGCTTGCCCAGTGGGATGGTACGGAGGGCGTTGCACCGCAGGGTGCTGCTACTTGGGCGTGGGTTGCTAATGTTGATCACCTCTATTTCAAGCGCGAGGGGCTTGATGTGGCAGCGCAAAAGCCGCATCCGCATGGTCACGGATGGTCGCTCGTGAATAATGTCGACCGTTGGAGCTGGTCGTAAATGGCGGATCGCATGCGCTCGCGCCTGCGCCCCCCACAGATGCGCTTGCCATTTGCGGTGCGTATGGCGCTGCGCCTGGTGACTCTGCTCCTTGCGGTGAGTTTCATCACGTTTCTGCTGGTGGGGCTCTCGCCAATCGACCCGGTACAAGCTAACGTAGGCCAGGCAGCCGTGGCAACCATGAGCCCCGAGCGTCGTGCCATGCTTGCTGAGCATTGGGATGTGGGCGTTCCCATTTTGGAGCGCTATGCCTCCTGGTTGGGCGATGCGGTGCATGGCGATTTGGGCGAGAGCCTGCGCTTTGGAAGGCCTGTCGTGGAGGTGGTGGGGGAGCGCCTGCAGAGCTCCGCGCTGCTGCTCGGCGCGTCATCGCTCATATCGGGTGTCGTGGGCCTGGCGCTTGGTGTGCTTGCGGGCGTGCGTGCCGGCACGCGGCTCGATCGCGTGATTCGCGGCTACTGTTACGTGCTATCCGCCGCCCCCACCTTCTGGATCGCGCTCGTGGCACTCATGGTGTTTGCGGTATATCTTGGCTGGTTCCCCGTGGGGTTCTCGGTGCCCATCGGCTCTGCTGGCGAGGTTTCGCTTGCCGCGCGATTGCATCATATGGTGCTGCCCGCGGCAGTGCTTTCACTCACCGGTGTGGCAAATATCGCCCTGCACACACGAGAGAAAACTGTCGACGTTCTGGCGAGCGACTATGTACGGCTCGCGCGCACGCGCGGCGAAGGAACCTGGACGCTTGTACGGCGCCACGCGCTGCGCAACCTTGTGCTCCCGGCGCTCACCTTGGCATGCGCTCAGATGAGTGAGATTGTAGGCGGCTCCGTATTGGTGGAGCAGGTGTTTTCCTATCCGGGATTAGGCCAAGCGGCAGTCACGGCGGGCTTGGGCGGTGACGCCCCCTTGCTCGTGGGTATTGCTCTTGCGTGCACGGTGCTCGTGTTTGCGGGGAACCTCATCGCAAACCTGCTCTACGGTGTGGTCGACCCGCGCATGAAGGGGGAGACGCTGCATGTTGCCTGACCGCCTGTCGTCACGGGCAGCGCAGGCGGCGCAGCCCCCGCACGCACTGCAACCCGATACTCTCTCTGCCCAGCCTACCCATACCGTTGCACCGCGCGAGGGCCGCACCTTGTTTCACGCGCCCGAGCGTCAAGGTGTGCTTTCAGGGCGCCGCGCACTGCTGGCGTCCGCGCTTATTGCCGCGGTTGTTTTAGTGGCCATAGCTCTTGTGGGCTATCTTGTGCAGGACCATGCAAACGCCACCGATTTTATGGCGCGTTTGCTTGCCCCCTCGCTTGAGCATCCTTTTGGCACGGACTGGATGGGACGCGATATGTTCGCACGAACCATGGCCGGCCTTGCCGCTTCGCTGGGGGTGGGCGTGCTGGCGGCTGCTGCCTCGTCGGTGGTGGCGCTTGTGCTTGCCCTAGCATCTGCTCTTGGTGGTTCTCGGGCCGATGCCGTGGTGTCATGGTTGGTTGATCTCATAATGGGCGTGCCGCATTTGGTGCTGCTGTTGCTGGTGAGCTATGCACTTGGACGTGGTGCCACGGGCGTTATGGTGGGCATCGCGCTCACGCATTGGCCAAGCCTGACCCGCGTGCTGCGTGCCGAGATGCTGCAAACCCTCGAAGAGCCGTATCTTCGTTCGCTGCCTGCACTGGGGGTGCCAAACTGGCGTATTGCGGTGTTTCATCTTTTGCCCCATGTGCTTCCCCAGTATGTGGTGGGGCTCATACTGCTCTTTCCGCATGCCATTTTGCACGAGGCGTCGATTACGTTTTTAGGGTTTGGCCTCTCGCCCGAGCAGCCGGCCATCGGCGTGATTCTCTCGGAGGCCATGGGGTACCTCACGGCGGGCGCGTGGTGGCTTGCGGTTATCCCTGGGGTGGCGCTGCTTGTAGTGGTGCTGCTGTTTGATCGGATAGGGTCGTGCGTGCGTCGCCTTATTGCGCCTGAGGGGGTGCAGCTATGAGTGAGGAGATGCGCCAGGCTGGGCATGGTGATGCGGAGCGTCACCACCATCACAGCCATGCTACGACCTCGCACCATCCGGGTGGTCACCATCTGCTTACCGTTGAGCATCTGAGCGTTTCGTTCTCGATGTATGACACTCAGGCACCGTTCTTCTCGGCGCGTCATATTGAGCACACGATGATTTCTGATATGAGCATCTCGGTGCATGCGGGCGAGGTGGTTGCCGTGGTGGGGGCAAGCGGTTCGGGCAAGACGTTGCTAGCCGATGCGCTCATGGGACTCTACGAACCCAACGCTCATGTGGAGGGAAACATCTGGTTTGATGGCGTGCTCCAAGACGCGACGAGCTTGGCGCGACTGCGCGGGCACGGCATCTCGCTTGTGCCGCAAAGTGTTACGCATCTGGACCCGTTGATGCCGGTGGGCGAGCAGGTGCTGGGAGCGTGCCCTCGTGGGCGCGCCGCCCGCGCCGAGCGTGCCCGTCGGCAACGCCGTATGGAGGAGCTTTTTGCGACGTATCGACTTGACCCCTCGGTGATGCGGCGGTATCCGCATGAGCTTTCGGGCGGTATGTTGCGACGTATTCTCATCATGTGTGCGCTCATGGATGACCCAAAGCTCATTGTGGCCGATGAGCCCACGCCGGGCCTCGACCTCGATCTTGCGGTGCGTGCGCTGGGTGATTTGCGAACATTTGCCAATGACGGTGGGGGCGTTATGCTCATCACGCACGACCTGGAGCTTGCCTTGCGTGTGGCCGACCGTGTTGCGGTGTTTTATGAGGGGCGGATTGTTGAAGAGACGGCAACAGCGTCGTTTGCTCGGCCCGACACGCTGGAGCATCCCTTCACCCGTGCGTTGTGGCACGCATTACCCGAGCATGATTTTTGTGCAGTACCGTTGAGCGGGGGAGAGGAGTGACCATGGCGCTTGAGGCACGCGATATCACCTTTGGCTACCAAGCAGATGAGCCTCTGCTCAGGGGCGTCTCGCTTTGCGTTGAGCCCATGGAGCGTGTGGCGCTTTCTGCTCCTTCGGGTGCAGGCAAAACAACGCTTTGCCGTATTTTGGCCGGAGAGCTTCGCCCATGGGCGGGTGAGGTTACGGTCGATGGTGTTGCATCGAGGCGACGTCGCGCTGCGGGCCCGGCACCGGTGCAGCTGATTCGCCAGCATCCCGAGCAAGCGTTTGATCCACTTGTGACGCTCGGACGCTCGCTTGATGAGGCGCGGCGCTCGCGAGAGGGCTCTTCTGCGCTAGAGCGTGATGAGCTCATGGATCGTTTTGGCGTTGCACGGGCATGGCTTACGCGCCGCCCCCATGAGCT
>DHKFC23501__coassemble_1402_pt1 | contig 15485 bp, 15 predicted proteins | sample DHKFC23501__metabat2_high_PE_052 | metagenome-assembled genome bin DHKFC23501 | reverse complement strand
CCAAATTCCATAGCATTATCCAAACCGTCTCCTTATTATGGGTATAAGATGGGATTATCGTTACATGATTAGGAGGAACGTCGCCATGACAATCGTCCCCATCAAAGAACTCAAAGACACCGCCAAGATATCCGATATGTGCGCGGCAACATCCGAACCCATCTATATCACCAAAAATGGCTATGGTGACATGGTCATCATGAATTGCAACTCCTTCGAAGCATACCTTGAGAAACAGCGCCAAATTGCCGCCGCAGAGGCGCGTCGGGAGCTCGCGCTCGAGCAAATAGCTGCAGATATTCGTGCAAGCGAGGCGGACATTGCCGCCGGCCATACCCGCGACGCGTTTGAGCTGATTGACGAGCTGAGGGTGAAGTATGGGTTATAGCGTTCTTCCCACCAAAAAGTTCGAGACAAGGTTAGAATCCGCGCTCACCTATATCATCCTTGATCTGGCTAACCCCATCGCTACTCAGGCACTGCTTGATGCCGTCGAGCACACATTCACTTTGCTTGCGACCACGCCGTTTGCCTTTCCTGAGGATGAATACTTAAGAAGGCGAACGGGGTTGGCAGTACGCAAGGTACCTGTCAAGAACTATCGCATCTACTATACGGTCGACGAACAAAGACGCATTGTCTATCCACGGACCTTTATACACTGCTCACAAGACAGTACCCATCTGAACATTGACGAGTTCGTGAACTCATAGCCCTGCACCACGTTAGTCGTGATGCAGGGCTGTAGATTTTAGAGAGCTCGACGAAGGCGGGATAGATGCGCCGCTGCCTTACAGCATGGTCTGCGAAGCCTGCGGCTCAAAACCCGCGGCACGCAGCGCTGCAACGATCTGGTTTTTATGCTCGGTTCCGTACGCCTCGATGGTCACGCGCAACTCCACCGCGGCGTTGCGGTTGGTGCTCACAAACTGATTGTGCTCAAGCTTGATGACGTTGCCGTTCTGCTCGGCAATAGCGCTTGCCACCTTCACGAGCATGCCGGGGCGGTCGGGCAGCAACACCGAGATGGTAAAGATGCGATCGCGCTGGATAAGACCATGCTGCACCACGGATGACATGGTGATGACGTCCATGTTGCCGCCCGAGAGAATCGAAACGATGCGCTTGTTCTCGGCCGGCAAATGCTTGAGCGCGGCCACGGTGAGCAAACCCGAGTTCTCAACAATCATCTTGTGATTCTCAACCATGTCGAGGAAGGACACAATGAGCTCCTCATCGGGCACAGTGATCACATCATCAAGATTCTGCTGAAGGTACGGGAACACCTGGTCGCCCACCTCAAGGACTGCTGTGCCGTCGGCGATGGTATTGGCAGTGGGAATCTTCATAGGATGGCCCGCCTCAAGCGCCGCCGTAAGCGAGGGCGCGCCCTCAGGCTCCACGCCAATCACTTTGATCTTGGGGTTGTAGAGCTTGGCAAACGTTGCCACGCCGCACGAAAGACCGCCACCCCCCACGGGCACCAGGATGGCATCCACCAGAGGAAGCTCCTGCACAATCTCCATGGCAATGGTGCCCTGGCCCGTTGCCACCACGGGGTCGTTGAAGGGATGAATGAAGGTGTAACCCTCGCGTTCGGCCAGCTCAAGCGCATAATCGCACGCTTCGTCGTACACGTCGCCCTCGAGGATGACATCAGCGCCATACTGCTTGGTGCGCTCCACCTTGATGAGCGGTGTGGTGGTAGGCATGACCACCACCGATTTAGCGCCTGCCCGCGTGGCGGCAAATGCAACACCCTGAGCATGGTTGCCGGCGCTCGCGGTGATGATGCCGCGTCCGAGCTCCTCGGGCGTAAGAGTCGAAATCTTATAGTAGGCGCCGCGCACCTTGTAGGCGCCGGTGCGCTGCATGTTCTCAGGCTTGAAGAACACGCGATTGCCCGTGGCTTGACTAAAATGGGGACTTTCTACCAGCTCAGTTGGAATGGTAACCTCTTTGACCTTCTCAGAGGCCTGCTCGAACGCATCGAGCGTTAGCATCTCTGGCATAACGCACTTCCTTTACTCACGCATACGCTTTGGTGTAGTAAAGTAGCGTAGCATATTCGAGTTAGCGCGAGGCAAAAGGAAAGGTGCCGCCATGGGAACCGAGGAGCTGAACGAAGAGGAAACCTACGTCGCAGGGACAGCCCCCTTGTTCTCGTTGCGCAACGCCCAGGTTGTGCGTTCTGGGCGAACCATTTTGGATGTACCCTCGTTTGACCTGGCAGAAGGCGAGCATGTGGCACTTCTGGGCCCAAACGGCGCCGGCAAGTCCACGTTTATTCAACTGCTCACCCGTGAGGTTTTCCCACTTTGGCGCGAAGAGCCGCCTGTGCGTTTTCGTGGTTCTGCCCGGCCCGAGCTTTCCGACATCAAGCGTAGCTTGGGCATTGTCTCAGCCACCATGCACGACCAAGTGCGCGTGCACCTGCCCGTAATCGATATTGTGTGCGGCGGCGCCTTCGGAACGCTGGGGTTGCCCCGCCATGTGGATGTAACGGACGAAGTGCGCGAACGCGGCATGGATGCCTTAGACCGCCTGGGCATTGCAGGCATCGCCGACCGCGATGTTATGACGCTCTCCACGGGCCAGGTGCGCCGCGCGCTCGTGGCGCGTGAGCTCATGAGCGACCCTTCAGTCCTCATTTTTGATGAACCCTGCACAGGGCTCGATCCCGAAGGCATGTATCACGTGCGCGATACCATGCGCATGCTTGCCGACGAAGGGCGCTCGGTGGTGCTGGTAACCCACTACCCCGAAGACATCATCCCTGCCATCAAGCGCGTGCTGCTTATCAAAGAGGCAACCATCTTTGCCGATGGCCCCAAGGAGAAGCTGCTTACGAGCGAGACCATGAGTGAGCTCTTTGGCGTGCCTCTTGCTGTGGACGAATCGCACGGCTGGTACTCGCTGCGTGGCCGCTACTGAGCCCATACGCTGGGCTGCTTTGTGAACGTGGCGGGCCTGCGCTCTGGCAGACTTGCCACGGTCACCAAACCCATGCATCTAGCAGGCCTGCGCGACCGCGCACACCAGCTCTTTTTTAGACGGTGCGGAAACGATGCTCTTCCCCACCTTCACGTAGCATGATCCTTTGAGCTCGGGATGCTTCTTGGCGCAAACACCAAAACAGCCAACCTTGCGGTCTTTTTTCTTGACGACGCCCTTAAAATCGCTCGCCTTGATTCCCGAGCACTTCTTGCAGATTCGAATCTCAGTTGCCATGGATTCCCCTTCGGTGCCCCATCGCGACAAAGCGCGGAACAGTTCAATGCGTTAAATGTCCCCAAGATTGTCACATATTAGTTAACCATAGACAACCTTTTGGAATCGCTATCTCACTCATCATTCCTATCTGATTGGTGTGTTTTTGTAAAACCCGTGAAACCGCGCGCAGATAGATTGTTGACACACTGTCTACAGGGTATAACAGGCTCGCACCTGGACATAGCTTGTCCCCCGCGCTCAAAATCCGCAGCGCGGCCACGCCCCCTTCTGGAGACGCGAGATGCGAAAGGACCATCCATGCCCCATAACAAAATAGCCCCGGTGCTCCTGGGCACTATCCTTGCCGCGAGCTTGGCGCCCGCTGGTGCCACGGCGGCCGATGAGCACATGGCGAAAACGGAAGCTCCCGTCATAAGCCCTGATACCGACAACAATACAGACGTACTGGAAAGCGTTGCAGAAAACGCTGCACATGATACCGCTGTGACCGGGCAGACCGAACAGGCCACCACTTTCATCGTACGGGATGGCGAACGGCTGCCCTTTGACAACCTCACTGGCGCCGTCGAAGCCGCCCAGAACGGAGACGTCATTGAGCTTACGCACGACCAAGTGCTCGATAAAAAGCTCATCATCGCCGGCGGCCTTAAACTCACCTTGCGCGCCACGTCCAACGTGACCATAACCCGTAGCGATTCCTTCACCACACAGGATGGCAAGCCTGCCGGCATGATCCTCGTTGAGGGCGGCTCGCAGCTCACGCTGGAGGGAACAGACAACAACCTGCTCACCTTGCATGGTGAGAACAAGGACTCCAATGAGGCCATCATCACGCTGCGCAATTCGTCTACGCTCACCATGCGCAAGGGGTCTGTGATTAACCAGGCGCATTGCTCTTGGAAACCATGGGGCGCTGTGTATGTGCACTCTGGTACCTTCACACTCGATGGAGGCGAGATTCGCAACGGCTTTGCGATGCACAATGCCGCAGTTGCAGTTGAGCCCGCCAGCACCTTTGAGATGCACGATGGCGTTATCTCGAGCAACCGCGCAACCTATTCCGAGACCATCGTATGGACCAAAGGCACCGTGCGCATGACGGGCGGCTCCATTATGGACAACCGCTCAAACGTATCGAGCGATGCCGTGGTGCGCGTACTCGCGGGCGGCTCGTTTGCGTTTGAGGGCGGCACTATCGGCGATAACAAGCCCAACAACACCTTCGGTATGCACGTGGAAGCGGGTGGCTCGCTCACCATAGGCACCGGCGCGCGCTTTGAGGGAACCGACCGCATCAACCTCACAGCAGGAGCGCGCCTGCACTTTACGGGTGCACCCACCGCTCACAACACCAAAGACCCCGTTGAGGTCGTGCTTTCGGGCGCCTGGGACCACGGCACAACAGTGGCTACAACAACCTCGCCTGCGGTTGCGCAGGACGTTCTCACGCGTCTTTCGGTGAAGCGCGGCGGTGCGTCTGAGCACATGGCATCGGTGGGTGTCGACGCGGCCACCACTGGCTCCATCGCACTCGCCTCCCCCGATGTGGCAGAAGCTTTTGAGGCGCTCGACAATCCTTTTGCCGACCAGCTTGGACTCACCTTAAAAAGCGAACTCAGCGACCCCGATGCCTTCGAGCGCCTGCGCGAAACGGTGGAGCAGCGCTTCAACGGCATCGAGACGCCCGAGAAACAAGTGCGCCTGCAGCAGATCGAGCATCTTAAGCGCTACATCCCTTACCATCAAAATCACATCAAAGCAATCAAATCCTCGGTGATTGAGCTCTCTGAGCTGGGCAATCCTGGCTCAGAGGCGCAGCGTACACAGCAGGGATACCAGTTTGACAACCTCGATGCCACGGGACTTTACCTCAAGCCAGGACAGATCAACGAGATCGTTGTCTACATTGAGGCGCAGGACCCCTCCAAGCTTTCCGTCGCGTGGCGGAAAGCTGGCGTCACCACAAGCAACGAATACACCGCTCTCAATCTGCATCAACAATCTAAGCTTGCAAACGGGGCGAACCGCATCACCGTAGACCTCACGGGCAACAACCATGGCTCTATGCTCTACCTACGCAACGATTCCACGTCAAACCCCGCACGCGTGCGCATCGAAGCGGCAGACGCACCCTATGTAGAGAGCGGCTCCACCAATAGCACCGACGAAGATGGCTCCGCCACCCGCGGTGGCTCAACAACCAGCACCAACCCCCTGCTGGGAACAAGCCTGGAAGCACACCCCCTCTATGAGCATGATCCCGGGCACCCCGAGCGTTTCTGGACCTTTGTCCAGGATGTCAAGGCTCATGCCGAGCGTGTCCAAACCAACGGCATTTCCGACATGGCCCTGCTGCAGATGGGCGATGACGGGCATGCCCAGTTCTCCCTCAGGGCAACTGTGCTCGCCGAGGCATACCAACACATCACGTCCAAGCAACAGGCCGTGGAGTATATCGAGCGTTCGAACGAGGCTATTCAAGACCGCCTTGAGCTTTTCTGGACGTTCGATGGCTACAACACAAACAAGGCGGGTGGCCCCAACGCCGTTACCACCGCACGCGTGCACACAGCGTTTACAAGCACCGTCACCCGGCCCTCGACCATGTACGCCTATATGCGCTACTACCACATGCCGGAGAGCTATGCGGCGTCGTTCCTCTCGGGCGAAAACATGTACAGCTGGGGTATGTCGCACGAATACGGTCACATGCTCGACAACAATATCATCTCGGTGGGTGAGGAGACGAACAACCTCTACTCCTTGGCAGGTTCGCGCCAGGGTGGCATCGAGCAGCTAAAGGCCACAGGCAAGGCGTTCGTCCCCAAGGAGCATTACCACGAGAATGCCGTGAAGGCCACCGGGCGCCGCGACGAGGAGCTGGCGCGCATGGCGGCGGACCCCTCTTATGAACCCGACTGGATGAACAACAACAATTGGGGCACCTACATTTGGACGCACCTCGTTGCCTGGTGGAACGGCCTGCATTTCTTTGATGACTGGGACTACAGCACCTACAACTTTGACGCGAGCCCCTACACGCAAGAAATTGCGGACGACGTGGAGTGCTACGGTGCCTACGGCGCGTCGGTGCGCATTCTGCGCAGCAACCCCGAGGCGGTGGAAACCGTCAGGCAGCTGGCGTCGGGCGCCGCAGCCACATCGGACAAGGCGGTCAAGTACAACCGCATCGCCGTCGCATTCACCATGGGCACCGGCTACAACTTCGCCGAATACCTCTATGAGCTGGGCGAACGCGACCTGACGGAGGAGGTGTTGGAGTATTGCGCGCAGTACCCCTCGATGCCGCGTGCCGTGCGCTACTTCTCACTCGACACCGATGCGGCAATTATCAACGGTGCGCAAACATACGCCGAGCTTGAAGGCGCGGCCAACAAGGTAGCGCCGAGCGTAACTGTGGAGCAGACCGAGAATGGGCGCGTGCATGTGACAGCCGCCATGGCAACAGAAGACCTTGCACGCGCCACAACCGCCTACGAGCTGTATCGCGACGGGGAACTCATTGGCTTTTCGCGCGACGGGTCATTTGACGTTGCAGCGCCTGAGGGCGCAGACAGCAGCGGTAACCCGGGAGCGCACGCAACGGCAGAGGCAAGCAGCGAGAATATGGGTGACACCGCGGTTGAAACCGATGGGCTCGCCGCATACACCGTAGTTGCCTACGACGTACGCCTAAACCCCAGCTGTGCCGCCAACCTGAACGGCCCTGTCTTCGACGAAGAGCTGCCAGATGATGAGAATGGCGAGTTGCCGGATGACGAGAACGCTGGCAATGGCGGAGATAACGGCGCCGGCGGAGAAGAGTCCGAAGGGGACAATAACCCCGGGGGCGAAGGCTCCGACGATGACGACACCGATAGCGATGGCGATGGTGATAATCAGGGTAAACCCGATGACGACGACAACTCCGACGATACCGAAAAACCTGGTGAGGATACCGGCTCGGGTGGCTCCGGCGACGATGAAAACAAGCCAGATAACGACCCAGAGGTCCCCAGCACGCCCGACGACGAAAGCGGAAGCGAGCAGCCCGACGGCGGCACTGATGATGAGCAGCCCGAGACGGGCACACCGGGAACAGGCGAGAACCCGCCCACCGGAAACGACGGCGTCGGCGACGATAGCACATCAACAGGCGAAGGCACAGGCGAGCCCAACGGCGGATCTCGGCCTGAGGGCACCACGCCAAACAAAGACGTCGCAGGCGGAAGCGCTGAGAACACCAGTGCAAACGGTAGCTCCGCAGCCGGAGGCATCACCGGCGCACTCGCACAAACGGGCGACACATCACTTGTGCTCGCGATCATAGCCGCTGGAGGCTCCGCCATCGCCTTCCTCGGCGCCGCCATCGCCCGACGCTTCCGAAAAACGTAGTTGCACACCTCATTTCATGCATGGAGCGCACAGGAGGAGGAATTGGTGGCAACATCTCGCTAGCCAAGATAGGCCAAGAATGCATCGGTCTGCGCGGCAAGAGCGGCACGATCCTCCTCCGAAAGCGCAAGCACATCGGTTGTGAACGCAGCTCTATCAAGCCGCACGCCCGTCTGCGGATCTTCCATGAAGTCCGCCCGGACAGCCGCCATAAGCTTGCCGACCATCGCGCGTGTACCCGCACCCGCCGATCCGCCAGCAGCCGAACTCACCGCGACCTTCTTGCCCACAATCACCGCCGTTGATCGGTCGCCTGCCGTTAGCGGGCGGCTCAGCCAGTCGATAAGGTTTTTGAGGACGGCTGGATAGCTGTAGTTGTATTCCGGGCTGAATATCCACATGCCGTCCGCCTCCTGCACCTCGCGACGCACGCGTGTCACTGCCTCAGGTGCAGGAAACTCAATGTCTTGGTTCATGAACGGCACATCGGCATACTCGAGGAAGCTCACCTCGGCACGCCCTTCAAGCAGGCGGGCTGCTTCCTGGGCAAGTTGACGATTGAACGAACGCTCTCGCAGAGAGCCAACGACGAACAGAATGCGTTTCATGGGGTCTCCTCATTACTTCACAAACAAGAACAGGTAAACAGAGATGTTCCTCTTGTACCCGTCGATAGACAATGTGAGAAAGCAGGAGCGGCACCAAACGCAAAAGAGCCGGTCTTGCGACCGGCTCCGTTCGTGCAATGGAGCGGACAACGGGGCTCGAACCCGCGACCCCAACCTTGGCAAGGTTGTGCTCTACCAACTGAGCCATGTCCGCGTGCGAGGTAAAACCTTACGCGATTTTGCCCCGGTGGCAAAGCCCCTCCCAAAGTCTCCATGATTTTGCGACCGACTGCAAAGCTTTGACGCCCCAAGGCGCCGGAGACCGGTCCGCAATCGGTCCAGACCAAACGCCAGCCGCGCCCCTTACGTTTGGAAGCGCGCGAGCTCGGCAGGGTGTTCAGTCGTAAAGACTCTCTCCACCGCCTGCTGATACTCGTCTACCGTGCGCGCCTTTCTTACCGCACGATGCACCGCGAGCGGATTGGCAAACGCGAACTTGGCGTAGAACCACCACTCTTTCATGCGAAACACCGCATTGCCACCAATTTCTTCCTGATAGGCAGAGAAGAGCTGATTGTGAAAACGCTCGAGTTCGGCCAATGTGGCGGCGGCGCCCCCGCGGAGCATGCGCGCCAGCGCTGGGTTGGTCAGAATGCCCCTGCCAATCATCACATGACGCGTTTCTGGATAAGCTGCCACGAGCTCCTCAAAGGTGTCGCATGCCACGATATCCCCGTTATATGCCACAGGAAACGGCGCCTCCTGCAACGTCTTGCCATACAGCTCCCACCGCGGAACACCCTGGTAGCGGTCTTTTTGAACGCGTGGATGGACAATGAGCTCCGCCAAGGGATGGCGACAATACATCGCAAGGATGCGACCGTATTCCTCATCATCCTGTATGCCAAGGCGCGTTTTCACCGACACCGGTACGGCGGACCGGGCGCACACCTCCTCCAAGAAGGCGTCAAGCTCGTCTACATGGCGCAGGAAGCCCGCACCCTTCCCCTTGGACACAACCGTACCCGAAGGGCACCCCACATTGAGGTTGACCTCTTGGTATCCCATCTCAGCCAAGAGCTGCGAGGCCCACACAAACTCATCGGCCTGCTTGGTAAGCAACTGCGGCACCACGTTAAGACCTTGGTTGTTAGCAGGGTCAATCTCGCGCATGGCGCGCTTGCCAAACGAGCTGCCCACACGCGGAGGGGCAAGAAACGGCGTGTAATAGCGATCAAGCGGCCCAAAACATGCCGCATGAACACGGCGAAACACATGGCCCGTAAGCCCCTCCATAGGGGCAAGCGAGAACATCATGTATTGGTTTCTCCCTTCATGCACAAACCTCACGTGCACAGTCCTCCAGAGACTACGGCTTACACGCGCCGCAAGGATCGTACCCTTGGGCAATAAGGTCGTCACGCGTGGTGGTCACGGTCTGCTTGTTCTTTTCGCTCATATGATCCACCGAGCCGCACTCGGGATAGTGGAACTTCTTGCTGCTGGTATTGAGGATATAGGTGCGCTCATCGGCCTCTTCCGCCGGTACACGTTCTTGCGAGACGGTGCTTTCCTCGCGCCAGCTCTCCCCCGTTGCATAGTCAATGCCAACACCCGGTTGAACATTAAAGCAGTACACGTTGAAGGCAACTCCCATACCTGCATCATCGAGCGAGTAGGCCTCCATATGGACACCCCGGCAGACAAGCTCGTCGCCCACAAACACGGGTGTCACGCGCATGAGCACGCGCCCGCCCGAGCGATCAACGTAGGCGGCAACCTCGTTTTCGAAGGGAAGCATGCCTTCGGTGTTCATGTAGCGTGTGCCCGTAACAAGGTTCTCCTCGTTAGCGTTTTCGGCCGTGAGCTGCCAACCGATGAGGTGGCAACGGTTGTAGAGATACTGGCCATCAACGAGGTCATCGTAGCGCACGGTATGCCAGCCCGTTGGCTTGACCATGCCAATGCTTTCGCGCTTCTCGCCCTCGGCGGGCATGGTGGAAGGGCTTACGACCGCGACGGCAGTGCCACAGCGACCAAGCGCATCAAGAGGCGCGTAGGACTCGCTCTGCGAGGGAAGATCCGCCTCAGAAAGATCGGGAACGTTATCGTTAAGCACCACATAGGGGCTACCGTTATAAGTGGGAAGCTGGTCAGAGTCGAGCGCCGAGGAAGTATCAAGGGTCTCAACAGGAGCTTCTGCAAGCCCGGAGGCCTGTGGGCCAGGTGCATCTTCCGAACATGCCGGAAGCGCCACGAGAACAAGGGCAACGAGAACGGCGCGTGCAAAGGCACGAGCCTTGCGTCCCACAACGTCCCAAGGCCTTTTATCGTTCCTCATCTAGTGCCTCCCCTCGACAAACGTTGCTTGATTATCTACTCGATACGGTTCTTACGCGAGCAGCATATGGCGTATGGTCACATCCGCGGGCGTTGCGTCTTTTGCCATCAGCTGGAAAACCACAAAAATCGCCTCGTCCACAGCTAGAATGGTGGAAATCGGCCAAAGAGAGCAAGGAGCCCTTTTGAAAGCCTCGAAGACAATCGTCCTCTCAATCTCAGTAGCCCTCACTTTGTTGCTTACGGGGTGCTTTGCCTCGCGCGCCGCAGATGATGTCGCCGAAGCGGCAACACAGTTTGCCGATCAGATGCAGGACCTCGCTGACACACTTTCGGGCATTGAGAATAAGGTCTCGCGCCTCGTCGTACGCGACGGAGAAACGGAAGAGGTCATCTGCGAAGTAACCGATGAAACATCGATTGAAGAGGCGTTCTCGTTCCTTTCGGGCGTCAATGGGCTTGCAGATGCTCCCGATCAGCCCGCTGAGTATATATTCGAGCTCTGGCAACCCAAAACCCAAAAGATGGGACAGAGCGCAGATAACCTAGAAGAGATCAACGCCCTCATCGCCACCACGTATCGTGACTCTTCGACCGTGACAATCGAAATTCCCTTCCTCGGCCTCACGCTCCATCTCGCAAGCGCCTCCCAGGCAGCCGACGCCCTGCGCGCGCTCGTGCAATAGAAAACGCGCTTGCCTACCACTCGTCGGATACGCGTCCTCGGCGCTGCTTCACTTGGGAGCGATGGCGCTTGTCAGCGAGTCGCCGCTCGCGCGCGCCTTTGGGAACGTGCGTCTCTTTGCGTTTGCGGAGCGGCTGTGCTCGCCGTTTGATGATGTCGGCGATCTTCTCCAAGCATATCTGCCTGTTGCGATACTGGCTGCGCGTCTCGCGCGATGTCACGACAATCCCCGTAGGAACGTGTTTCATGCGCACCGCGGAGTCTGTGGTGTTCACGCCCTGACCGCCTGGCCCCTTCGCCCTAAATACCTGCGTCTCGCAGTCGCGTGCGAGCTCTTCGACGGTTTGCCGAGCGTAGGGGATGTACTCTTGCCAGTTCATGCCACGCCTCCGCATGCTTTCGGACGGCAGCCCGGGAAAACCCGAGCTGCCATCCCGCACTTACTTCCCTTGCACCATGGTGAGTGAGATCTTGCCCCGCTCGCGATCGACCTTCTCTACCCACACCTTCACGGTATCGCCAACGGTAACCACATCACTCGGATGCTTGACGAAGCGGTTCGCCAGCTTAGAGATGTGCACGAGACCGTCTTGATGCACACCCACATCCACGAACGCACCAAAATCCACAACATTGCGCACGGTGCCCGTGAGCTCCATGCCCGGCTCAAGGTCGTTGATGGAAAGTGCCGAGCGGCTGAAGACCACCTCGGGCGCGTCGTCACGCGGGTCGCGGCCCGGCTTCTCCAGCTCGGAGATGATGTCGATAAGCGTGAGGAGACCACAGCCCACTTCGCCCGCAAGCGTAGCCACGCTGCCCACGCGCTTCTGGATGTCCGGGATGCCACCGGCGGTCAGATCCTGAGCCCCCACGCCGGCGCGCTCGAGCACCTTGGTAGCCACCTCGTAGCTCTCGGGGTGGACGCTCGTCGCGTCGAGCGGGTTTACCCCGCCCGGGATGCGCAAGAAGCCCGCGCATTGCTCAAAGGCCTTCGGCCCAAGCTTAGGAACCTTCTTGAACTGACGGCGATCGGTAAACGGCCCGTTTTCCTCGCGATAGGCAACGATGTTTTTCGCCACAGCCGATGTAATGCCCGAAACATAGCCAAGCAGGCTCGCACTCGCCGTATTCACATCCACGCCCACGCGGTTCACCACGTCCTCAACCACGTGCCCCAGCGTGCGCGCAAGCTCCGCCTGGTCAAGGTCGTGCTGATACTGGCCCACACCAATGGACTGGGGCGGTATCTTCACCAGCTCGGCCAAGGGGTCTTGCAAACGACGCCCCAGGCTCATGGCTCCGCGCGTAGTCACATCAAGGTTGGGGTACTCCTCGCTCGCCAGCTGGCTTGCCGAGTACACCGAAGCACCCGCCTCGTTCACGATGGTATAACGCAGATCGGGCGCTTCCGTGGCAATGAAATCCGATACGACCTCCTCGGTCTCGCGACTAGCGGTGCCGTTGCCAATGACAATCGTATTGATGCGGTACGCTTTCACCAGTCGCGCAAGCTCTCGCTTGGTGCCTGCGATATCACGCCGCGGCGGCGTGGGGTACACCACGCCGTGATCGAGCAGTTTGCCCGTCTCATCAAGAACCGCAACCTTGCAACCCGTGCGATACCCCGGGTCAAGAGCAATCACCCGGGCACCGCGCACAGGGCGAGCAGAAAGCAGGCCCTCCAGATTCTTGGCAAACACTTTGATGGCATCCGTTTGAGCACGCACCGTTAGCTTGGCACGCGCCTCGCGTTCAAGCGACGGCGCCATAAGACGCTTGTAGCCGTCGGCAATAGCGGCATCGAGCACCGGCGCAAACGGGCCCTGCCTACGTGGCCAACGCGCACCCAGGCGAGCTACAGCGGCCTCCGTGTCCACGCCCACGTGTACGCGCAGCTTGCCCTCGCGCTCGCCGCGATCGATGGCGAGAATACGATGATTGGGGATCTTGCGCAGCGGCTCAGAGAAATCGTAGTAGGGCTCGTACGGCGTCTTTTCGTCCATATCGACCGCCACGGCAACCATATCGCCCGTGCCCTCCGTGAAGGAGCGCAGATCGGCCACATTCTCGGCGTCCTCAGCAACTGTCTCGGCCACAATGTCGGCCGCCCCCGCGAGCGCCTTGTCTGGCGTGTCGTACCCAGCCTCTGCCGCCTCGGACGTAACGTAGGCCGCCGCTGCCTCAAGCGGGGTCGCAGCGCCCTTGGGCGTCACCTGCATAATGATCATGTTGGCAAGCGGCTCAAGACCCGCCTCGCGCGCCTTCTGCGCTCGCGTCATGCGCTTCTTGCGATACGGCTTATAGAGGTCCTCAACACGTTGAAGCTGCTCAGCCGCACGAATCTCAGCCTCAAGCTCGGGCGTGAGCTTACCCTGAGCGCCGATGAGCGTGATAACGTCCTCCTTGCGCTGCTCAAGATTCCTCAGGTAGGCAAGGCGATCCTCGAGCGTGCGCAGGGCAACGTCATCCATGCCGCCCGTTGCCTCTTTACGGTAGCGCGCAATAAATGGAATGGTGTTGCCTTCGTCGATGAGCGCAACGGCCGCCTCCACAGAGGCAGGTTTGAGGTTCAGCTCTTGCGCGAGCGTAAGAATAATATCCATGCAGCTCCCTTGGTTGGGTGTAGGAGGGAACTAGCATATCCGCCCGTGCGGACACAGGCAACCAATTGATGGCACGCAGCGATAGTGCATTGCCGCCGTTTCCGTCTAAGCCGCGCATAAAACCATAGGGAAGCACCCCTGGTACGGCTGCTGCACCGCCACGTTACCAGCATGCCGCGCCTTCAAAAGACACGAATTGCCCTCAAGCGCAGGGGTATATGAAGGGAAAAGCTACCGGGAGGATCAATGTCTAGCCTGCTTACCAAACGCGCGCTCGAGGCGTCGCTTAAGCGTCTTCTGCTTGAAAAGCCCTTGAGCAAGATCACTATCTCCGATATCACCGATGACTGCGGCATCAGCCGCATGACGTTTTACTACCATTTCCAGGATATTTACGACCTGGTTGAATGGTCGTGCGGAGAGGATGCCGCGCAAGCTATCGCTGGAAACAAGACTGCGAGCACCTGGCAAACTGGTCTTCTTGACACCTTTCTTGCCCTGCGCGAGAACAAGCCCTTCATCATGAGCGTTTACCACGATATGAGTCGCGAGCAGCTCGAGCGATTTCTTGTTCCTGTTGTCAGCGACCTGGTAAAAGGCGTTGTTGATGAACATGCGGCGCGCAGGCACGTACACGAGCAAGACAAGGACTTCATCGCACGCTTTTTCGCACACGCGCTCATCGGAACGGTCCTCGACTGGATTGTTCGAGATATGCGTGACAACCCACAGCAGCTTGTGCAGAGAATCGCCACCATCTCGGACGGCGCCATTGAGACCGCATTTGCCCGCCTCGAAACCCCAGAAGGTTATGTTGCCGGAAGCGAGGGCAGTGTGCCGGAGGGGCCGGTTGTGCCGTAGAAGGACCGACCCGTCCAGACCGCTCGCTTTGCCCATCTGTACAATCCGCTCGTTTTGATAAGAAACCGTACAGACATGCTGCACTGTCCATGGTGCACCGCCAGCCGCAGCTCCACCATGGAACTAGTCGCATCGGACACACCCGGTGCACATACAAGAAAGGTGTAGCTATGTACTACTCAAGTGGCAACTACGAGGCGTTCGCCCGTCCTAAAAAACCCGCAGGCATCGATCACAAGAGCGCCTATATTGTAGGCACGGGCCTAGCAGCGCTCTCCGCGGCGTGCTATCTCGTGCGCGACGCTCAGATGCCAGGCAAGAATATCCACATCTTCGAGAAGGACAGTGTGCCCGGCGGCGCGTGCGACGGTCTCGACATCCCCGGCCTTGGCTACGTTATGCGCGGCGGTCGCGAGATGGACAACCACTTCGAGGTGATGTGGGACTTGTTCCGTTCCATCCCCTCCATAGAAACGCCCGGCATCTCCGTTCTGGACGAGTACTACTGGCTCAACAAGGAAGATCCCAACTACTCGCTTTGCCGCGCCTTGTGACAGTGCGGCTGCACACGGGAGATCCCTGTCTCTACGGAGCCATCCGGGAGCAGATGGACGTGCTGGATGAAAAAGGCATTGGCTACGATTACTGTCCGGGAGTCAGCTCCTTCTGCGGGGCGGCTTCCGCCCTGAATCTGGAATATACCCTGCCGGAGGTTTCCCAGAGCGTGGTCATTACCCGTATGGCGGGAAGAACGCCGGT
>DHKFC23501__coassemble_1392_pt1 | contig 15716 bp, 14 predicted proteins | sample DHKFC23501__metabat2_high_PE_052 | metagenome-assembled genome bin DHKFC23501 | reverse complement strand
CGCTACCCTAAGGCCGTTTGGCGGCATGAAAGGGGATACGCGCATGACAACGGCCGAGGCCAAGGGGGCGCTCACGTTTCCACAGGTGATGCTGGTGGGCATCGCCCTCTTCTCGATGTTCTTTGGCGCGGGGAACCTTATTTTGCCGCCGCTTCTAGGTGTGCAGGCCGCGGTTGATACGCCTCAAGCCATTGCGGGCTTCTTTGTTACGGGTGTTGGCTTGCCGGTGTTGGGCATTGTTGCGGTGGCGCTTGCGGGCACATTGAGCGAGCTGGCAGGGCGCGTGCACCCTCTGTTCGCGCGGGTCTTTGTGGCCGCGGTGTATCTGGCCATCGGGCCCTGTCTTGCCATTCCGCGCACCTCGTCCACCGCGTTTGAGATGCTGACGCCTCTGGTGCCTGAGGGTATCTCGGTTGACGTGGCGCGTGTGGTGTTCTCGGTATTGTTCTTTGTGGTGGCCTACGTGCTTGCCATGCATCCCGGCAGGCTCACCAAGCTTTTGGGACGGGTTACGGGCCCTGCCCTCATTGTGCTCATTGTGGCCGTGGTGGGATCCGCCCTGCTCTCGCCGGGTGAGGCGCTTACGCCGGCTCGCGCGCCCTATCAAACGGGCGCGGCATTGCAGGGCTTTCTTACGGGTTACCAGACCATGGACCTTCTGGCCTCGCTCACCTTTGGCATCGTCATCGCCACCAACATTCGGTCGCTGGGTGTTACCGAGCCGCGCGGGGTTATGCGTGAGGTTTGCCGTGCCGGCGTGGTGGCGGGCGTGCTCATGATGCTCATTTACGGCGGACTTGCCGTGGTGGGCGTGAAGCTGTGCTCAAGCCTTGCCAGCGCCACCAACGGTGCCGAGGTGCTTACGGCCTCTGCCTCGCTGCATTTTGGCATGGCGGGCACGGTGGTGGTCGCCGCGATCTTTTTGCTTGCATGCCTCAATGTGTGCATTGGTCTTATCAGCTGCTGCGGTACGTACTTCGCGCAGGAGCTGCCGCGCGTTCCCTACCGCGCATGGGCGGCTGGCTTCGCGCTGTTCTCGTGCGTGGTGTCAAACTTTGGGCTCGATGCGATACTGGCGTTTTCGGTGCCGCTGCTCAACGCGCTCTACCCGGTGGCGATTGTGCTGGTGCTCATGGGCATAGCGCACCGCGCGTGCGACGCGCTGCCTGCCATGTGGCCGTGGGTCGTGGGCGTTACGGGTGTGGTGAGCTTGGCGGTGAGTTTGCTCGACGTGGCGGCGCCCCAACTCGCAACCCCGCTCGATGCCCTTCCGCTTGCCGATGTCGGCTTGGGATGGGTTGTTCCCGCGCTGCTTGCCGCGGCGGTGGGCGCCGGCCATGCCCTGCTTTTGAGGGAGTGCTCGCGGCGGTAACCGGGTCTTTGACCGGCACGGCTGCGCGTTCGCCGACGTGGGCATGACTCTCACGCCCGCTGTGAGGGCGGCGCCACCCGATGCAACATATACTCTCCCACGGGTACATACGCGCCCGCCTCCCTCGATGCCAAGGGGAGGCGGGCGTGGCCGGCTGGTCCGGCCGAATCATATACGACGCGAAAGGGGACACGATGTCGGGTTGCACGAGCTACTACGTGGGTATCGACGTGGGCGGCACCTCGGTCAAGATGGGCTTGTTTGCCGAGGGCGGCGAGCTGCTGGGCAAGGCGAGCGTCCTCACGCCACCGCTCACCGACGAGGCGGGCTTCAACGCGGTGACCGCAGGCATCGACCAGCTGCTCTCCGAGGCTGCGCTCGATGTGGCAAGCGTTGCCGCCGTGGGCCTTGCCGTCCCGTGCCCCGTGCCCGCTTCGGGCGAGATCACGCTTGCGGCGAATATCACCATCGCCCCCGCTGAGCTCAAGGCTGCCCTCGAGGCGCATTGCTCCGCCGCCGTGGTGCGCTACGTGAACGACGCGAACGCTGCCGCCATGGGCGAGCTGTGGCGCGGTAGCGCGCAGGGGCGCACGAGCATGGTCATGGTCACCATCGGTACTGGTTTGGGCGGCGGTGTTGTCGTGAACGGCGACGTCATCGATGGCGCCTTCGGCGCGGGCGGCGAGATCGGTCACATGTGCGTCAATCCCGACGAAACGCGCACATGCGGCTGCGGCCTCAAGGGATGCCTCGAGCAGTACGCGTCCGCCTCGGGTGTGGTGAGCAACTATCTCAAGGCCTGCGAGGACCACGGTGTCGAGCCTCGGGAGCTCGCCGGCTCCTCCGACTCCCGCACTGTCTTCCAGGCATGCCGTGAGGGCGATGCCCAGGCGCTTGAGGCCATGGAGGTCATGACCGACTACCTCGCTCGCGGCCTTACGATTATCTCCGCAGTCGTCGACCCCGAGATTTATATTCTGGGCGGCGGCGCCTCCGCCTCTTCTGACGTGTTCCTGGACACCCTGCGTGCCAAGTTTGCCGCGCACGCCCTCAAGGTGAGCGCGGGCACGCCCATCGAGGTCGCCACCCTGGGCAACGACGCCGGCATCATCGGAGCCGCCTACGTGGCGCTGCGTGCCGCAGGCGAGTAGGGGTTTGCCGGGGGTTGTCGGTTCGCGGGCTCGTCCTGAGCCCCGTCCCGGCCGCACGCCTCACGCCATCATCGGTTACAGCACCGTCGTCGCGCCCTGGAGCCGGGAGCGCGGCGGCGGTTCGTGCTAGGATAGGGGCAGCTCAATCCATTGGCGCGGCTGCGGCCCGCCTTCGTGTTGAAGGGAAACCCCATGAGCAAAGTCTTTGTGTTCGGTCATCAGAATCCCGATAACGACGCCATCATGTCGGCCGTCGTGCTGACCCAGCTGCTCAACCAGATTGGATACAACGGCGATACCTATGAGGCCCGTTGCCTCGGTCCGCTTCCTGCGGAGTCGGCCAAGCTGCTTGCCGACAACGGCGTTGAGAAGCCGCGCCTGCTCAAGGGCATCAAGGCGGTTGCCGAGGGCAAGGCGCCCCAGAAGGTAGTGCTCTGCGACCACAACGAGGCAGGCCAGTCGGTCGAGGGCCTCGAGCACGCCGAGATTGCCGGTGTGGTGGACCACCATCGCTTTGGTGGCATCACCACCGCCGCTCCGCTTTCCATCGTGGCTATGCCCTGGGGCTCTAGCTGCACGATTGTTACCTGGCTCTTTGATGTTTTGGGCGTGAAGCCCACGGACACCCAGGCCAAGCTTCTGCTTTCGGCCATGATGACCGATACCCTCATGCTCAAGAGCCCCACCACCACCGAGGTTGACCGCGCTATTGCCGCCGAGCTTGGTGCGCAGTTGGGCGTTGACCCGGTGAAGTTTGGCATGGAGGTCTTCCTCAGCCGTCCTTCCGGCTCCTTTACGCCCGAGCAGATGGTGGGCAACGACATCAAGCTCTTTGAGGTGGGCGGCAAGCAGCTGCTCATTGGCCAGTACGAGACGGTGGACAAGACGCGCGCCCTGGGCATGATTCCCGAGATTCGCAAGGCCATGAAGGCTTACCAGGCCAAGAAGAAGGCCGACGGCATTGTGCTCTGCATCACCGACATCATGGAGGAGGGTTCGCAGGTGCTCCTGGAGGGTGAGACCGCCGCGGCGCAGAAGGGCCTCAAGATTGAAGACGTGGCCGAAGGCGTGTGGATGCCGGGCGTGCTTTCCCGCAAGAAGCAGGTCGCGGCTCCGATTCTTGCCGCTGCTGAGTAGCAAGAGCGTGCGAGGCTTAGGAGAAGCCTTGCAGCCATAGATTGTGATTGCCGAGAGCCCGCCGTGCGGGCTCTCGTGCTTTGTGGCGGACAGAGGCCCCGGCAGAGATTGTGGGCAGAGGCTAACGATGCCCGGAGCACGGTGCGGCGACATCCGGTGCCGCTGTCGCGGAGGAGCTGTGGATTCGCAAAGCGTTGGCGACAAATCTGGTGTGATTTGGGCAAAGATACTAAGACATGTGACGAGGTGCTGGGGCGCTTCGTCGTAGTATGGGGGAAGAAGGGCAGCGGTGTCTGGTCGATAGCCGGGCGGCCTCTTCGACATTCTCAAGGAGCATCACGATGGCGCGCGTTGAGCGTAACGCCTGCGATGCGCGTATGGCCGCGAAGGCGGTCGAGCGCAAGGCGGTTGTGGCATAGAGCGGGTATCCGGCGATAGGTCGTCGGTCACTGCCTGCTCTTTTGTTAGCGCATCGTCTTGTTGTGGCTCCTTGGAGGTTGTCCGTGCCCTATCTTGTAGAGTTCTTTTTTATACTTGTCGGCTTTGTATTGTTGGTGGTTGGTGCCGACAAACTCGTTGAGGCGGCAAGCAATATCGCCGTGCGCTTCGGCATGCCCGAGCGCGTGATCGGCCTCACCATCGTCGCTTTAGGAACGTCGCTTCCCGAGTTGGTGGTAAGCGTCACCTCGGGCGTTGCCGGTCATGCCGACATGGTTTTTGGCAACGTGGTCGGCAGCTGCCTTGCAAATATCCTGCTCATCCTGGGCATCTCGTCGCTGATTGCACCGATTCCCTTGGCGCGCAGCACGCGTCGCTTCGAAATTCCGGCGAGCATAGCCTCGGTTGCCGTGCTTTTGGTATTTGCGAATGCGGGAGGCTCAATCTCTCTTGTGGAAGGCGTGGCGATGCTCGTGCTGTTCGCTGCGTTTATGATTCGCTCTGCCATGGTGGGCATGCGGGCCAAACGCTCCGTTGATATGGAGGACGTTGAGCCTCTGGAGCCCCGCGTGGAAGTTCAGCCGCCTGCGCATGAGGAGAAAGTTTCCGCCGCCCAGAAGTCGAACATCCTATTTGACGTGCTCGTTATTGCGGTAAGCGTCGTCTTGCTCAAGTTTGGAGCAGACTTTGTGGTTGATAACGCAGTGGTTGTGGCAAGCGGGCTTGGTGTGAGCGAGCGGGTGGTGGGTATCACGGTCGTGGCGCTTGGCACCTGCCTGCCCGAGCTTGTGACCGGTGCGGTTGCCGCGCTCAAGGGCAATACCGAGATTGCTGTGGGCAATGTCATTGGTTCGAACGTGGCGAACGTGTTGCTGGTGGTGGGTGCCCCGGCACTCTTCTCGCCCGTGGCTTACGATGCGGCCTACAACTTTGACTTTGTGTTGCTGTTGATCTTTACGGCGGCGTTGCTGCTCTGCGCGCTGCGTCACCCGCGCAACCGCATGACCCGCATCGACGGCATCGCGTTCACCTTGTTATACGTCGCCTACATTGTGGTATCGATGCTGCGATAGGATGGCGAGGGTATCTGAGCACATCAGGGGAGTGGGGCATATCAAATGAGTAGGGACACAGGAAACCAGACCGAGGCGCGTCGGACGGACGGTATCGCCTCGAGGCAGATTATCAGCGTGCAGCAGCGGCGCCGTTTGGAGCGCCGCAGCGTGCTCGAGAGCATCACCAGCAACGGCACCATCTCGGCATGTGTGATGATCGCTGCTGCTGTTGCGGCTGTTATCTGCGCAAACACTGATGCGTATGCGGCGGTGCACGATTGGTTCATGCGGCCCGTTTCGATCGCGATCGGAGGCTGGGAGTTCTCGCTCACCTTCGAGCTCTTTGTGAACGACTTCCTCATGGCGATCTTCTTTTTGCTCGTAGGTATTGAGCTCAAATACGAGATGACGGTGGGCGAGCTGCGCCGGCCGCGTCAGGCGGCGCTGCCCATGCTTGCGGCAGTGGGCGGCGTGGTGGTGCCTGCCACCATCTATGCGGTGATCAATCGGGGCGGCGCGGTGTACGGTTGGGCCATTCCCATGGCAACCGACATCGCCTTCGCGCTCGGCGTGCTCTCGCTTTTAGGCAGCCGCGTACCGCCGGCCATCAAGGTGTTCTTCTCTACGCTCGCCATTGCCGACGACCTGCTTGCCATCGCGGCGATCGCGCTTTTCTACGGGCATGCGCCGCAGCTGGGGTGGCTTGCCGCCGCTGCGGTGGTGACGGCGCTCTTGGTGTTTCTCAACGTTCGTCGGCATTTCCGCTTGGCCCCCTACCTCGCACTCGGCTTAGTGCTGTGGTTCTGCCTTTTCCAGTCGGGCGTTCACGCTACGCTTGCGGGCGTGATTATGGCGTTCACCATTCCGGCGCGCTCGGATATCAACGCGGGTAGCCTTGTGGAGTGGCTTGGCTCCAAGCTGCCCGAGCTCGACGACCGCTTTGATGACGAGGCGCATATCCTCGGCCAGCACGACTTCACCCATGCCGTGCGCGGTGTTGAACGTGTGGTGCACCGGGTGACGCCTCCGCTGCAGCGCCTTGAGCATTACATCGCCACGCCGGTGAATTTCTTCATCCTGCCGCTCTTTGCCTTCGTAAACGCGCAGGTGAGGTTGGTCGGCGTTGATTTGGGCGCGCTCGTGGTCGATCCGGTTGCGTTGGGAACGTATCTGGGCATGCTGCTGGGAAAACCGTTGGGTATCTTTGGCATGACGTTTTTGGTCGTTCGCTCGGGCCTTGCTGAGCTGCCAACGGGTGTGCACTGGAAGCACATCTTGGGCATCGGCATCTTGGGCGGCATTGGGTTCACCATGTCGATCCTCATCGCGGGGCTTGCGTTCACCGAGATTCCCGCCGAGCTGCTGGCGGCCAAGACGGCCATCTTGGCGGGTTCGGTGTCTGCCGCGCTTATTGGCCTGGGCTATATGCACGTTGTATGCCGAGAACAAGAGTAGCGGGGTGCTCGGCTCTTACTCTACCGTGCCGTAGGCGCTGCCCCAGCCATGTGCGGCAAGGGCGGAGTTAAGCTGGTCGCAGAGGCGCTGCCGCTCATAGATTCCCGGGGGTACCAGGGAAACAATCTCCAGCAGGTCGGGATCTAAGTCGAGGATCTCGGCCTGCACCACCAAGTCCAGCCGGTCCACGGCGGTCTTTCCTAAGAATATGCTATCAACGAGGCGCTGGAGTTCGCCAAACGCCTCCGATTGAAACTGATCCATGAAGCTCCCATCAACAAGACTTCGGTGCTGGACTCATTGTCCCATGCGTCTGCGTTGCCGCTTTTCTCGGTTGTAGGCCGCAAGTTATCAATGCGCCTATGCTATCAGCATCGACGTAGGTTCTGTTGCAACATACGTCGAGCGGCCGCGCTCGCACGTTCGCAGGTATACTAACCGAGACCAATAATCTAAATCGAGGGGCGTGCCTGATGGGCGCTTCTGCGGTTTGCGCCGACGAGCACAGGGTAGGGGTGGATCAATGCAGACGATTTATCAGCAGATGGAGGACGAAGAGCTTGCGTCCGCAATCGCATCGCTTGAGGCCGAGGTGGCCGAGGTCAAGGCTAAGGGCCTCAAGCTCGATATGGCACGTGGCAAGCCGAGCCCTGAGCAGGTTGCCATCTCGCGCCCCTTGCTCGACGTGCTCTCCAGCTCCTCCGACCTCATGGATCAAGGCGTTGACTGCAGCAACTACGGCTGCTTTGAGGGCATTCCCTCGGCCCGCCGCCTGGCGGGCTCCTTCTTGGGCGTTCCCGCCGGCCAGACCATTGTTCTGGGCTCTTCGAGCTTGAACATTATGCAGTCGGTGCTTGTTCACTATTGGGAGAAGGGCGTTCCTGGTTTCACGCCGTGGCGCAAACTCGACCATGTGAAGTTCTTGTGCCCCGTACCGGGTTACGACCGTCACTTTGGTCTTACGCAGGATCTGGGCATCGAGAACATTCCGGTTCGCATGACCGAGACGGGCCCCGATATGGACGAGGTCGAGCGCCTGGTTGCCGATGACCCCTCGGTGAAGGGCATGTTCTGCGTACCTAAGTACTCCAACCCTACGGGCGTCACCTATTCTGATGAGACGGTGCGTCGCCTGGCCACCATGAAGTGCGCCGCGCCTGATTTCCGCATTGTGTGGGATAACGCCTACTGCGTGCACGACCTTACCGACGATGGCGACAAGCTGCTCAACATCCACGATGTTGCTCTTGAGGCGGGCAATGAGGACCGCGTGCTCGAATTTGCCTCCACGTCTAAGATCACCTTCCCGGGCGCTGGCGTTGCCTTCTTCGGCTCCTCGTTTGCCAACATGGCTGAGGTGTCGCGCACCCTGCAGGTGGGTCTCATCAGCGCCAACAAGCTGAACCAGCTGGCACACGCACGCTTCCTGCCCGATATGGAGGCGCTGCGCAACCACATGCGTAAGCATGCGGAGTTCCTGCGTCCGCGTTTTGCTCTGGTTCAAGAGAAGCTCGCAGCGGGCCTGGGCAATACGGGCTGTGCCACCTGGACCAACCCCAACGGCGGGTACTTTGTTTCGTTTGACGCTCAGCCTGGCTCTGCAAAGCGTATTCACAAGCTTTGCTCCGAGATGGGCGTGAAGCTCACGCCGGCGGGCGCCACCTGGCCGTATGGCAAGGACCCTGCGGATACCAACCTGCGCATCGCCCCCACCTATCCCTCGCTCGAAGAGCTCGGTGCGGCGCTGGATATTCTTGTGTTGGCCACCAAGCTGGTGTGCGCGCAGCTGGCTCAGGAGGAGCGTGCCTAATGGCCGACGAGTTTTTTGATGACGAGCAAGAGCTGATGGAGGAGGCGGAGCGCCCGAGCGCTGCGCCCGAACCTGCGCGCGCCAAGAAGAGCCGTGCGGCCAAGAAGCGCGGCTCCAAGGCTGCTGCCAGCGAAAAGGTGCCGGATGACGCCTCAAAGCCTGCTGAATCCGCTGCGCGTACCGATGCGCCCCCGTTTTGGATGGTGCTGCTGATTGCTGTTATCGCCCTGGCTTTGGGCGTGGTGATTGGCTACCTCATGGGGTCGGCAAGCGCTTTGAATGCGCTGGAGGCTCAGCAAGAGCAATACACGCAGAGCGCCACAACCGACGATGAGTCGTACGGGCTTCCCGAGGGGCACCCTGACGTGACGGTTGACGAGGATGGAACGGCGCACATCGCCGAGGACGGGTCTGATGCAGACAGCGACGGCGCAAGCGATGGTGCTGTCACCGATGACGCTGCAGCTGCAGCGGATACCACGTCCAACGCGGCGTAACGGTTTGGCTTGGAAGTACCTGACCTTTGAGGAGGTTGCATGGCGTTCGACGCCCAACAGACTGGTAAAGCGCGTGCAGTGATTGTGGGCGCGCTCGTTGTTGTGGTTATCATCATTGCGGTGATCTTGGCGTTTCAGATGCCGGGAACCTCGGGCACTGCCAACGCGGATGATGCTGCTTCGTCTGCCACCTCATCGCAGGCAGCCACGGATGCGTCTGAGGAGGCAACGCAGGACAGCGCGGGCGATGCCGGCTCCAGTGCATCCGATACCCACACGGTCGATGATATCGATGCTCAGTACGGCACGACGGTGCGCAGCCTCAAGGCGCAGTATGAGGCTGATCCGTCGAACCCCTCGGCTCTGTACAACTTGGCCAACGCATATTTTGATTGGGGCCTGGCAGTTCAAAACCATGCCGTCTCGGATGATGATGCGGCTCATGCGGTTGAGGTGTTCAAGCAGGCTGTCTCGTACTACGACACCTATCTTGCCGACAATCCCGATGCGAAGTCGGTGACGGTTGACCGTGCCATCTGCGTGTTTTACACCGGCGACCACACGGCTGCCATAACAGATCTTGAAGAAATGCTCGCTCAGGACGATTCGTTTGCGCCCGCGTGGGCAAATCTTGGTATGTTTTATGAGAACGACGGCCGTACGGACGACGCGCAGCAGGCATACGAGCGCGCGCTTGCAACGGCGGGCGACGACGATCCTTACAACGTGAAGACCTATGCCGAACAGCGCCTTGAGGCGCTGGAAGCCTCCTCATAGAGGTAGGCAAAAGGAGGAAAGACCATGGAACTGGTTATTACGACTAACCCGGATCCCACGCTGTATACCGTAGCGGTGGCAGGCGAGGTGGATATCTCTAATGCTTCAAAGCTCCGCGATGCTATCAACATGGCGCTTGAGCAGCCCACTGAGGCTGTTCAGCTCGATTTTGCCAAGGTGTCTTACATTGATTCCACAGGCATTGGCGTGCTGGTGGGCGCAGCGCATCATGCCGCCGATCACAAGCTGCGTTTCTCCGTGGCAAATGCTCAGCCGAGTGTGATGCGCGTGGCGCAGCTTCTGGGTGTTGACGAAGAGATTGGCATTATGCCGGCCTAGCGCATCGCAGCGCCTGGCGGGGGTCACCCGCGGTATACTCATACAGTTATAACGATCATGCTGCCTGGTGTGCACCAGGTATGTACACGAACCCTGGAGGTTTGGCGTGCTGGGAATCGGCGCGGGCGAGTTCGCGATTATTGCGGTCTTTGCCTTTCTTTTGTTCGGCCCTGATAAGCTGCCGCAGATTGGACATACGGTAGGCAGGGCGATTCGACAGTTCCGTGAGACGCAGGAAAAGATGACCGCGGTTGTGCAGTCTGAGGTCATCGACCCCATGACGGCTGCGGCGCAAGCACCGGCGGCCAAGGTGGCGTCTGGTGCGAGTGCCGCATCGGATGACGATGATGCCGACGTGGCAGCCGAGAAGGTTGCCGAGGCACGCAAGGAAACCTTTGCCGAGCGCCGTGCGCGCTTGGCTGCCGAGAAGGCGGCTCGCGAGGCGGAGCAGGCCGCTGCCTCCGAGGAGTCCGCCGAGGGCGAGCCCGCTGCCAGCGCGGCCGAGGAGTCTGCCGCAGCTGCGGAGCCTGCGGCACCGGCCGAGCCCGCTAAGGAGCCGGTTGCCAAGAAGGCTTCGGGGTCCGCTGAGAATCCGGCCGAGCAGCAGGAGGCGGAGAAGCCCGTTTCTCCCTCGATTGACGATTTGTATGCACGTCGTCCGCGCAAGCACAAGGCGGCTACTGAGGAGGCAAACGACGGCGATGCTGCGGCTGCAGCACCCGCTGACGCGACCTCCGAGGGGGGTGAGCAGTAATGCCCATCGGACCCGCGCGCATGCCGCTCCTTGACCATCTGGGTGAGCTCCGGCGTCGCCTGACCATCGTTGTCATGACCCTCGTGGTGATGACGCTCATCATGTACCTTGCTGCCCCTGTAATCATCGACCTGCTCACGGAGCCCATTGCGCACCTGGTTCGCGATGGAGAGTTTTACATTTCGAGCGCCCTGGGTGGTTTCTCCACGCGCTTCTCCATCGCAATCAAAACGGCTGCGGTGGTGTGCACGCCTATGATTTTGTGGCAGCTCCTCGCGTTTTTCCTGCCGGCCCTCAAGCCTAAGGAGCGCCGCTGGGTAGTGCCTACGCTCATCCTGGCAACCGTGCTGTTCTTCACGGGCGCGATTTTCTGCTACTTCATCATCATTCCTACGGGCTTTGAGTGGCTCATCGGCGAGACCAACTCCATCGCCACCGCCATGCCGTTCCTGGATGACTATCTCAATATTGAGATTCTGCTTATGGTGGGCTTCGGCATCGCCTTCGAGCTGCCGCTCGTGGTGTTCTACCTGGCCACGTTCCACATCGTTCCCTACGCTTCGTTCCGCGGCGCGTGGCGCTATGTGTATGTGGTCCTCATTGTGGTGTGCGCTTCTGTTACGCCCGATGCCAACCCGGTGACCATGCTTCTTATGTACGCGGTGATGCTTGTGATGTACGAGCTGTCGCTGGCCGTGACGCGCCTTGTGATTGTCTCGCGTGAGGGCAAGAAGGGCCTTACGGGCAGCCGTCTGGGTATTTTTGGGGACGATGACGACGAGTAGTGTCCGTATGGGCGGCGCTACGCTTTCCTCCTGGACGCTGCCTGCGTTGAGGGCAGGGGGTGTCTGCCATGCATGAGCTGGGCATTGTGAGCGGCGTGCTCGACACCGTGCGAAACACGGTGCGCCATGAGCACGCCGTTCGTGCACTTGAGGTGCGCTTGCGTATTGGGGATATGGCTCAGGTGGTGAGCGAATCGCTCGATTTTGCCTGGGACGTGCTGCGCGATGAGGACCCCGTCACCGCCGGGTGCGCACTGGTGGTAGAAGAGGTGCATCCGCGTAGCCGCTGCTTGGCGTGTGGCAATGAGTTTGACCACGACTGCCATCATTTTCGCTGTCCTGCTTGTGGCAGTGGTGACACGACACTTTTGGCTGGGCGCGAGCTTGATATTGTATCAATAGAAATCGAAGACGATGACGATGCCGCCGCAGATGCGCCACAAGGTGCTGCGGCGGAAGCTGTTTGAGTGGGGGAGCGTCATGGCTGAACGCACGGTGGATATTTCGAGTCCTATTTTGTCGCGTAACGAGCGTCTGGCGGCCGAGCTGCGCGAGCGCTTTGCTCGTACCCACACCTTTGTGGTGAACGTGCTCTCAAGTCCCGGGTCGGGTAAGACCTCAACGATTCTCGCTACCGACGCGCTGCTGCGTGAATACGGTCTGCGCTCGGCGGTGATTGAGGGCGACATTGCCTCCGACGTGGATGCGATCACCATGAAAGAAGCCGGTATCCCGGCGGTTCAGATCAATACGGGCGGTCTTTGCCACCTGGAGGGGAATATGATCTCTCAGGCGGTTGATGCGCTCGATGAGGGCGTGGGGCTTGCGAACATCGACGTGATCTTCATCGAGAACGTGGGTAACCTCGTGTGCCCCGTGGACTTTGACTTGGGCGAAAACCTGTGCGTGATGATTCTCTCGGTTCCCGAAGGGGACGATAAGCCGGTGAAGTACCCAGGCATCTTCCAGCACGCGGGAGCAGTTCTCCTCAACAAAATCGACGTGGCTCCTGCCTTTGACTTCGACCGGGATGCCTACAATGCCACGCTTGACGACCTGAACCCCCAGGCCCCGCGCTTCGAGGTGAGCGCCACCAAAGGCACCGGCATGGATGCGTGGGCCGCCTGGCTGCGCGAGCAGATTGCCGCCGTTCGCGCCTAGGCGTTCGGCTGCCAATTCCGCACACGCGTCGCGTTGTGGCCCGTATTTGCCATTCTGACGGCGAAATCGCCCGCTGGATGGCAAATACGGGCCACAACTCCATAGGCCGCGCTATCTGCCACGGGAAAAGCAGCGCCACCGGTTCGCCTGAGGGCCTGCGTCGACACATGAATAATTCGCGCTGGGGGCTCACTTGTGGTACGTTGCGTACACGAATGACACCCGCGGCCATGTGCTGCGATACACACATATATATGTGAGGAGCCTCCCGTGAAGCTCGTTATCACCGAGAAAAACGACGCTGCCCAGCAGATTGCGCGCCTGCTGTGCTCCGTAGGCAAGCCCAAGGCCGACAAGGTCTATAACACGCCCGTCTACCGCTTTGAGGTGGATGGCGAGGAGTGGGTTACTATCGGTTTGCGTGGCCATATCCTGGCGCCCGATTTTCCCACCGAGCTCAAGTTTGATAAGAAGCTTGGCTGGTACGCCGTCTCCCAAGAGGGCGAGATGCTGCCGGCCGACGTGCCGGACGGGCTTGCGCGTCCGCCCTACGAGAGCAAGCGCAAGCCGTTTCTCAAGGATGGCATCGACATCAAGGGCTGGAAGGTCCCGAGCTTGCCCTACCTTGTATGGGCGCCTATCGAGAAGCTGCCGGCCGAGAAGGAGATTATCCGCGCGCTCAAGAACCTTGCTAAGAAGGCTGACTCGGTGGTGATTGGCACCGACTTCGACCGCGAGGGAGAGCTTATTGGCTCGGATGCCCTTGCCATGGTGCGCGACGTGGCACCCGACGTGCCCGTTTCGCGCGCCCGCTACTCCGCCTTCACCAAGGCAGAGATCGACCACGCTTTCTCGAATCTTGTGGAGCTCGACCAGAACCTGGCCGACGCCGGCGAGAGCCGCCAGTATATCGACCTCATCTGGGGTGCGGCGCTCACGCGTTACCTCACCATGGCCAAGTTTGGCGGCTTTGGCAACGTGCGCTCCGCCGGTCGCGTGCAGACGCCCACGCTTGCCCTTGTGGTGGAGCGCGAGCGCGAGCGCTTAGCTTTCAAGCCCGAGGACTACTGGGTCATCTCCGGCGAGGCCCGTCCTGCCGACGTCGATGATGACCAAGCATTCAAGATCGCGCACGCTCAGGGCCGCTTCACCGATGAACAGGCTGCCACGACCGCCTTTGCGCATGTGGAAGGTGCCACAACCGGCACGGTCACCGAGGTAGTGAAGAAGAGCCGCACACAGCGCCCGCCTACACCGTTCAACACCACGTCGCTCCAGGCAGCTGCCGCGGCCGAGGGCATCAGCCCTGCGCGCACGATGCGCATCGCCGAGTCGCTCTACATGGACGGTCTCATCTCCTACCCGCGCGTCGACAACACGGTCTATCCGCGTTCGCTTGACCTCCGCGCCACCGTGAAGGCCATCGCGTCGGTGCCGCAGTACGCGCCTACCTGCCGCGAGCTGCTTTCGCGCGAGAAGCTCACCGCCACACGGGGCAAGACCGAGACCACCGACCATCCGCCTATCTATCCCACCGCGGCAGCTGATCCCTCTCGGCTCGAGCCGGCGCAGTGGAAGCTCTACAACCTCATTGCCCGCCGCTTCTTGGCAACGCTCTCCGATGCAGCCGTCATTGAGGGCACCAAGATCGAGGTCGATGTGGCGGGCGAGCCGTTTGTGGCTTCGGGCGATGTGCTCAAGGTGCCCGGCTTTCGCGCTATTTACCCCTTTGGTCTCAAGAAGGACGAGCAGCTGCCGGCACTCGAGCGTGGCGACACGGTGGATGTGCGCGCCATGCAGCTTGAGGCCAAGCAGACGGAGCCTCCTGCGCGCTACAGCCAGGGCAAACTCGTTCAGGAGATGGAGAAGCGCGGTCTGGGCACCAAGTCCACGCGCGCGAGCATCATCGAGCGCTTGTATGCGGTGCGTTACTTCAAGGGTACGCCGAGCGGCCCCATCGAGCCGAGTCAGCTCGGCATGGCGATCATCGACGCGCTACATGAGTTTGCGCCGCGCATCACCACGCCGGACATGACAAGCGAGCTTGAAGAGGATATGACGCGTGTGGCCGAGGGCGCCGACACCCAGGATCAGGTGGTCTACCACTCGCGAGCGTTGCTGGCGGGCATGCTCGATGCCCTTATTGAGCACAAGGACGATCTGGGCGAGGCCATCTCTGACGCCGTAACGGCCGATGCGCGCGTAGGTGCCTGCCCCAAGTGTGGCAAGGACCTCGTGATGAAGACCTCGGCCAAGACCCGCGGCAGCTTTATCGGCTGCATGGGCTGGCCGGAGTGCGACGTGACCTACCCCGTGCCTTCAGGCGTTAAGGTGTCGCCGCTGGAGGGCGAGGCCGCGGTGTGCCCTGAGTGCGGTGCTCCGCGTATCAAGTGCCAGCCGTTCCGCCAGAAGGCATACGAGATGTGCGTGAACCCCAAGTGCCCCACAAACTATGAGCCCGACCTCAAGGTGGGCGAGTGCCGCGTGTGTGCCGAGGCGGGCCGTCATGGCGATTTGGTTGCTCACAAGAGCGAGAAGAGCGGCAAGCGCTTTATTCGCTGCACCAATTACGACGAGTGCGGCGTGAGCTACCCCTTGCCGGCGCGCGGCAAGCTTGAGGCTACCGGCGAGGTGTGCGAGCACTGCGGAGCGCCCATCGTGGTGGTGGAAACCGCTCGTGGTCCGTGGCGTATTTGCGTGAACATGGACTGCCCTAGCAAGGAGAAAAAGCCTGCAAGCGGGCGTGGCGCCAAGCGCTCCAAGGTCTCGACGGCTAAGAAGGCAACGGCCAAGAAGCCCTCTGCGAAGAAGGCGGCGACGAGGACCTCGGCAAAGGGTTCCTCTTCAAGCTAAAGGCGCCTCGTCGTCGTAGTGTGCACCCGCCGGCCACGTTGCGTGCGCCCGCCGGCCCGTTGCGTGCACCGCGCACTCCGCTGCGGCCCGCGCTGTCCATTTTCTCCCCCTTTTGGGCCGAGTTCCGGACAA
>DHKFC23501__coassemble_1391_pt1 | contig 15733 bp, 11 predicted proteins | sample DHKFC23501__metabat2_high_PE_052 | metagenome-assembled genome bin DHKFC23501 | reverse complement strand
GACCGGTTTATCAACCGCCTGCTGCCCGGGCGTTCGTCTGGGAAAGCCGGGCACGACGTACGCCAGGGCACGAGTACTCATGCTGGAAAGAGCGTAGCTGCGCCCGCATCTTCACCGGCGCCTCGGCGCAAAAAGCGCGGTACCCGGGTGCGCCAGACTGCCGATGGCATTGCGGTGTCGCCGCGTGCGCTCAAGCGAAGGGGAAGCGACCCCAAGCGATAGGGCGCTTGTGCCTGTATGTTGCATTGGGTGCGTGACAACGCCGGGTTTGCAGTGAGGTGCCAGGCGCGTTGACGGGCAGCCGCAGTCGTTGGCTTTCAAGGGCTTTCGTGTCATCTTCTTTGTGCCGGAGTGCGTATCGCTACGCGCTCCGGCGCGTTTATGTCTTTGATCTTTTGTAAAACATGGCTGCTTTGCTTGTATGGCGCATCGGATGTTTTACGATGCCTCGATGACAATTTGAGGAGGAGCATCATGGCCAAACGGCTTTCAAAACGCAGCATTATCGGCATCGTATGTGCCGTGCTCGTGGTTCTTGTGGTGGGTGCGTTGGGCTTTGCGGGCAATTTCTTGTTTGATTTTGCGCTCAATCCGCATGCGTCTTACACGATGAGCGACATGATGGGCGAGGGCTCGGTTGATGGCCTGGAGACGGTATCGCCTGCGCAGGACGAGGCGTATGCCGCGGAGGCTGCTACATGGTTTGAGAACACCCGCGAGAGCACTTCGCTCGTTGCGGCGGATGGCACGGAGCTTGCGGGCTGGTTTGTGGCAGCTGCAACCGATGCGGGCACCTCGCATGATTACGCTGTGGTATGCCATGGGTACACCGGCGAGCCCAGCGAGATGGCCAAATATGCCTACCATTTCAACCAGCTGGGCATGAACACGCTTCTGCCGGCGGCGCGCGGTCATGAGCGCAACATCGATACCGGCTACATTACTATGGGCTGGGACGACAGTGTTGACCTTGTGCAATGGGTGAACCAAATTGTTGCGCGCGATCCCCAGGCCCGCATCATGCTCTTTGGCGTGTCGATGGGCGGTGCCGAGGTGATGATGGCATCGGGTCGTGATCTGCCCAGCAATGTGAAGCTCATCATCGAGGATTGCGGATACACCAGCGTGTGGGATGAGTTTGCCCTGCAGCTCGACAACGTATTTGGTCTGCCGAGCTTCCCTTTGCTCAATACGGCCGAGCTCGTGTGCCGTGTGCGCGCGGGCTACGGGTTTGAAGAGGCATCAGCGGTTGACATGCTGGCAAAAGCCACCGTGCCCATGCTCTTCATCCACGGCACGGCTGATACCTTTGTGCCGTTCTCCATGCTTGATGAGGTGTATGACGCCTGCGCTAGCTCCGAGAAAGAAAAGTTAGTGGTCGATAATGCCGGCCACGGCCAGTCGGCCTCGACCAATCCCGACCTCTATTGGAGCACGGTTGACGATTTTATCGCGCGGTACATGGGTACGGCTTAGCCTTCGCGCAGTGTATGGCGGCGCAATCGGACACATAGGCAGAGGGTGCAGCGATGGGCGAGAATGAACATGGCGTAGGGGAGACGTTTGCGGGGGCGCTTGCCAAGCTTGGTGCGGGCGTGCGTGCGCTCAGCGGGAGCGCCCTCTTTGACCTTGCGCTCAACCCTAGCTCACCGCAGTCCATCATGAGTCGGTTGGGCGCAAACGTATCGGGAGGCTTGGACTCCGGAGGCTTTACGGGCGATCCGTTGCGTGATGAGGCGCGGAGATGGTTTTACGAGGCGCGTCAGAGCCTGGAGCTTCCGCTTAGCGATGGAAGCGTGCTTTACGGTTGGCTGCTGCCTGCCGACCCGGTGTGGCCTTCGCCCGATAGACGCGCCCTGTGGAGCGACTTTGGCCGCGGCCGCCGCTACGGCATCTTTTGCCACGGGTATACAGGCAAACCGGCAGACCTTTGCGTGGAGGCGTACCTTGCGCATCGTGAAGGCATCAACGTGGTGTTGCCTGCCGCGCGGGGCCATGAGCGCAATGCCGACCGCTATGTAGGCATGGGATGGCTCGATGCGTCTGATCTGGTGGGTTGGGTACAGATGGTCGTTACCTGTGACCCCGATGCCTGCATCGTGCTCTATGGCGTCTCGATGGGCGGTGCCGAGGTGATGATGGCATCGGGGCTTGAGCTGCCAGCAAACGTACGCTGCATCATTGAGGATTGCGGCTATACGAGCGTTTGGGACGAGTTTGCCGTCCAGATAGGTACGCAGCTGCATCTGCCGGCTGTGCCTTTCTTGAGCGGGGCGAGCGCGGTGTGCAAACGGCGCGCAGGCTACAGCTTTAGGGAGGCGTCTGCCGTAAAACGTCTCAAACAGGCTCGCGTGCCTATGCTCTTCATCCACGGCACGGCCGATACGTTCGTGCCCTTTTCCATGCTCGATGAGGTATATGCAGCCTGTGCGAGTCCCACGAAAGAGCGGCTGGTGGTTGAGGGCGCCGGTCATGCCTTGTCATCGGCAACCGATCCGGCTCGGTATTTTGATACGGTGCGCTCGTTCATGGCGCGCCACCTTCAATGAGGCAAACGTGGCAGGCACGATGGCCCGATCGGCATATTTCACCGGTTAAGCAGCGCCAATATCCTATTGGTAGCGCAGGCATTCCACCGGGTCGAGCCGGGCGGCGCGCCGCGCAGGGTAAAAGCCAAAGACAAGGCCAATGAGGATGGACAGGCCCGCGGCTGCGGCAATAGCCTCGATGGAGATAGCAGGGGCGAGCGTGCCTCCTCCCGTGGCGTCCATGCCAAGCGTGCTCAAGATGCCCATGCTGCTTGCCACAAGCGAGATGCCCCATGAGGCCGCATATCCCAGCACGGTGCCAATGATGCCACCCGTCACGCACAAGCAGGCCGACTCAACCAAGAACTGCATAGTGATGTCGTGCCGTGTGGCACCCAGTGCGCGGCGTACGCCAATCTCGCGGATACGTTCGGTGACGTTGGTGAGCATCATGTTCATAATGCCAATGCCGCCCACCAAAAGCGAAATGCCCGCTACGGCCCCCATGATGAGCGAGAACGAATTCATAAAGCCGTTCATGGCATCTATCTGCGACTTCATGGAGTACACGTACACAGAATCAGAAATCTCGTCATCGGGGATGTTCATGACTTTTGCCACCTGGGTTTGGGTGGTTTCCATAAGGGCATCGATGTCTTGCCCCTCGCGGGCGAATCCGATAATCTGCGACAGGTATTCGTAGCCACCGCTAAAATCGGCAAGTACCGTTTCGAGCGGCGTGTACACGGTGATATAGCTTATGCCCTCCGTGCCACCGCCTGTGAGGGGCTGGCCCTCGGCTTGGCCCACGATGAGGTAGTCATGGCTGCCCAAGCGGACGGTTTTGCCCACCACGCTCATGTCGGCACTGCCAAAGAGCGCCTGGGCGCCTGCGCGGTCCACAATACATACGCGCGCAGCCGTTGCTTCCTCTTGTGCGGTAAACAGGCGGCCCTCGGCAAGATGAACCATGCCGGTGAGCTCCAAAAAAGATGAATCGGCGCCGGTGATGCCCACGTCAACGGTGCCTGCGTTGCCTGCTACCTGGGTGTAGCCGTAGGCGGAGCCTACGATCTCTTCGTATTCGGGCATAAGGCGGCGCAGGTCGTCGAGGTTTTCGGTGGTCATTTGGTAGCTGGCCGAGATGTACACGGCACGAGCGGCGTTGAGTCCAAGGCCTTGTACCAGCATGTTGCGCACGCCGCCGATGAGCGAGGTCATAGAGATAACGGCAGCAATGCCAATAACGATGCCTAGAATGGTGAGGAGGCTTCGCCCGCGGTTAGATTCGAGGCCACGGAGCGCCTCGCGCATAAGGTCGAGAAAGCTCATGGGCGGCCTCCTTGGTATGTGATCGTGCGCGTGACGGGCAAAGGTGCCATGACCGCGGTGGTCGTAGCATGAGCGGGCGATGGTGCCGGCTGCGCCGGGTCGGGGATAGCGGAGGCGCTTGGCGCAGCGTATTCCACCGCAGAGGGCTGGAGACGGTCTACGTCCGGTGCGGGCGCAATGCGTCCGTCCACAATGCGCACCGTACGATCGGCGGAGGCTGCCACGTGCTCATCGTGTGTGATGAGCACGATGGTTTTGCCGGCTGCCTTGAGTCGATGGAAGGTCTCAAGCACCATCTCGCCGGTGTGCGAGTCGAGGTTGCCGGTGGGCTCATCTGCCAGGATGATATCGGGGTTGTTTACCAGCGCGCGTGCAATGGCCACGCGCTGCATTTGCCCGCCCGAGAGCTCATTGGCACGGTGGTCGTAGCGTTCCACGGGCAGTGCCACCGCCTGGAGGGCGGCAACGGCCCGGCGCTCACGATCGGCCCGCGGATGTGCGATGTAGGCTAGCGGCAGCATCACGTTTTCAAGCACGGTCATGCGTGAGAGCAGGTTGAAGCTCTGGAACACAAAGCCAATCTGCGTGGCGCGCACCTCGGCAAGCTCGTTATCGGTGAGCTCCGCCACATTGAGGCCTGCCAACCGGTAGGTGCCCGAGGTGGGCGTATCCAGGCAGCCCAGGATATTCATGAGGGTTGACTTTCCTGAGCCAGAAGGACCGGTGATGGCAACAAACTCACCGCGCTCCACGGTAAAGCAGATGTTGTGGAGCACATGCGTGAAGCCCGCTTCGGTTTCAAAGATGCGGTGAATACCCTGCATATCTATGACGGGTCTCATAGCGCCTCAACCCCGGCGTCCATCTCCACGCCGCCCGAAATGACGAGCACCTCGCCTTCCTCGAGCGGGGAGAGCGGAATCTCCGTGCCTTCGGCGTTCGTTTCGGGCTCGGAGCCCTCTACGCGGCCCACCACCGCCGTGCTTGCGTTTTGCGCGAAGACCTCAACGTCACGACGCTCGGCAGCATGGGTTTCAGGATTGGTCTCCACCATAACGTAGTAGGAGGTGCCGTCGTCGGTCATGAGCGCCATGGGCGGAACCATGACCACGTTGTCCAGCTGCTCAGCCGCGATGCTCACCTGTGCGGTCATGCCCGGCTTAAGGCGAGGGTCTGGCTCGGGAATGAGCACGTCCACCGCGAAGGTGACCGAGCTGCCGTCGCCCATGGCGTACGTGTCGCCGCCGCTGGAGGCGATCGAGGCAATGTTTTGCACCGTTCCGGTGAGCATGATGTCGTCAAAGGCAGGGAAGGTGACCGAGGTCTCCTGCCCCACGGCCACGCGTGCGATATCTTCCTCGCTTACCTGGATGGTCACCTTCATTTGTGAGAGGTCGGCGATTTGCATGAGAGGGCCGCTGGTGCCATTTTCACCGCCACCCATGGGGCTTGCGCCCACTTGGGCGTTCATGGTGACCACGCTGCCGTCGATGGGAGCGGTCACCGTGCGTTCGGCTGCCTTTGCAACGGCCTGGTCGTAGCTTGCCTGGGCGCTTGCGACTGCGCGCTCGGCCGCTTTAACGGTGTCTTCAGCCGTGGCGGTATCCACCACGGGGCTTACCTCGTTGCCTTCTTCATCGAGTACGGGTTGCTTGGCGGCGGCGTAGGCATCCGAACGAGCACGCTTGGCGGCAGCAAGCTCCGACTGGGCGGCGTCGAGCGTGCGCTTAGCCTCGGCGACGGCCACATCCAAGTCGGGGTTGTCAATCACCATGAGCACGTCACCGGCGTTTACGTGCTGGCCGGCGGCCACCCGCACCTCGGCAATGGTGCCGTCAACAGTGGGGGTAATCGCTGTGGAGGAGAGCGGCTCCAACGATCCGCGGGCCTCTACAGCATCGAGGTAGGTGCCCGCGTAGGCAACGTCGGTGATGGGCGCAAAGGACTCTTCGGGCTGCTTCGTGGTGAGCGCCACAACCAAGGCGCCTACCGCTACTACGGCAACGATGACGCCCGCTGCAATGCCTCGATGAATGAGCTTTTTGCGCCTGCGCTCGGCGCGCCGTGCCTTGAGTTGCGCATAGGCCTCGGCGTCAGACGCATCGAGTGTGTCGGGATCGGGCAACACGGGGCCACTGTTGCGGGAGGCGTCGAGAAGCTTGCCCACAAGGGGCAGCCTGCCAGTTGTCTTGGGATCGGTGGGCGTGGAAGTCATGATGAGTCCAATCGATCGAAGGGCCAAGCTTCAGCATCTCTGTGCCAACACGGTAAGTCAATGAAGGGAACCTAAAGATTCGTTAACGGTCTACGCGATTATGCGATAGGTGCCTTTGCAGGCTTATCTGGAGCGTGATGCGCCCGGACGGGGAGGTCTGCCCCGTCCGGGCGCGTTGTGTCTGCTAGATGGCATCATCCCGCAGAGATTCCACCACGCTTGCGGAGCGGCTGCGGCGCAGCGCATACACCACACTTACGAGGATCACCGCGGCAATCACGATCACCGAAAGGCCAATCTGCAGCCAGGGGAGTGTGAACGTGTAGGTGCTGTAGGAGAGCATCATCGACTGGAACAGTCCAAAAGAGACGAGAAGTGCCAAGGCAAAGCCAATCACAAAGCCACGCAGGGCATAGCTCGCACACTCGTAGGCAATCATGCGGCGGAAGGCCCGGTTGCCCATGCCGATGGACTTGAGCATGGCAAACTCGCGGCGACGCAGCATGAGGGCGTTGGCGAGTGTGTTGAACACGTTTGCCACGGCGATGAGGCCAGTGATGACCGCGAAGCAGGCGATGAAGGTGTTCACGGTGGTAGCCATCAGGCGAGATTGAAGCTTGCCTTGGGCAATGTTGGAATAGGTAACGTCAAGTTCGGGGAAGTCGGGCGCTATCTTGGTGATGGCGTCTTCAACCTCGGTTGCCACCGTGGCGTTGCCCTCGGCATCAAAGGAGGCCATGGCGCGCAGGTATCCCATAGTGTCTGCCAAGCTAATGGCGGAGGCGGGGAGAATAAGCTGAGGTGCGGTTGTTGTGCTGGCGCATAGGGGTGCGCGGTCGGCGAGAGCAGCCACTTCAATGGTTGCTTCGCGTGAGACGGCTTTCTCGTAGGGAAGGAACTGTTCGTTGCCCTCGCTATCGAAGTATTGAACCCTGAGGCCGCCAGCGGGATCGTCGACAATGCCCGAGACAAAGGTTCCGTCAAAGTCCGTGAATTCAATCGACGTCAGAGTTCCCGTGCCATCGAACGGCTGGTAGTTGCCGTAGCTTTCCATGGTTTGCACGTTGTACGAGTTCACCGCCACAGCGCGCGGGTGCTCGGGGTCGCAGAAGTCCTCGCGGGGAAGATTCAGCTCGTCGATATACGCTTCCCAGCTGGCGTTGTCGATGAATTCCACATACACACTGCCATACCACGAGCCGTCGGCAAGGCAGGTGCCAGATCCCGCCGCATCGTTATAGGAGGCCATGCTGTCGGATGTCATGTTGCTTGAGATGATGCCCTCAGCAACGTAGGTGGTGGTGTATCCGTTGCTGCGCTTTGCTCCCGCCTCATCCGCGGCATCGGTTGCCTGAGCGTCAAAGCGTTCGAGCACCTGCTGCAGGGCGAGGTTATCCACCTTTCCGTCTGCTTGTGCGAGCGATTGGTCTGCTCCAGCGCCGGTGCCGTCGATATACAGAATAAGGTCCTGCCCTGCCATGGTGTCCACCGCGGTGCTGCTTGCGTAACCCATGACATCGGCGATGGAGCCCGAGGTGATGAGGAGCGCCACAGATACGGCAAGCGCAGCTACGGTGACCCGTCCCTTAGAAGAGGCACGCGAGAGGTTTTTGTGAGCGATGAAACCAGGCACGCCGAAGAGGTGACCCGCAATGCCAAGGGGACGTGTGACCGAGGTGGGGGTACTGCGGCGTGCTGCACGGCGCTGAGCCCTGCGGGCGCGGCGGGTGAGGTGCACGTCCTGCGTTTGGCGGATGGCGTCTACCGCCGAGACACGGCTTGCGCGGATGGCAGGGATCCAGGCGCTTACCAGCAGGGTGACGAGTCCGAGCACAGCAGCGATGGCGAGCGCCACGGGGCTTACGACAACCTGCGCGGTTCCTCCGCCGGTGAAGGCTGCGATGCCTTCGCCGAGCAGACCAAAGACCACGAAGCAACCGATGAGGCCAAGCACGAGGCCCGCAGGGATGCCGATGATGCCGATAAAGCCGGCCTCAACGAGTACTGTGCGGCGGAGCTGCCGGCGGCTGGCCCCCAGGCTTGAGAGCAGGCCAAACTGCCGCGTGCGTTCTGCAACCGAGATGGCAAAGCTGTTGTAGACAAGCGATACACCGGCGATGACCACGATAGCCGCGAGGATGCCGGCAATTTGGTAGAGCGTGTTCCAAATAGCGGTGTCTGGCGTGACACCCATCCAGCGAATGAGGGAGGAATGGGTGCTGGAGCCGCCGTCGATGTCGCGCGACCAGACGTTGACGATGTCGTCGGCGAGGCGCTCAGCGTCGGCCGGGTTTTTGGTGCGGAAGAGGACGGAGGTCCAGGTGGCGTCAGAGCCATCGGTCATGGCATGCTCGGCCGCGCTTCCATTGTCATAGACGTAGGCGCTGTTGCCCTGCATGGCGAACGTGTTGGAATATCCCAGGGCGCGGTAGAAGCCCACAACGGTGCCTTCTATCTGGCCGAGGTCGGCTGCGTACGTCTCGGTCTGCGTGGCTTCATCGATGTAGTCGCCGCGCATTGCTGTTGCGGTGTAGCTTGCGCCGTCCTCCTTGTTGGTAACGGTGCGTGTGCCCAGGTTGAGCGTGATTTGGCTGCCTAGTTTGACGGGGCCGCCGTCTGCCGTGGTAAGGCCACAGGCTGCGAGCTCGGCGTTTTGCAGGGGATGGGGGAGCAGAATCTCGCCCGGTGCCTCGGGAGCGCGCCCGGCAACAAGCTCTGGGACGGATACCAATGGCTCTGCTTCGCCCGTCTCGTCAGGCCAGGTTTTTGCGTAGAGATATTTGCCAAAGATACTCGAGTTTTCATCGCCGAGCGAAACGGTTCCCAGGTCGGTGATGGTGATCATGTCGGTGACTTCGGGATCGTTCTCCAGACGGTCGAGGTCATCGGCAGTGATGCCCGCTGCCTCGGCATACCACCAGCCTTCATCGCCCGCCGTGCGCTGGATGAGCATGTTAACGAGAGAGAGGGCGCTTGTGAGCACGGCGGTGATGAGTGCGCACGAGAGCGCCACGCCGATGATGGAGACAACCGTGCGGGTGCGGTTGGAGCGAAGCGACCGCAGGGCAAAACGCGAGAAGATGCTCATCTTAGCGCACCCCCTGGTGGATGGATGGGGACGGGGTCATTCCATCCACGTTTGACCCGCTGCGCACGGGGCGGCGCCGCTCGTCGCGCACGAGGCGGCCGTCTTCGATCGCGAGCACGCGGTCTGCCTGCAGGGCAATGTCTTCATCATGCGTGATCACGATGAGCGTCTGCTTGAGCTGACGGTTAGAGGCGCGCAGGAGCTGCATGATTTCAGCCGAGTTCTTGGAGTCGAGGTTGCCGGTGGGTTCGTCAGCAAGCACTACAGCGGGTGCGTTCATAAGGGCACGGCCGATGGCAACGCGCTGCTGCTGGCCGCCCGAGAGCTGGTTGGGCAGATAGTGCTCGCGCCCCGTGAGGCCGAGTGAGCGCAGGAGCATGGTCAGGCGCTTTTGGTTCACCTCCCGTCCGTCCATTAGCACGGGCAGTGTCATATTCTCCACCACGTCGAGCACGGGGATGAGGTTATAGAACTGGTACACGAGGCCTACCTCGCGGCGACGGAATACGGCAAGCTGTTCGTCGCTCCGCTCAAAGATGTCCTGGCCCTGCAGGCGCACGGTGCCCGAGGTGGGACGGTCGACGCCGCCCATAAGGTGTAGAAGCGTCGACTTTCCCGAACCGGACGAGCCGATGATAGCTACAAACTCGCCGGCCTCGATGGTGAACGAGACGTCGTCAAGGGCGCGCACGGCGGTGTCGCCAGAGCCATAGACGCGGGTGAGATGTTCCACAGAAAGGATGTTCATGAGGCTACCCTTCTCACGGGGCCGCTCGGCGGCCCGAGGGATATGACACCAACCATACTGGATGAGTGCCCTTGCGGGAACATGACCCGTGCGTGACAGTTTAGTCACGCAACAACGCGCCTGGTCAATTGCCTGGTATAGGACGATGTTTATACGGCGATGTCTTTGAAGAAGGTCATACGGAAGCGGGCTCCTGTTGTGCGGCCAGCGCCATCTTGCGCGTTCTCAGCCGTGAGCGCACCACCCTGTGCCTCTACAAGGGCGCGTGCGAGGGCAAGGCCAATGCCCACGCCGGCAGGATTGACCTCGCTTGCATCGGTATCCGTAGCGGCTGCGGCACCGCGGTAAAAGCGCTCGAACACGTGTGGAAGGTCTTCTTCGGCAAAACCCGAGCCGGTGTCCTCAACCACAAGCCGGCATGCAAGAACATCGCTATGGGCCTGAACGCGCACCGTACCGCCGGCGGGCGTGTGCTCCAGGCAGTTCTTAAGGAGGTTCTCCAGCGCTTCAGCGCTCCAACTTGCGTCGCCCATGAAGCTGCAGCCAGGTTCTATCGTGCGCTCAAAGGTAACGTCGGCGATATCAAACGCTATTGCCAGGGGTTCGAAGGCATCGTCAACAAGTGTAGCCACATCAACAGGCTGCGTTGCCAAGTGCACAACGCCGGCATCAAGACGCGCGAGCTTGAGCAGGGACGACACAAGTCGCTCCACGCGCCGTTCTAGCTGTGCGATGGTGCGTAGGTGCTCGATTTCGTGGGTGTGTCCTTCTTCGCGGGCAAGGTCGCGACGCACGAGCTCGGTGGTGAGCGCGATGGAGGTGAGCGGCGTTTTGAGCTGGTGCGAAATATCCGCTAGAGCGTCAGCGAGGGTTTGTCGCTCTTGGGTGAGCTCGTCCGCCGTGAGGTTAAGTCGCGTGACCATCTTATCGAGTTCGCTCGTGAGCACCGCAAGCTCGCCCTCATTCATGCGGTCAAGGTCGATGGTGCGCTCGCCATGGAGCACGTCATCAACGCGTGCCGAGAGCTCGGCGATGCGGCTATAGCGTACGAGCGTGAACGCTACGAGCGGCAATGCGGCAACAACGGCTGCCCCCACAAGCCACGGGACCGAATCTTCGTTGCCCGTCATAGATGCCGCTGCTGCTACCAGGATTGTGCCTGCGGCGGCACCTGCTAGGGAGCGCCTGAACGCACGGTCATGCGGTACACGGAGCTTCATGGGTTAGCCCTGCGCCTTGTAGCCCAGGCCACGCACGGTAGCGATGAGTGTGGGGTGTGACGGGTCGTCTTCAATCTTGTCGCGCAAACGCTTGATGTATACCGAGAGCGTGTTTTCCTCAATATAGGTGCCCGCATCGTCCCAGAGTGCTTCGCGGATCATGTCACGCGTAATGAGCTTGCCGGCGTTGGTGGCAAAGAGGAGCAAAAGCCGATACTCAAGGGCGGAGAGCACGAGCTCCTGGCCACCTCGCTGGACGAGTGCGCGGTCGGGGTCGATGGTGATGGGGCCCAGGGTGACCAGGCGACGATGAGGCTGGGCACGGCGGATGGCGCCCGCAACTCGCGCCAGAAGCTCGCGGGGGCGGAAGGGTTTTGCCACGTAATCGTCGGCGCCCATCTGGATGCCCGTGACCGTGTTGAACTCGTCATCCGAGGCGGTAAGGAATATCACGGGCACTTGTGGAGCGGATTCTTTGATGGCAGCACACACCGCGAAGCCGTTGCCCTCGGCAAGCGTTACGTCAAGGAGCGCCAGTGCGTAGGGGCACGAAACGGTGGCGGGGCCGCTTGATCCGCTGGTGCCAGCGTCGCCCGCCGACCCCAGGGCTGCCGACCCCAGGGCACGCTCAAGAGCTTCGCGTTGCGTCGAGGCGTGGTCTACGCGGTATCCTTCGCTCTGGAGCAGCTCGGTGAGCGATGCCTTGATGATGGGGTCGTCCTCGACCAAAAGAATCCGCTGTTCCACGGGCATGCGCTCCTTCAGGTTAGTTGTGCACAATGACGCAGAGGCCGGGTTGCACCATGTTGTAGAGTTCGGCCACCTTGTCGTAGGGCGTGTTGATGCAGCCATGACTTCCCGCCCACCGGTACGCTTTGGGGTTGTTGTACACCGAAGGGTTTTGCCAGCTCGCATCATGGAACCCAATGGAGCTTCCTATGAAGGCGATCCAGTAGTCCACCGGGCTTTCGTACTCGGGTTCGCCGGTTTCGGGATCCTTCTGGCCCACCAGCGTGATGTTGCGAAGCTTGTTGTTGATCTTGTACACGCCGGTGGGCGTGTTGTTCTCGCCATCGGGCTTGCCGGTAACAACGCCCGTTTCCCACAAAAGCGTGCCCGAAGCATCATAGTAGCGTGCACGCTGCTCGCTGATATCCACATCAATATAGGCGCCCCAGTCCGGCTGACCGGCGCCCGTATAGACATCGCCCGTTGTGGTGCAGGGGAGGTCAATCTCGCCCGTTTGATGCTCAGCCACAGCGGTTTGCACGGCTTGAACCACCGCATCCACATCAACGGTCCACCCAAAGGTGCCGCCCGATACCGTAATCTGCTTGCCGTCGGGCCGGGTATAGGTGCGCTCGGTGCCCACCGTGTTGAAGCTTTGCCCCAGCTGTTGCGCCCAGGTGGTGAGCGCCTCTTGGTTGAGCGTGGGCGTGAGGCTCTCGTCAAAGGTGATCCAACCGGCGATGGTCGAGCCGTCGAGCGTTGCGGCAACCGATGACCCCAGCTTGAACGATACGTTGCAGCCCAGGAGCTCGTTGGCAGCGTCGCAGGCCTCAGCAAGATCATCGTCGGTGAGACCCCCCGCGAGCGGCTCAAAGGCATCAGCACCAAGTTCGTCGAGCGATGCCGCCGTGTCGAGGCGCGCCAGCGATGCAAGCGCAAGCTGTGCCACGTTGTCACGGTTGAGCTTTTCGTTGGAGCGGGCCTGCTCTACCGTGAACGCTGCTGCCTCAGCGTCGTAGGAGCTAGCTGCGTCAAAAGCGCCCGAGCGCTGCTCGTTGAACGTGTCGACAGCGGTCTGGACGTCTGAGACAAAGGCCTCCTCATCAAAAGTGGGCGCAAAGAGCGAGCGATCAATCTCAGCGTCGAGGTCGATGGTGGCAGTCTCGGGTTCTTCTTCTGTGCTCTGGCTATCGTTTGAGAGCGCGGCTGCCAGATGGATTGGCCAGGCAAGGGCGTCGTTCGCCTCGAGCACCGACTCGGCGGCCTTCTGCATGTCGAAGACCTCATCGGCGCTTTCAGGAGAGTAGCTCCAGGTGAAGCCGTCCCCCTCAACGGTGAGCGTGTATGCGCTGGTCTCGTTGGTAAGGCTCGTGGCCGCTTCTGTGGCGTCCATCATCGAGACGTCAATGCCCGCGATGGTGGTGCCGGGGTAGTAATGATGCGAGAACACATAGACGCCTGCGCCATAAGCGCCGAGAGTGAGTGCCACGAGCACGGCGAACACGATGAGGAAGACGCGTCCCGCGCGGCGCGGCTTCTTCTCCTTAGGCGCGTCTGCAGGCTGAGCAGCGGGGGAGAAGTGTGCCGCGGCGTGCTGCCCGCGTGATGCTGCTGCCGCTTTGAGGGGGATGGGCGGCGTTGGTTGTGTCGTGGTTGTGCTTGCGGGTGCTTTATGTTGAGGTTCGTTGGGCATGGGTGCCACGTTTCCTTCGAGAGTGACGATGATTAAGCAGTAGCGATTATAGTCGCTTGGCCGGACACAGGGCGTTGGGGTGTGTCATCTTGATAGATGATTAACTGACCGATGAAGGCGTGGCTGTGCCCTCCGCTCAAAGCGTGTTCGGCGCTGCTGCCCTACGCCTTGCGTTATCCTCGGCCACCGCATCCGCCGCACACACTGCAGGCTGAGGGAGCCGTGGCGATGCCTCCCGCTGCCGTCTCGCGCAAACTTGCTGGCAGGGCATGGCCCACCTCAAGCATCACGCGCGCCATCTCGTCAAACGGCACGAGCGATTTTACGTCCGAGAGCGCGAGCTGCGCGGCGGAGAACGCGCAGGCCACCCCGATGGCGTTACGGTTTTGGCAGGGAACCTCCACGAGTCCTCCTACCGGGTCGCATACCAGTCCAAGCAGATTGGCCAAGGCAATCGAGGCGGCATTGAGCGCGCATGCAGCGTCCCCGCCCATCATTTGCACGAGCGCAGCTGCTGCCATAGCGGCCGCAGAGCCCACCTCGGCCTGGCAGCCACCTTCTGCTCCCGCCACACAGGCGTTGGCGGAAAGAATGAGTCCCACCGCGGCGGCGCAGAAGAGCGCGTCCATAGTCTCTGAGTCGTCGAGTCTCAGATGCTCGGCAAGGGCAAGAACGCATCCTGGCACCACGCCCGCAGAGCCAGCGGTAGGAGCGGCCACAATCACGCCCATGCTGGCGCTGCGTTCCAAGACGGCCATCGCGCGCGCGACGGCATCCGTTTGCACCTCGCCCATGAGCGCCTGTGCGTAGGCTGTGCCTGCATGCGCTACCTGCCGTGCCTCACCGCCAATGAGGCCTCCCAGCGAGGGGCGCGGACTCGCAATGGGCTCGGTGGTCTCCGCCTTCATCACATCAAGAACGCGCTGCATGGCAGCTACGGTTTCGGCCTCGCCGGTGAGATTGGCCTCGCGCACCGCCATGAGGGCTCCAATGGTGAGGTGCAGCCGGTCGCAGGTTTCTAGTAGTTCGGCAGCGGTATCGAAGAGTTCTTCGGGGGCTGTGGACGACGCGGGGCTCGATCCGGGTACGGTGATGCAGGTTGCCGTGAAGATGTTCGCACGTCCTCGAAGTTCGGTTAGCAGGCTAGCCGGCGGCAGATCGTCCAGCTCAAACACGGTATAGGCGCTTCCACCACGCTCGGTGCGGAAGGTGCGCATAAAGGCGATGTTGATATGTGCCTCAGAGAGCAGGTAGGTGAGGTCTGCAAGCACGCCCGGTGCATCGCGGTGCGCCACGAACAGGGTGTCGTAGTCGCCCGAAACGTCCACGTCAACGCCGTTGATGCGGCTTACGCGCACGCGTCCGCCGCCCAGGCTCTCGCCCCGCACCACCGAGTGGGCGCCTTGGGCGTCTTCCATGGCGATGTCCACGGTGTTGGGGTGAAGGTGCGCATCGTCGCCTCCCAGCTCAAAGCGGAAGGCAAGCCCGCGTTCCTGGGCGATGGCAAAGGCGTCGCGAATGCGCTCGTCGTCCGTGTCAAGGCCCATGATGCCCGCCACGAGCGCACGGTCGGTGCCGTGGCCGTGGTAGGTGTGGGCAAAGCTGTTGTAGAGCGTGAACGTGACGCGCACGATAGGGGCTTCCATGAGCGATGCCGCCACGCGCGCGCAGCGCAGGGCGCCAGCCGTATGCGAGCTGGACGGGCCCACCATGATGGGACCCAAAATCTCGAATGCCGACATGGTTGCCATGGCTGCACCTCTCAAACGGGGTCGGGGACTCTGCGCCCCACGGTTTTGCTTGCTATGCCATACTTCAGTGTATCAAACGCTCTGCCTGCGCCGCACATGGCGGCATGCCGCCTGCGACGCGCGTGCGCAGGGGGGGGCTCGACGGAGGGAGACGACCATGGAGCTTCTTAAGCTCATTGGCATCGTCATCGTTGTGGTTGGGTTTGCCCTCAAGCTGGATTCAATTCTGGTCATCATGATCGCAGCGGTGGCGACAGCCCTGGTGAGCGGCATGGATCCGCTTACTTTTTTCCAAACGCTGGGTGACAGCTTTGTGAGCAACCGCAGCATGCTCATCTTCATCATTGTCATGGTGGTGACCATCGTGCTCTATATCGCGCTCGACCGCATTTACGCGCGTCAGTCGGCCAAAGCATCCGGCCCTGGGGT
>DHKFC23501__coassemble_1385_pt1 | contig 15868 bp, 13 predicted proteins | sample DHKFC23501__metabat2_high_PE_052 | metagenome-assembled genome bin DHKFC23501 | reverse complement strand
GGAGCAGCTCACCAAGATCGCCGAGATCAAGATGCCGGACCTCAACGCCAACGACATTGAGGCCGCCAAGAAGATCGTCGCTGGTACCGCCCGTTCCATGGGTGTCACCATCGCCGAGTAACACTGGTAATTACGGGTGCGTCACAAGGCGCACCCGTTCGCGTGCAATCCGGCACGCATAGATGTGGGAGGGCGGACGCCCGTTGAACCACAGGAGGTACTGCAATGCCAAAGCATGGAAAGAATTATCGCGCTGCTGCCGAGAAGGTCGACTCCACTAAGCTTTACACCCCGCTTGAGGCTGTCAAGCTCGTGAAGGAGGTCGCTCCGGCCAAGTTTGATGAGACCGTTGAGGTTCACTTCCGTCTGGGCATCGACACCCGTAAGGCCGATCAGAACGTTCGTGGCTCCATCTCGCTGCCCCACGGCACCGGCAAGACCGTGCGCGTGGCCGTGTTCGCCGAGGGCGAGAAGGCTCGCGAGGCCGAGGCTGCTGGCGCTGACGTCATTGGTGCTGACGACCTGGTCGCTCAGATCCAGGCCGGCGAGATCAACTTCGACGCTGCTATCGCTACCCCCAACATGATGGCCAAGGTTGGTCGCATTGGTAAGATCCTTGGTCCCCGTGGCCTCATGCCGAACCCCAAGCTCGGCACCGTGACCATGGACGTGGCCAAGATGGTCGGCGAGCTCAAGGCCGGCCGTGTGGAGTATCGTGCCGACCGTTACGGCATCTGCCACGTGCCCGTGGGCCGCATCTCCTTCGACGACCAGAAGCTCGTGGAGAACTACGGCGCTCTCTACACCGAGATCCTGCGCGTTAAGCCTTCCTCGGCTAAGGGCCGCTATGTGAAGAGCATCACGCTCACGTCCACCATGGGCCCCGGCGTGAAGGTCGACTCCGCCATCCAGCGCAACTTCATGGCTGAGTAACATCTGCTTCCCTTTATATGGAGCATCCGCATCGGATAGATGCGACTCGCCCGGCATCGCTTAGCGGTGCCGGGCTTTTTCGTGGGTACGAGTTTTTAGAACGCTGTTGAGGGTAGGATTGCAACGGTCTCTAGGCCTGCGATCTACTAAGGGTGGCGGCGGACCCCAGTCCTTACACCGTGACGTTCTAAGAATGGTAGTTCGCGCCCTCACGATGGTCGGGCAGGCTGTAGTGCTCGGTCAGCCAAGTGCCCACAAAGGTCGTTACCTTATTGGCGCCCTGCTGGTTGAGATGGTCGCCGCCGTCGCAGGTGTCAAGCGCCCAATCGATATCCAACCCTTCCTCAAGATTGAGATCCAGGTAGGCGACGTTTGTAAACTCGGTATGTGCCTTCAGATAGTTCTCAACAGCGTTGTGGCGTTTTGCATTCCAGTTTATGGTGCTCGGCGTGCTCAGCAAAAGTACCGGGATGTCGCGCTCTTGGCAAAGCGCAATGATGCGATCGAGATAAAACTGGTTGAGGCGGGGAATCTCTGCGGCCTTATCGGTGGGCTTCATGTGGTTCTGAACCGACGAAGGCACCACGGAATCTCGAGGACAAAAGCCCTTGTTAGGGTCGGTCCAGGTGGCCTTGGGTTCCGCGCTGATGTCGATGGACTTAAGCGATTTCCAGCGGTTGTGGTACTCAAGCACGGGAAAGACCTCTGCCACTTGGCGCCACAGGGCATCCTCCATGGTGACCTTGCGGAAGAGCATATTGGTCTCAAGCACCACCAAACGAGGCGCTTGGCGCTCAAGTGCACGGGTGAGGAGCGAGCGCGTATAGGGGAGCGGCTGCGCGCTCGTGGAAACGTCATATGAGGTAAAGCCATATTCGCGCCACATGGAGAGCGGATCGATAGAGGTATATACCTCGCTGTCTCCCATAAAGAGCACGTCGAGCGTGTTCTTGGGTTCACCGAGCACGCCCATAGCGGTGGCGTCAATCTGGCCAAATGATGTCTGGTTGTTCTTGGGCACCATCAAGCGCGAGAGAAGCGCGAGGGCGCCTATCAGTACCACGAGGGCAAGTGCGCTTACAGCGAGCATGCGCATGGTTGTGCGCTTCATTGAGGTCCTCCTTGGGGTGGTTAAAACTTGGCGTAGATGGGGTCGAGCGGGATATAGCCCGAGCCATACGCGCCAAAGACAACGATGCAAAGCACAAGGGCAAGTACACCGGCTATACGGAGCGTGAGCGCGTGCGATGCGAGCGGCTCGGCAGGCGAGGCGGGGCTAGTAAAAGCGACCGCGTAACCGGGCGCGGCGGCCGATGTGGGGGTGCCGGTGGCGCATGTGGTCTGGGGTGTGTTATGAGCAGGGCCATTCGAAGCGTTGGTGGCAGCGCGGGCTGAGCTCCCTTGGGGCTCAGTTGTTGCCGATGCATCCTCCGGCGCCTTCGCCTCCGCGCGTTCGCGCCGCAGACTCACGGCAAAGAGCAGCACAACAAAGATGCCAACCACGGCGAAATCGGCGAGGTCCATACCAGGCGCCAAGAGCGATCCGTTCACCAGGGCTGCCGGCGAGAAGTCGGTCACAAGGGTGCTCAGCATCCGGATCCCGGCGCGCAGGCCGTTGGCGCGGAAGATTAGCTCACCAACAAATACAATGCACCAGGTGCGCAGCACACAGAGCACTATCCAGGGGCGCGAGCTGGGCTTGATGTGCAAGGTGTTGCGCAGCCGGGCAAAGACCGGCTCCAGAAGGCCAGAGGCAAGAATGATAACAAAGTAGTACATGCCAAAGGCGATGTATTGCCAGCCGGCGCCATGCCACAGGCCGTTGGCAAGCCATACGGCAAAGAGCGCCACACCGCCTGAAAGCACCGAGCCAGTGCGTGTGCCTAGGTGCTCGCGCGCTACGCGGGCAAAGCGCTTGACCGGCCGAGAGAGCGATACGGGGTAGAACACGTAATCGCGGAGCCAGGCGCCAAGCGTGATATGCCAGCGCTGCCAAAACTCCGAGGCGGTACGCGAGAAAAAGGGCTGACGGAAGTTCTCGGGCAGCTGTATGCCAAAGATGCGCCCGCAGCCAAGCACGATATCCATGGTGCCGGAGAAATCGCAGTAGAGCTGTAGCGTGTAGAGCACGGCGCCCATGGCAATGACGGTGCCGCCCCATTGCTCGGGATGCTCAAATACCGGCTTCACGAAGAGGTTCACGCGGTCGGCCACAATGAGGATTTTTGCCGTGCCCCAGGCTATGCGAAGCGCCCCGGACGTGACGTGGGTGGCGGTTACCGGTGCGCCCGCCGATAGCTGAGGTGCCATATCGGCATAACGGCAAATGGGGCCTTCCATAAGCTGGGGAAAGAAGCTCATGAAGAGCGCAAGCTTCAGGAGGTTGCGCTCGGGCGAGATGGTGCCGCGATAGATATCGATGAGATACGAGATGGCCTGCAGGGTGTAGAACGAGATGCCGATGGGCATGCCAATGGCAGGCGGCACAAGCGTGCTTTCAATGCCCACAAGGCCCAGCAGCCCCTGGGTAATCTCGCTCAAAAAGCCAAGGTATTTCACGGCCACAAGGATGCCTAGATTGACAAGAACCGCGGCGGCCACAACAAGGCGCATCTGCGTACGGGAGCGCGCTTTTGCTTTGCGACGCGTGAGGGCGCCCGAGGCTACGGCCGCGCGTGTGCGTGTGCGAACAACGCCAAGCCCCAGTCCTGCGCCGTAGGTGACCAGCGTGCACACAACTAACAGCACGAGAAGCTTGCCGCTGATGAGCCAAAAGCAGGCAAAGCTCGCAAGGAGCAACAGCAGCGGCCGCGCGCGGCGGGGCATGACCGCATATGCCAAAGCAGCCGCTGGCATAAAGAGCCCCAAAAAGATGAGGGAGCAGAAGGAGGTTATCATGGCCAATCCTTGGGGTCGAGGTGGATGGATGGGGACGTGTTCAATTCATCCGCTTTTAGAAGACGTCCTCGTCCTCCAGGCGTTCAACAAGGCGCGTGATTGCCGCAGCGGAGTCAAAGTTCTCGGGGACGATCTCGACCGCTGGGATGGCAATGTCAAATTCGTCCTCCAAATCGGACACAAGCGCGATGATGGTGAGCGAATCAAGAATGCGCTTCTGCACGAGGCCGGTTTCGGTGTGATAGTCAACTCCGGGCTTGAGGCCTTCCAGGATGTCGATGATGGTTTCCATGGGTAGTCCTTTCGTGATGAGGATGGCTATGCGGGTTGTATTCACCCTGTGACGCGCGGGGTGTTGAAGGGGTATGTGGGCATGCTCGCGCGGGAAAGTTCCGCATTGCCCTGTTCGTCGATGGTGACCACGCACGGTAGGTCGCGTGAGAGAAAAAGCGAGATGCCTTCGGTCATGCAGTAGGCGCCAGCGCGTTCGAAGGCAAGGAGGTCGCCCGGGGAGAGATGGCTCGCGGGAAGCTGCTTGACGAGGATGTCGTTGACCGAGCAGAGCGAGCCGCAGATGTTCCAGTGCTTGTTTGCTGCGCTCGCAGGGGCTTGGGCAATAACACCTGTGTTACCGTGGGCGAGAGCGGCAGGAAGCAGATGGCAAGGCGGCTGATGCATGGCCATGGATTGCCCAAAGTACACCAGGTGATGGATACCGCCGTCTACGATGGCATAGTGCTCGCCACGGTTGCATTTGGTATCCACCACACGGGTAAGGTAGGTGCCGCACGAAGCGGCAATGCTGCGGCCTAACTCAAGCACCACGGGCCCCTCGTGTTGCAGGTGGTCGAGGGTATCGCGCAACGCGGAAAGAAGGTCCGCTTCATCAAACGCGTCGTCGGCAAAATAGGCAACGGGCAGGCCAGGCCCATACTCAAGCTCGCGCGCCAGCCAGCCGTGCTCATGAGCAAGGTGCTGCGCCAGCGCATCGAGACGTTCAAGCTCGCACACGACGCGCCGGGCGCTCGTTTTCTGCGTGCCGGAAAAGAGCTGCAGGCCGCACATGTCGAGGTAGCGATAGTGCCGGCGACGTGCGATCACGCTCTCCACCGCTTCAACGTCGATGCCAAATTGGTTACCGCTTGAGACGCGGATGAGCACCGGCAGGCGCCGATCGAGCTCAGCGCCCACAGCATTCAAAAGCTCGAGTTGTGTGAGCGACTCGATGGTGAAGCGCCCAGGCAGTTGCGGCGCGGCGGCAAGCTCACGTATAAGGTCGGCATCTTTGTGGACGCCCGAGATAACAAGCTGCGAGGCATCCATGTCACATGCCTCGCAGATGCGATACTCACCGGGGGAGCACACCTCGAGCCGCTCCACAAGGGGTGCGACTGTGGGGATGATGAAGGGATTGGCCTTAACAGCGAAACAGAGCTGGGCGCGCGGGCCCAGAGCGCGCTTGAGCGTGTCGACACGCATGCGAAGCTCTCGGGCATCAAAGAGGTAGAGCGGTGTGCCAAACTGCTCGGCCAGGGTATAGAGCTCTTGGGTAGTCATGAATCCTCCTTTTGAATAGGTGGGGATGGGGACAGAGGTGAAGCGATGGATGTGTGTGGGGTGCTGAGCTGAAGGCGTGAGGCAGCATGCTCGGCCGCGGCCCATGCTTTTTTAGACGCCGCTGTGGTTGTGCTTCCGGCGACGACGCGGTGCATGCAGCTCCAGGAGCGCCTGCCGGTCGACCTTGCCGTTCTTTGAGAGCGGCATGTTGTTCACGGGAATGCATGCGCTTGGCATCAGGTGCGCTGGCAGTGCGGCCTGCGCGGCAGCGGCTACATCCGTTGCTTGTCCCTCGCCCTCAAAGAAAGCGTAGATGCGCTCGCGGGCGGCATCGAAGGCACAGCGACAGCGCGTCACGCCAGGCAAGCGCTCAAAGGCAAGGTCAATCTCTTCCAGCTCGACGCGGTGGCCCTGGTATTTGATTTGGTTATCGCGCCGGCCACAAAAGAAAAGCTCGCCTGCGGCTGAGAGTTCGGCCAAATCACCGGTGCGATAGACGGTTTCGGGCCAGCGGTGTTGGAGGGGATTCTGCACAAAGGCCTCGGCCGTGCGTGCACCGTCGCCAATGTAGCCCAGCGCAAGCTGCGGCGAGCGTACATAGAGCTCACCCACCGTACCTGCTTGCATAACGGGAGCGCTCTTGTCGTCAAGGAGCAACACCTCATGGTTGGGGAACGGCGTGCCCAGAGGAATGCCTGCCGCGTAGTCGCGCACGCGGTCGATACGGTGGTAGAGGCAGTTGCAGGTGACCTCGGTGGGGCCATACAGGTTGACGAACTCCGCCTGCGGCAGGTGTTCAAGCCAAGCTGCAAGGTGACGCGTCGGCATGACCTCGCCGCTAAAAAGCACGCGCCTCACATGGGGCAAGGACGCATAGTCCAAGGCATGCAGGCGCGTGAGCAGGCACAGTGCTGCCACGGCCCAGGTGAGTGTGGTCACGCGGTGGGCATTGAGGGCATCGATGAGCTCGGCGGGCGCGCTGAAGAGGCGCCGAGGAAGGATAACGAGGGTGGCGCCTACAGCAAGCGCGCTGTAAATGTCTTTTACCGAGACATCAAAGTCGAAAGGAGCCTGATTGCCAATAACGTCCGTCTCGTCAATGCCAAAGAGCTCAGTAAAGGACTCGATGAATTCCACGATGGCGCGGTGGCTTACCACAACACCTTTAGGTGTGCCCGTGGAGCCCGAGGTGAAGAGGATATAGGCGGGATCGGTGTCGAGCGTGCGCCTGGCAGCGTTGCGAAGCGCAGTGGGATCGAGCGCGCCGGAGGCGAGTTCGTGCACATCTACGATGGCGCCAGTAGGAGCGGCGTCGAATGCCTCGCTCAGAAGCGTCCGCGTGGTGGTACTTGTGACGATCGTGGGGCTGCCAAGCGTGCGGCAGACGGGTGCGAGCCGGGTGGGGGTGGCCACGGGGTCGATGGGCACGTAACAGCCGCCGGCATAGAGCACGCCCAGCTGTGCCGCAAGGGCGTCAATTCCCTTTTCAAGCACCACAACAACGGGCTTGCCCTCCAGGCCGCGCGCAATCAGTGCGCTTCCGATGCGCCGCGCACGCTCTTGAAGTTCGGAAAAGGTAATCTGCATGTGCTCGTCGATGACGGCGGTTTTCTTGGGTGAGCGACGAGCGCGTGCATCGAGCAACTCGGTGGCAAGGCGGTTCATGGTTGATCCTTTCATACGCGCGTGCAGAGCGGGCAATGGTGCAAAACGTACCCGTCCCCAACGGCACTTTCTGGGACGGGCGTAGCGGGGGTAGGGCACCACGCGCTACGCCGTACGACCGGTGAAGCCCGCCGTCGCGCTTCCTGCGTGCGGCCGGCTGGCTTGCGCCCCATGCTAGGGGTGCGCTCTTAACGCCTTGTGAGTGCCGCCTCAATGCAAACTGAAGGCCAGCTAAAGATTCCTTTAGGGGTGCATCACCTGCACAGCCGCCTTCAAGGCGCACGGTAAGATGGTTTATGCGTACTCGTGCGGCGCGTGCAGACGGGGCGCCGCTCGCCAGCGAACGCTACTCTTGCTATACGCTCCACGGCCCGCCTGCCCGCGTTCTGTTCGTCTCGTTCATGAAGGAGGAACACCGTGTCTCCTGCGCCTGCTACCGTCCTCATTGCCGAGGACGACCCTGATATCACCGAGATCTTGCGCCTGTACCTCGATGGTGCTGGATATCGTGTGCTTACAGCGCCCGACGGCGTGGCGGCACTTGAACGTATGAGACAGGCGCAGGTGTCGGTTGCGCTCGTCGACCTCATGATGCCGCGCATGAACGGCTATGACTTCATTCGGGAGGCGCGGAAGATATCTACGGCGCCCATCATTATTGTGTCGGCGCGGAACATGCCGGCCGATAAGGTGCTGGGGCTCGACGTGGGAGCCGATGGCTACATCACCAAGCCCTTTGACCCCATGGAGGTCACCGCCTACATTCGCGCCATGATTCGGCGGACCGAGCGGCTCGATGCGTCCACAACCGAGGTGGAGAGCACCACGACCGAGGAGCACCTGCTCGCCGTGGGCGACCTTGCGCTTGATACCGAGGGCCTAAGCTTTACCCGGGCGGACAAGCCGGTGGCGCTTACAGCGGCAGAGCTCAAAATCATGACGCAGCTCATGGCGGCTCCGGGCCGCGTGTTCACCAAGGCGCAGCTTTACGCGTGTGTGAGCGGCGGCGAGGCAGATGCGGCCTTTGGATGCGAGGGAAGCGTGATGGTGCATATCTCTAACATCCGCGCAAAACTGGAGGACGATCCGTCGCATCCGCGCTACATCACCACAGTACGAGGAATGGGGTATCGCCTTGAAGCGCAGTGAGCCGCCCGTGCAGCAGGAAGAGCATGCCGCGCCGAGTGCCAGGCAGTTGTTTGAGCAGGAGCTTCGGGAAGCCCGTTTGGGTGTGCGCGAGCTGTGGCATGCGGTGTCGCGCAGCCTCACGGCGCGCTGCCTTACGGTGGCGGGCGTTTATGTGGCGGCTATGGCGCTCGTGATCATGGGGATTTCCCTCATTGCCGAGCAGCATGTCGAAAGCATTTCCGCTGGGGTGAATGCAATCGAGCCTTACGAGGATGCCATTTTCAACGGGGACTACGACGCTCTGGCCTCCCCCGTGTTCAAGGGCTGCGAGAGCCTGGTGCTCGATGAGAACGGCGTGGCGCTCTATGCGTCGAGCACGGAATTCGCCCAGGCCATCCGCCCGAGCGACCTTGATTTCATTGGCTCGTACGACGAGTACGGTCACTACATTGTGTTTGAGGAATACTTTAACGATATGCCGCGCTACCGCGTGATGGGGACCGGCATGGATTACGAGACGGGTATGGAGTGCATCACCTCCTACGCCCTGCTCGATGCCGACCTCAACATTGTTGAGGGCGATTTGTTTTCCAACCGCACTCGACTCACAACGCGCGAGTTTGGCCTTTTGCTGGGGATCTACGATCCCGATGACGCGGGTCTTATTGGCTTGGGGGATGGAGACTCAACGACGGCTGAAATTTCGGTGATGGAAGATGTTTCGTCCGAGGGATATCGTATCTCGGGCATCCTGACCGAAAACCAGTATGTCATCAACAAGTTTATTGGCACCAACGATGCGGGTGAGCCGCGCGCCATCGTGTTTGCTGTGCCCACACTCAAGGGTGGGGAGTACCGGCGCGCCGTCGACGAAGCGCAGCACTTTTGGTGGGCGCTCGTGCCGGTGGGCGGGGTGGCAACCGTGCTTATGCTGTGGGCCGAGGTGCGCATCATTCGCTCGGCGACAAGGCCCCTGTCGCGCGCGATTGCAGGCTACGGCGAGACGCGAGAGGTGAGTATCGGACGCAATGCGGTTGCAACGGAGCTGCGTCCAGTGCTCGATGGTTTTGTGGCGCTTACGGACGATCTGGAGCGCTCACAGGCCGAGAAACAGCGTATGATCGCCGACATCTCGCACGATGTCAAAACGCCACTCACGGTGATTCGCGGTTATGCCCAGGCTTTCCGCGATGGCATGGTGCCGCCCGAACGTACGCGCGCCATTGCCCAGGCGCTATGCGACAAAGCAGAGATCGCTTCGAACATGGTGGAGGCGCTCGGCGCCTACGCGGCAACCGAACATCCTGACTACCAGGCCGAGCGCCTGAATTGCGACCTCATGGCCGTGCTGCGCACCATCGCTGAAGGGCTTGAGCCCACGGTGGTGCAGCACGGGGGCATGTTCTCGTACGATATCCCTGAAGGGCCTGTTTCAGCACGGCTTGACGTAGAGTTGCTGCGCCGTGCGCTCACCAACCTTGCGGTGAATGCGTGCGTGCACAACGATGCCGGTGTTGCGGTAGCGCTGAGGTGCCACGTGGACGATGCGCCTGGGTCGGGCGTGGTGGCGACGGTGCAAGTGCTCGATAACGGGCGCGGCATTGATTCAGAACTGGCTGAGCGCGTGTTTGACCCCTTTGTGACGAGCAATGTTGCCCGCCAAGTGGGCAAGGGGACGGGCCTGGGACTTTCCATCGCGCGTCGCTGTGTGGAGCTTAACGGCGGCACCATCGAGCTTTCCTGTGCGCCCGAGCTTTGGTCTACCTGCTTCACGATTACGCTCAAAGGAGACGCCGCATAGCGGTGTTCGTGGATGGATGGGGACGGGGTTGTTTCATCCGCTGATTAGATGGATGGGTTGAAACGACCCCGTCCCCAACTGTCCCACTTTCTATTTCAAATACATCGACAGACATAGTACCTTGTGTTAAATTAGACCTAGCAGAGAACCGCCGACAAAGGGGGTGACGCCATGGCAACACGTGATGCGGTGAGCGACCTTATTCGTGGCAATATCGACTCCATCATCTTGCGTATCTTGTCGCGCGGTGATAGCTATGGTTACGAGATCCTGAAAGAGGTTGCCGAGACCAGCCAGGGCGCTTACGAGATGAAGGAGCCCTCGCTCTACACGAGTCTGAAGCGCCTTGAGAGCCAGGGGTTTGTGACGAGCTACTGGGGCGATGAAACGCAGGGGGCGCGACGCAAGTATTACCGCGTGACCGAGGCCGGCGCACACGAGTTGCATGAGGCGATTGAGCGCTGGGTACGTGTTCGCAACATCATTGATAGGCTGCTCAACCAGGATGGGGGAGACCGATGAACGAACTTCGCATGTATGTGGAGCACCTGTTTGAGGGCAAGGTGCTTACCGTTGAGAATATCGAGCTCAAGGAAGAGATTTACGGCAACCTTGTAGCGCGCTTTGAGGACTATGTGGCGGCCGGCATGTCGCGCGAGGAGGCGCTGGAAAAAACAAAGGCGAGCATTACGAGCGTGGATGATGTGCTGGCGGGAGAGGATGCGGAGCCGTGCGCGGAGCCGCAGCATGCGTCGGATGTCGCGCCCACGACGGTAATGGGTGCAAGTGCAACGGATACTGCAGGCTCCGCTGCGGGGGCTTCGCAGGATACGGGTGAGGCTCCGAGCGCGAGGGAGGCGCCTGCCGCCCGTCCCGGTGCTCCGGTGCCGCCTGTGGGCATGACGGGCGCCCAGGCCGCGTCTGATGTGCTGGAAGATGCCGCCCCAATTAAGGCAAAGCGGCCAGGTTGGCAAAAGGTCGCCGTGATAGCTGCAATCGTCATCGCGGTGTGCGGCGTATTCATGGTGGGTTTCAACCTGCTTCTGGGGACCACATTCGATCAGGTAGAGGACACCATCGAGGATACGGTGGAGAACCTGGGCGGCGCGGGTAACAGCTCGGGCAACGGCAACGGCGCCTCCAAGGGCAACAACGCCGGCAACAGCTCAACTCCGACGTTCATCGATCCGGAAGATCAGCGTGAGTACGAGGCAACTATGGCCCTTATGACCGAGATTGACGAGAGCTCGGCAACGACGCTTCAGGCATATGCCGGACGTGCCAACACCTCTGAGGCAGCGGAGCTGGCGGCGGAGCTTCCCCTCAGCGACAACCTTCGTGAGGCAGGTATTGACACGGGTAGTGCGGCAACGGTCTATCTTGACTACACCGAGGTTTCGGGAGACATCGACGGCGAAGGGATTGACCGGGCTTTGGTCTATAACGTCGCGGCGATGTTCTCGGTATACCCCGAGATCTCTTCAGTGCGCGTAACGTTGCAAGAGGCATACGACAACCAGTGGGATGCAGATACCTACCTCTTTGACCGCACGCGTGTGGAGCAGTGCTTTGCCACAGCGAGCGATAACGCCATCACGCAACTCAACAGCTCGCTGTTTGAAAGCAGCGACGCTTGGGACCAGGTGCGCAGCTATATCGTGGACCGCCATGAATTTGCCGAGCATATCATTGACTGGTCTGAGACAGATTAACGCTTAGCTGCGGATGCTCAAACAGCTCCTTTGGCACGGCGCCTCGTACGGTTTTGCGGGGCGCCGTGCGTGCATAGAGCACACGACTCTCTTGAGTCCAGGGGTTGCACGTGTGCTTTAGTTTGCTAAACTACATACCATCGCCACGTCCGCAAGACCGGCGAGAGACGAAGGGAAGCACGCATGATGTTCGCGCAGAACAACAACACTCATGAGGCCATCTTGGCTGTTGTTGTCATGCCGCTATCCCTAGACGCCCTACTACTAGGCGCATGCGCGCCGGGGGTGTCAGCCCGTCTGTAGGCTAACCAGCCACTGAACCATCAAAGGCACCCGCGACGCGTATCTGCCCCTCGCCCTGCAGGGCTTGGCGGACCGTCCGGGTGCCTTTTGCGTTCTACGCGGCATGTCGTCATCCTCCTGCAGAGCTCGATGTTAACCCGAGGATTCGAGCACAAGGAGGACCCCATGACCCGCAAGATCCACATCTTCGATACCACGCTGCGCGACGGTGAGCAGTCGCCTGGCGCGAGCATGAACACCGAGGAAAAGCTCATCATCGCCCGTCAGCTCATTCGTATGAACGTTGACGTTATTGAGGCGGGTTTTCCCATTTCGAGCCCGGGCGATTTTAAGAGCGTCTCGGAGATTGGCCGTATCGCGGGCGATAAGTGCGTCGTGTGCGGTCTTACGCGCGCCGTGGACAAGGACATTGAGGTGGCGGCCGAGGCCCTGAAGACCGCCAAGCGTCCGCGCATCCATACGGGCCTGGGCGTGTCGCCGTCACATCTTCGCGACAAGCTCCGCATGACGGAGGACGAGGCCGTGGAGCGTGCTATTCATGCTGTCAAGTTGGCCCGCAACTTTGTGGATGACGTTGAGTTCTATGCCGAGGATGCCGGCCGCGCCGACCAGGACTTCCTTGTACGCATTATCGAGGCTGCCATCAAGGCAGGCGCCACGGTGGTGAACATTCCCGATACCACGGGATACAACATGCCGTGGGCCTTTGGCGCACGTATTCGCGACCTGCGCGAGCGCGTGGACGGCATCGAGAACGCCATCATCTCGGTGCATACCCATAACGACCTGGGCATGGCCACGGCGCTCGCTATCGAGGCGGTTCGCAACGGCGCCACGCAGGTGGAGTGCACCATCAACGGCCTGGGCGAGCGCGCTGGCAACACCGCGCTCGAAGAGGTGGTCATGGCCATTCGTATGCACGGCCAGGATCTCGATGCGCACACCGACATCGTGACCCAGGAACTCACGCACGCCTCCAAGCTCGTGAGCTCTATCACCGGCATTAACGTGCAGCCCAACAAGGCCATCGTGGGCGCCAACGCCTTCGCGCACTCCTCGGGCATCCACCAGGATGGTGTTCTCAAGGCGCGCGACACCTACGAGATTATCGACCCGGCAGACGTGGGTGCCGGTGGCTCGCAGATCATCCTCTCCGCGCGCTCTGGCCATGCTGCCCTGCGTCACCGCATGGCAGAGCTGGGCTACACCTTTGCTGACGACGAGTTTGAGAAGATCTATGAATCCTTCCTTGAGGTGGCCGACAAGAAGAAGGAAGTCTACGACGAGGATCTGGAGTCCATCGTGCACGAGCGCGAGCGTGTGACCAAGGCTATTTGGACCCTGGGCGCGGTTCAGGTTTCGTGCGGCTTCCCGCTGACGCCTACGGCGACGCTCACACTGGTGGACGAAGATGGCGGCGAGCACACGGTGGCGGCCTACGGCACCGGCCCGGTGGACGCTGTGTACAAGGCGGTGAACCAGATTGTGATGGTGGAGAACGACCTTTCTGAGTTTGCCATCAAGGCCGTGACCCGTGGCATCGATGCGCTGGGCGAGGTTACGGTGCGCGTGACCTCGGAGAGTGGCGAGGTCTACACCGGCCGCGGCTCCGACAACGACATCATCGTGAGCTCCACCAAGGCCTACATCAACGCCCTCAACCGCTTGATTTCTGACCAGCGTCAAGAGTAGTTCCCCCAGGGGTGGGGCCTTTTACCCCATGCTCAAACAGTCCTCGGCTGCGCTTCGCTTGCCTGCGGAACTGCGCGTGGGGCAAAAGGCCCCACCCCACGCACATCTCCTTTGCCGGGAGATTGTTAGTTGTATGTTGTCAACGGAAGATTGTGGCACCGTTATCGTCCCGCGCGCAGTTCCGCAGCGCGAAGCGCGAGGACTGTCTGAGCACGGGATGATAACGGTGCCACGTCCTGAGGAAGATAAAGGAGTAGTCATGCCGCGTCCTATGACCGTAGCTGAGAAGATCTTGGCGGCCCATGCTGGGCTTGATGAGGTACGTCCCGGCCAGCTTGTTGAGTGTGATCTTGACCTGGTGCTGGCAAACGACATCACGGCGCCCATCGCCATCGACGTTTTTCACGAGCTGGGTGCCACCGAGGTCTTTGACCGCGACCGCGTGTGCCTGGTGCCCGATCACTATGCGCCCAATAAAGATATCAAGAGCGCTGAGCAAACCAAGAAGATGCGCGACTTTGCGCACGAGCAGCATGTGACCCACTACTGGGAGCAGGGCTGCGCAGGTGTTGAGCACGCGCTGCTGCCCGAGCAGGGTGTGGTGGTCCCGGGCGATCTGGTGATTGGCGCCGACTCGCACACTTGCACCTACGGTGCGCTGGGCGCCTTCTCCACGGGCGTGGGTTCCACCGATGCGGGCGTGGGCATCGCCACGGGCCGCGCGTGGTTCAAGGTGCCGCCCACCATCAAGTTTGAGATTGAAGGGGAGCTCGTCGATGGCGCCTCCGCCAAGGACATCATCCTGCACATCATTGGTCTTATTGGTGTGGATGGCGCACTCTACCAGGCCATGGAGTTCACCGGTTCCACCATCGAGAGCCTTTCGATGGAAGGCCGTATGACCATCTCCAATATGGCCATCGAGGCCGGCGGCAAGGCGGGCATCATGGAGGTTGACGACGTGGCGCGTGAGTGGCTCAAGGGCCGCTGCCAGCGCGAGTACGTTGAGTACCACGCCGACCCGGACGCCGAGTACGCGCAGGTCATCCATATCGATGCCGTTGACATCAAGCCGTGCGTGTCGTGGCCGCATCTGCCGAGCAACACGCATCCGGTGAGTGAGTCCACCCATATCTCCATCGACCAGGCCGTGATTGGTAGCTGCACGAATGGTCGCATCGAGGATATGCGCGCCGCTGCCGAGGTACTGCGTGGGCGCAAGGTGAACGAGAACGTGCGCTGCATTGTGATTCCGGCGACGCAGGCGGTGTTCCGTCAGTGCATAGACGAGGGCCTGGCTCAGGTGTTCCTCGATGCCAACTGCGTGTTCTCTACGCCTACCTGCGGCCCGTGCCTTGGTGGGTATATGGGCATCTTGGCCGCGGGCGAGCGTTGCGTGTCCACCACCAACCGCAACTTCGTGGGCCGCATGGGCGACACGACCTCCGAGGTCTATTTGGCGTCACCGGCCGTTGCTGCGGCTAGCGCCGTCGCTGGCCACATTTGCGCTCCATCTGACCTGTAACTCCCTCAAGGGGATTCGGACACATCATCCCGTGCTCAAACAACGCTTGCGCGAACTGCGCGCGGGACGATGTATCCGGATCCCTCGTGCAACCAGTTCGCCTTCGCACCGTAAAAGATGCAAGGACAACGTTGTTGAAAGGAAAGATTCATGCACTTCGAAGGTACCGTTTTTAAATATGGACGCGACGTTGATACCGATGTGATTATTCCGGCGCGCTATCTCAACAGCTCCGACCATGCGCATCTGGCGGCGCACGCCATGGAGGACATTGATCCTACGTTCCATGAGCGCGTGCAACAGGGTGACATTGTGGTGGCCGAGGAGAACTTTGGCTGCGGCTCAAGCCGTGAGCATGCGCCGGTGGCGCTCAAGGCAGCGGGCGTTTCGTGCGTCATCGCCAAGAGCTTCGCACGCATTTTCTACCGTAACGCCATCAACGTAGGCCTCGCCATCATGGAGTGCCCCGAGGCGGTAGACGCCATCGCCGACGGCGCGCGTGTTGCTGTAGATACCGAGACGGGAACCATCACCAACCTGGACACGGGGGCCACGTTTACCGCAGAGCCCTTCCCGTCCTTTATTGCCGAGATTATCGAGGCGGGCGGCTTGGTGGAGCGTACGCGCCAAAAGATTGCCGGCAAGAACTGAGGT
>DHKFC23501__coassemble_1374_pt1 | contig 16186 bp, 11 predicted proteins | sample DHKFC23501__metabat2_high_PE_052 | metagenome-assembled genome bin DHKFC23501 | reverse complement strand
GAGGTGATGGTGGCGGTCAGCACAGCCGCGATGGCCGAGGTGCCGATGTTAACATGCGGCTTAGTGCGCTCGAACTTTTCCTTGGCCATAAAGCCCTCCTCCTTAAGGTCGTCCGATCCCGGACATGCCTTCTTAACCTAAGTGGCTCCCCCGATACGGGAAAGCCACTCTGTTACCTTGGTAGCGGTGACTGGATTCGAACCAGTGACGCCACGGGTATGAACCGTGTGCTCTAACCAACTGAGCTACACCGCCGACTGGAGCCTGCGACCGGACTTGAACCGGTGACCTCCTCGTTACCAACGAGGTGCTCTACCGACTGAGCTACACAGGCACTTGCTGGTGGGAGCGCAAGGATTCGAACCTTGGTAGGCAGAGCCAACGGGTTTACAGCCCGTCCCCATTAACCACTCGGGCACACTCCCATAAGTGCAAGTCCCATCGCGTCGCCGGCTCATGCATAAGCCGCGCTCGCGTTGAGCAGGTGAATAGTACGACGTTCCGGCGGCGTGTGTCAACCAGATTCGAGCAATACACGGCTCCGGGCGTATCCATATTATTTTTTTACGTCTCTTACCTGCGCTTTTGTGGTTGCTTTAGCGTGGTGAGCTTGTGAAGGAGTATGGGCACTAGACAGTTTTTCTTATCGCAGCACGCGTTGATGAGATTGCTCCGCGCGCCCGGTCCGCTCCGCGCCCGCAACCGGGTTCGATTCCGGCGCCCTCATGCGAACGGGCCCGGCGCCGCGGGGGCGGCCGGACCCGTAACTTCCCTGGAGCCAGCGACAGGAATCGAACCCGCAACCCAGTGATTACAAATCACTTGCTCTACCGTTGAGCCACGCTGGCACGCTTGGCGCTATTGCGCGAAGCTTTTACAGAATACTGAAAGCATCCGTTGCAGGCAAGAGGCCACCGGAAGCATCCCCGGTTTTCACAGCTCAGTCCAAACGGAACGTTAACCCATCGTAGGTACCACCGCGCACGTGGCGCATGCCTTTTGACCTGCGCTCCCCTATCGGCCGCGCAACGCTTTCAGCTTTGCTAGGGACTCAGGCGAAAGCCTGCTGCCGAGCGTCATCTTCATCTGAGGTGCTTCCTCAGCCTCACGGACATCGTTATCCACCTGGCGCATCTCGTCTACAAACATGCGGGCCGAAATGCGGGTAACACCCTTGCCCATCACCGTGGCCTGAATGGTGCCGTCGCTCGTGACCACCGAGCACGCGCGACCCGCTTCACGCGCCTGCGTGCAAAGCTTTTGAACCACCGTATCGGCCGAGACCCCTGTGGGCGAAAACTCTATACGCACACCCGCCGCCGGTAGATTAGGCCGGTCGGGGTTGACGTTACCCGCACCATCGAACACGATCACCGGCTCATAACGCCCCTGGGCAAACGCCGCCACGTCGGCAATGAGCGCCATACGGGCGGAGTCGTACACGTCGTGCGAGTACGGGGTATCCGACGAGTCAAAAATCAGACGCTCGTAGCGCGGCGTCGCATGGATGATGTTGTAGCCGTCAACCACCAAGAGCTCGCGCTCGCCCGGCTTGCGGCGGGCAGGGAGCGTCACGTCGTATGACGGCGCCGCGAACGCGTTGCCCACACCAAAGGTGTTTGCAGAGACGATGGGCTTCGCCGAGCCCTCTCCAAACCGCTTGGCCTTAGCCTTGGCGCGACTCTTCTTGCCCACGGCTTACGCCTCCCCTACGGCTGCGCCATCAAGCACCTGACGGTTGCAGCGCAACCATTCGTAGCAAAGGGCGGTTGTTGCTTGGGCTACGTTGAGGCTTTCGGTACGGCCGCGTTGCGGCAGCTTGGTGAGGTCGTCGCAGGTTTCGAGCACCAGGCGCGAGATGCCCGAGCCCTCCGACCCCATCACGAGCGCGATGCGACCTTCAAACGAGGCATCCCAGCAGGTTCCCTCGGCATGCTCACTGGCACCCACAGCCCAAAAGCCCGCAGCCTTGAGTTCCCCAAGCGCGCGGGCGATATTGGGAACCCGCGCGATGGGCAGATGCATCACCGCGCCAGCAGAAGTTTTGTAGGAGCCCACATTCACCTCGGCGGCGCGCTTGTTTGCAATCACCACACCGGCGGCACCCACCACCTCGGCCGAACGCACAATAGCGCCAAAGTTTCCCGCATCCGTGATGTGGTCGAGCACCACCACCAGTGCGGGGCCCGCGCCTGCGCGGGCTACGATGTCGGCCAGGTCGGCATAGGGGAAGGCACCCACCTCAAGCACAATGCCCTGGTGAGCACCATGGCTTGAGATGGCATCGAGCGCGGCGCGCGAAACATACTCCACGGCAACACCCGCCTCGCGCAGGTCTTGCACGAGCGCAGCGAGCGCCGCGTCGCGCCGGCTCCCCTCGTCCGCCACCAGAGCACGCTTGATGGGAAAACCCGTACGTAGGGCCTCTGCCGCCGCACGGCGCCCCTCGATATACTCCCCCGCCGGACGGCGCTTTGCCGCCGCCTGACGGTCGCTTGTCCTGCCGCTTCGCTTATCGCCGCGCACGCGCTTCGTCATGTTCGCCCTCATCTGTCGCTCAGCCCTGCCGGCGGGAGCGCCACCTCAGCCGCGCCCCGCACATTCACGGGATAGATACTACTGTAAGCGGCGCTGCCCGAGCATGAAACCACAATGCCGCTAAAACCGCAGATGCAATCCCGCGGCGCGGGCGGCGCGGGCGACACCTGTGTCAGCGTACGGTAAGGCTTCGCCCCTCCCGGCATAAGCAGGCCGATTCCGAGGAACACCTATGGGTAGAGCTCCTCGCGTCGATGATAAGGAGACCGCCATGAAGGCAGCCGTCGTCTACAGCTCGCAAACGGGGTCCGCCGCAACCTATGCCCGTTGGCTGGGCGAAGAGCTCGGCTGCACACCTGCACCCATCGCTGAGCTCGAGCGCGTCGGCGCCAATGCGGACCTCGTGGTGCTGGCGGGCTGGTTCCACGCAGCGTCGCTCAAGGGCTCCAAGCCGTTCAAGGCGTACATGGCGCGCCACCCCGAGAAGCGCTACGCCGTCGTGGCGGTGGGCGCCACGCCCATGCCCTGCGAGCTCTGGCCCGCCAGCGAGCACGAAGAGGCCTTCCGCCGCTCGTTTCCCGCCGAAGCGTACCCCGATCTGCCATGGGTGTACTGTCGCGGCGGCTTTCATTTCGAGCGGCTCGGCGCGCTCGACAAGATAGCGATGCGCATCTACTTCAGCATGCTCGAGGGCGAAATCGCGCGCGGCAATGAACGCGAGAGGATCGCCCTCGAGGGCATGCGCGAGGGTTTTGACGACTGCAACCGGGCCTACCTAGAGCCGTTGCTGGTCAAACTGGGTGTCCGCCCGGCGCGGCAGGCACCCTAAAGGCGCTTGATGCGGCTGCCCGCAGCGGTGTCTTCAATCACCAAGCCCATATCACGCAGCTGGTCGCGGATGGCATCAGCGACCTCCCAGTTCTTTGCGGCACGAGCCTCGGCACGGGCAGCGAGGATCTTCTCGGCCGCCTCGTCCACATCGTCACCGGTGTAGGCGCAAAGCCCCGCTGCCACGCCGAGGAGCCCCAGCGGCAGCGGCTCCTCGATCTTAGGCAACTCGACGCCCAAGATAGCAAGCGCGCCGGCGATCGACACGGCGCATACCGTTGCAGCCTCTTCGTCCACGGCCGAACCAGCCTGGTCAAGATAGGTGTTGGCCTCGGTCACCAGCTGGAAGTAGGCCGCCAGCGCACCGGCGGTGTTAAAGTCGTCGTTCATGCACGCCTCAAACTCGGCGGAGGCGCGCTCGGTTGCGCCCACAAGCCCCGCCGCCAGCTCGGCGTCCGCCGCGCCTTCCGCGTGCGCTGCTGCCCACTTGAGGTTCTTCACCGTGCCGGCAATGCGCGCCAGCGAGTTCTCGGCACCCGCCAGACGCTCCCAAGAAAAATCGAGCGGCGAGCGGTAGTGCGTCTGCAGCATGAGCAGGCGCAGAGCCGCAGCGGAATGCTTCTCTAGCACCTCCTCAAGCGTGAAGAAGTTACCCAGGCTCTTGCTCATCTTCTCGCCGTCTACCAGCAGCATGCCGGTGTGCATCCAGGTGTTGGCAAAGCCCTCGTGCCAAGCGCACGTGGCCTGGGCGCACTCGTTTTCGTGATGCGGGAAGGCCAGGTCGGAGCCACCACCATGGATATCAATCGGCGTGCCCAGATAGCGATGAACCATCGCGGCGCACTCGGTGTGCCAACCCGGGCGGCCCTTGCCCCAGGGCGAGTTCCACATGGGCTCACCCGGCTTCGCCGCCTTCCACAGGGCAAAGTCGAGCGGGTCGTTCTTGTCCTCGTTTTCCTCGATGCGCGCGCCCACCATAAGGTCGTCGATCTTACGGCCCGAAACCTCACCGTAGGTAGGGTCGCTTCGCACCGCAAAGTACACGTCGCCATTATCGGCAGCATAGGCATTCCCCTGCTCAATGAGGGTCTTAATCATGCCGATCATCGGACCAATCTCGTGCGTGGCGCGCGGGCGGATATCGGGGTCCATCACGTTGGCCTTGTGCATGACGGCGATGAACTTCTCAGAAAACTCGCTTGCCACCTCTTCGGCCGTGCGTCCCTGCTCGTTGGCGCGGTTAATGATCTTGTCATCCACGTCGGTAAGGTTTTGGGCAAACGTCACCTCATAGCCCGACGCGATGAGCCAGCGGCGAATCACGTCGAAGGAGATAAAGGTGCGTGCGTTACCAATATGAATATTGTCGTAAACGGTGGGGCCGCACACATACATACGGACTTTGCCCGCCTCGATGGGCGTGAACTCCTCTTTTTTGTGCGTGGCGCTGTTGTAAATCTTCATGGTGGCTCCCTTGGGGCGAGCTGTCCGACTCCTTTCCGTCGGGCTGCGCACGCAGACGTGCTGCTGCGGAACGCACGGGATGAGACGGACTTATCGCCTAAGCAATTCACATCTTGTAGCTATGGTACTCGACTGTTGCGTGAGCAGGAAGGATTCCTTCAGAGGCCCATCGAGACAGGCGGGGTTGGAACCCGGAGCCAGGGGTTCGGTAACGAGGACGCTGTCCTACTCCTCAACCTTCTCCAGAAGGCACACCGCCCAGGCGCCGATGCCCTCTCCCTGGCCTTCCCAGCCAAGATGCTCCGTGGTGGTGGCCTTAACGCCTACATTTTCCACCGAGACGCCCAATGCGCCGGCAAGGTTCTCACGCATCTGGTCGCGATACGGGCTGATCTTGGGCTCCTGACAGGCAAGGGTGCAGTCAGCATCTACCAGCTCAAAACCCGAACGGCGTGCATAGGCCACGACCTCGGCAAGCAGCTTGAGCGAGTCTGCCCCTTCATAAGCAGGATCCGTATCGGGGAAAAGCTTGCCAATGTCGCCGCCGCGCATGGCGCCCAAGATGGCATCGGCCAACGCGTGGGCGAGCACGTCAGCATCGGAATGGCCCAGCAGGCCCTTCTCATGCGGAATATCCACGCCACCGACAATACAGCGGCGACCCTCGACCAGCCTGTGGACATCGTACCCGTGCCCAATGCGCAGCATAGCGGCCCTCCTCCGTAAGACATACGCCTCGCATCATACCGCATGTCGAGGAATGCTCGGGATAGCATGGAGCTGCAAAAGGCCAAAGCCCGCCGCATGTGTACACATATGAAAACGCAGCCGCGCTACACCAAAGGCGCATGCCCCAGCACGCCAGTATCTTGCGCGCTTTCGGCGTCGCTCATACGCCCCAGCAAAATAGCTGTCACGGGACGCAAGTCCTCAGGCACAGTGACCTTGAGGTTATCGCGCGGGCTTTCCACGCAGCGCACGGTGCCGCCCAGGCGCTCCACCAGCGAAGCGTCGTCGGTCCCCACAAAACCCTCAGCCACGGCCGCCGCATGCGCACGGCGCATAACGTCTACGCTAAAGATCTGCGGCGTTTGCGCCGCCCAATACATGCTGCGTGGCGGGGTCTCCACAATGCGGTCGCCATCCACAATCTTGAGCGTGTCGATTGCGGGCTGGCCGCACACCACGCCATCAAGGGCGCGGTCGCCGGCGAGCACGCAAATGGCATGGTCGATCGCCGCCGTGGTGATGAGCGGACGGGCGCCGTCGTGCACCGCAACGTACTCAAACCCCACTGGTACGGCATCCACGCCGGCCGCTGTGGAATCCTGCCGCGTCTCGCCCGCATCGGCAAAGGAAATGGGCGTTGTGAACCCAAACGGCTCAATCGCCAAGCGCCGCACCTCGGCACGGCGCTCATGCGGGCACACCACCACAATGTGCCCCACCAGCACAGAGCGATCAAACGCCATGATCGACCAGGTCATAAGCGGGCGCCCCGCCACATTCACCAGCTGCTTGCCGCCGGGATTTCCAAAGCGCGTGCCGCTACCCCCCGCAACAATAACGGCGCAAACCGTTGCCGACGGCCGCGTCGGCGCCGCAAAGCCTGCGTGTTCGCACGCCATCACGCGCCTCGCTTGCCCTGCATGCGGTACAGAGAATCGGCCAGAATGGTGGGGTTGTTCACGCCAAAGTCGCCCAGACGCTCGGGGTCTTTACGGATATCGTCCATAAGCTCCTGCAGCGAACCGTACTCGTCCACGATCTTTTCGGCCACCTCGTCGCGCACCACCGAAACCTGGCTCAGCGTACGCAGGCCCAGCGGCGTCATGACCGAGTCCTCGTCCAGGTCGTCGTAGCCCAACACCTCGGCAACCTTTTGCGGGTTGGTAAGGTCGCGGGCCGTCATGGCCGAGAACTGCGCACGGATGCGGGCGGCGTTTTCCTCGGAGGAGTCGCTCGCGTAGTCGCGGATCATAAGGTCGTACTCGTTTTCGATGCTCGCACCCGCCAGCTGCTCAAGCTGCATCTGCACGAGCTTACCCTGCACGCCCAGCTTAACGATGCAAAACTCCAGCTCGGCCTTGGCCTGCTGCAGAATCTCAAAGCTTGAAAAGATATCGGTGATATCGGCAAGCGTTACGTAGTCGTCCAACTCCAGCGCGGTCAGGCGCAGCAACGCACGGTCGAGCGAGGTGCGCGTGGTCTGCAGCGTCGACACCAGCTGGTTCACCGATCCCATGATCTCGGCCACCGGCTGGATGGTATACGACTTGCCCTTCACATACACGTTCACCACCGCGCGGCGCGACGACACCGAAATCACGATGGCGTCCGTAAGCACGCTCATGCGCGCAGCGGTGCGGTGGCGCATGCCTGTTTCGCTCGTGGCGAGCGAAGGATCGGGATTGAGGTGGAAGTTCGCGCGCAGAATCTGCGTGAGGTCGTCATCGATCACGATGGCGCCGTCCATCTTAGAGAGCTCAAACAGACGGTTTGACGTGAACGAAATGTTGAGCGGGAAACCGTCGTTGCCGGCAGCCAGCACATGCTCGGTATCGCCCACGCAGATCAGGGCGCCCAAGTGCCCCGCGATGATCATATCGAGGGCTGTGCGAATGGGCTGACCAGGAGCCGTAAGCCTAATCGCCTCGTTCATGCGCTCTTGAATCTGCTCTTTATCCAATGTGCTACTCCGTCCCTGCTCATATGCCACAGTCATATTGGTATTCTCGCATGGATTAGCCCGCACGCGCACCGGTATTCACGATTGAACCAGAAATTGTTACGCAGCACGAAATCGCAACAAGGAAAGGCGGGGTGCCGATGTGGCCGCCCCGCCTTCGCATGCCTCAAACATGAGATTAATGAACCCAACTCCGATGGCTCACGCAGCGCGTTTAGCCTACCGCACACCGGCACCTGTCTGCGCAACGCCGCCCGAGCCACCGCCGGCAAGCGTGGGCGTGCTGCCTCCACCGCGCGGAGCCTGCTCAAAGCTCGCCCCGAGTGTGCCCGAGGGGCGCGGCGCGGGAATCTCGCCCGTACCATGACTGAACACAAAGGCGCTGTCCACCACATCGGTAAGCACGGTGTCGCCCTCGCGCCATTCGCCCTGCAGCAGCTCCTCCGAAAGCGGGTCTTCAATGAGGCGCTGAATAGCGCGGCGCAGCGGACGTGCGCCATTGGAGAGGTCCGTACCCTCGGCCACAATCTTTTCAATCGCGGCGTCGGTCAGGCGGATGTTCATGCCGTTGGCGATAAGACGCTGACGCAGGTCGTCGATGAGCAGCTCGGCGATGGCCCTCAGGCTCTCGCCCGCAAGCTTCTGGAAGACCACGATGTCGTCCACGCGGTTCAAAAACTCGGGACGGAAGAGACGCTTGAGCTCTCCCATCGCGCGGCTCTTGATCTCCTTCGCGGTAAGGCCCGCCTCGCCCGTGGTGCCAAAGCCCACACTTGCGTCCTGCGCAATCTCGCGAGCGCCCACGTTGGAGGTCATGATGATCACCGTGTTGCGGAAATCGACCGTCTTGCCCTGGCCGTCGGTGAGGCGTCCTTCATCAAGCACCTGCAAGAGGATGTTGAAGATATCTGGATGCGCCTTTTCAATCTCGTCGAAGAGCACCACCGAGTAGGGATGCCGGCGCACCGCCTTGGTGAGCTGGCCGCCTTCCTCGTGTCCCACGTATCCCGGAGGGCTACCGATGAGCTTGGACACTTCGTACTCGCTGGAAAACTCGCTCATGTCAAACGAGATGAGCGCGTCTTTGCTGCCAAACAGGTACTCGGCAAGCGTCTTGGCAAGCTCCGTTTTGCCCGTGCCCGTGGGGCCCAGGAAGATGAAGGAGCCACCGGGACGGCGCGGGTCTTTGAGCGGCGAGCGTGAACGGCGAATGGCCTTGGCGACAGCCGCCACAGCCTCGTCCTGGCCGATGATGCGCGTCTTGAGCGCCTGCTCGCACTGGATAAGGCGGCGCGACTCGTCCTCGGTAAGGGAGGACACCGGCACGCCCGAAGCCACAGAGACGATGTCGGCAATCTGGGCCGTGTCAACCACAAGCGGGCTTGCATCCATCTCGGCCGTCCAGGCGGCGCGCGCCTCGGCAAGCGTGATCTCGGCCGCCTGCTCCTGTTCTTTGAGCTCGGCAGCTCGGTTCATATCGTCACCCTCGGTTGCCTCAGACACAGCCTCTTTGAGCTCGTTTACCTGACGCTCCGCCGCACGCACGCTCTCGGGCGCGCGGTTGCGGGCAATACGGGCGCGGGCGCCCGACTCGTCAATGAGGTCAATCGCCTTATCAGGCAGGTAACGGTCTTGAATGTAGCGGGCCGAAAGCTTAGCCGCGGCCTCAACGGCCTCAGGCGTGTAGCGCACGTGGTGATGTTCTTCGTAGCGCGGCACGAGCGCGTTCAAGATCTTGACGGTGTCCTCGACGCTCGGCTCCTCCACGTCAATGGACTGGAAACGCCGCTCAAACGCGGGATCCTTCGTAAGGTACTTGCGGAACTCTTCGGCCGTGGTGGCACCGATAATCTGGAAGGCGCCGCGCGCGAGCACAGGCTTCAACATAGAGCTGGCATCGATGGAACCCTCGGCGGAGCCCGCACCAATGAGCGTGTGCATCTCGTCAATAAAGAGAATCGCGTCGTCAGCGTCGGTGGCCTCCTGAATCACGTTCTTCAGGCGTTCCTCAAACTCGCCACGATACTTGGCGCCCGCTACAAGGCCGGGCAGGTCGAGCGCCCAGATGTTTTGGTTCATAAGGTTTTCGGGCACGTTGCCGGCGGCAATCTCCTGCGCCAGACCCTCCACCAAAGCCGTTTTGCCCACGCCCGGATCGCCCAGGATAAGCGGGTTGTTCTTGGTACGGCGCGAGAGAATCTCCATCATGCGCGAGATTTCCTTCTCGCGGCCGATAACCGGATCAAGCTTGCCTTCGCGAGCGCGCTCGGTGAGGTTGGTGGCAAACTGCTTGAGCATGCTCGTCTCGTCGCCCTTGCCCGAGCTCGTCTCGCCCGAGAAAAACGGCAGGCCCGAGCCGGGACGCCCAGCACCCGCCCCTGCCATGGGGCGCTTGCTCCCCTGGTCTTTTGACGTGAGCTTCTCTACAGCAGCACGAACCGAGGCCGCCGTAACGCCCAGGCGCACCAAAATGTCGAGACCCATGCACGAGGTCTCGTCCACCATGCCCACCAGCAGATGCTCGGTGGAAACGTAGGTTTGATTGTTCTCGCGTGCGAGCCTAAACGAACGCTCCATAACTGCAATCACCGAAGGGGTGAACGCGAGCTTGGCCTGATCGGGCTCGTCGGTAGTCTCCCCCGGACGAGAGGCCAGCAGGTCGTCGAGCTGCGTAGCAATATCGTCGTAGGTAATATCGAGCGAACGCAGAGCTTCCGCCGCGATGCCCTCGTCCTCTTTTGCGAGCGCAAGCAACAGGTGCTCCGTGCCCACCTTCATGGAAGACCGCGCAATCGCCTCCTCTTTGGCAAGCGACATCACCCGTCGCGCGCGATCGGTGAATCTGTCTAACATGCTCTACACCTCTTTTACGAGTTGGTACCCCGGATGTGTACCCAAGGACGTACCATAATAGTCGAACACGTGGCTGTTCTTCATGGCGCCATCAGAGCGGGCGAGCTATACGACCGTCTTCGAAACAACCCCACAAACAACTCGCTTAGGCGGCGCTGCCGCACAGGCGCGCCTTGACCTCTGCCACCGTCATGCCCTGTGCCCCGGCAACCGCCTGAACCGTGGCGTGCGCCACCTGCTCCAAATAGGCACGCGCGTCCGCGTCCAGAGGAACGGCCGTATCGTCCACGTTGAGCATATACGAGAAGAAACCCAGCAAGCCGCCCACCATAAATTGGATGGCAAAGAGCGACGCGGGCGCCAGCTCCTCGTCGGGCGCACAAAGCCGCTCGCGCCAGCGGTCGTGCACGGCCTGGCGCACCACGAGCTCTACCATGCGCACGTCGCCCGAACGCATAGCCACAATGATGCGGCGCACGCGGCGCGGCGAGAGCGAACGCATAAGGGCCTTGATATCATCACCGGCGAGAATGCCCGAGACCACCAAGGGCAGGCGGTCGTCGGCAAACAGCTCCTCGCGAATGGCGCTTGTGGCAAGCGCCTCCATATCCGGGAAGTAATAGTAGAAGGTCCCGCGGTTGCAATGCGCGGCATCCGCGACCGCCCCCACCACAATCTCGTGGGCGGGGCGGTCTTGCAACAGCTGCCAAAACGCATCAACGATGCGCTGCCGCGCACAGGCGACGTCGGCATCCTTACGCGGTCGCGCCATAGGTCTCCCCTCCCTGCGTGTCTGCTGTCGCCGGCGCAGCACCCTCATGTGCAGTAGCCGCAGCTTCTGCCTCGGCAGCTCGGTCGCGCGCCCCCATCACGAGCATCTGCAAGCGGTTTTCCACATTCGCAAAGCTCACATCGGGATCGTAGTCGAGCGGCAAAATCTGCGCCGTGGGATAGCGGCGCTTCAGCTCGCGGATGAGCCCGCGGCCGACCACGTGGTTGGGCAAGCACCCAAAGGGCTGCAGAATCACAAACGAGCGGCAACCGTGTGCGGCGTGCTCAAGAATCTCCGCCGGAATGAGCACGCCCTCGCCCGCGTCAAAGGTGTGGTGCAGCACGTCGTCACTCTGCTTGACCAGATCGGGCATGCGCGTGGGCGGCACATAGAGCGGATGCGCCGCAGCGATGCGATCGCAGCGGTCGTGTGCAAGATCAAAAAGCGAGTCAGCCGTGGCATACCACAGACGCTCGGTAAACGGCAGGTCAACGTGGTATTCGCGCGACTGCGCATGCTTGTAAAAGTAACTTTTGCGAATCACGTCGGTCATGCGAGCCTCAATAATCTCAAGGCCATTTTGCTCGAGGTAGCGCTCGATATCGTGGTTAGCGCCCGGATGGAAATTGAGCAGGTATTCACCAACAATGAGCACCGTCGGCCGCGGGTTTGAACGGTCGTAGGGCACGTCGCGCATAATCTCAATCGCGCGGGTGAAGCCCTCCTCGGCGCCGCGCAAGCCGTGCGCCTCGATGCCCTCCATAAGCGCATCGAGCGCGTGCTCAAACGCCGCATCGGCCGCACCTGGCTCCAGCTCATAGGGGCGCATGCGGCGAAGCAGCGACTCCAAGGCGTCAATCATGGGCAGACCCCAAGCAATCTCCATGCTGGCGGCGAGCGAAAGCTTAAAGCCCGGGTAGGCGTTGTGCGCATCCGCATCATCGTTGGTGAGCACGGGCACCTGCGCATAGCCGGCATCATCAAGCGCACGGCGCAGCAGGGGCATGTAATGCGTCAGGCGGCAATCGCCAATGTATTTGCCGGTAATAATGGCCACTTCATCGGGATCGTACTTGCCGCTCTCAAGCGCAGCGAGCGATTCACCGATGGTGATCTGCGCGGGGAAGCAGATATCGTTGTGCACATAGCGCTTACCCAGACGGATAGCTTCCTCGCGGCCCACGGGCAGCGCCTCGGCCCGCACACCCTCACGGCGCATGGCAGCCGTCATAAGCCGACAAAACGCGTGACTTGTATTGGGCACAAGCACCACGCGACGCTTACGATCGGTACGCGTGTACTTAACCTCGTAAGGGTCGGGCAACTTGCGCGGGGCAAGCGCCGCAGCAGAACGCCCCGCCTCTTGCGCGCGACGACGCTCGGTGGTTTCGATGAACGAGCGGATGCGAATACGCAGAGGACCGGTGGCGTCGCTCTCGTCAATCTTGAGAATGAGGGGTGCCTTGCCGCCCACGGCACGCATGAGGCGCACAATCTCGTCCGAGAGATACGCGTCGTGCCCGCACCCAAAGCTCACGAGCTGCACGTACTCCAGATCGGGCGTGCTTGCCGCAAGCACGGCGCTTCCAAGCATGCGCGCATGGAAGTTGTTCACAATGTCCAGGCGGCTCCGCGAGAGGTCCACCTCACGCACACCAGGAACTGCGTCAGGCGTGAGCACAGGAATGCCCTGGTCGCAGAAGAGCTTGGGCAGTCCGTGATTGACGAGCGGGTCGTTATGGTAAGGACGCGATGCCATGACCACCGCATACCCGCCGCGCTCGTGCACCTCATCGAGCACCGCGCGCCCGCGCTCCTGCAGGCGCTCGGCAAAATACTTCTGTGCGCGGTCGCCCTGGCGAATGGCCGCCTGCACCTGCTCGGGCGCAAGGCCAAACGTGTTGCACAGGTAGTCTTCAAGCTGGCGATTGCGGTCGCGCTCCGAATACCAGTGGAAGAGCGGCGTATCGAAGGGAATGCCAAAGCGCTCCTCAGGGTTATCGGAGTTCTTCATCACATACGGATAGCCCTTCACCACCGCACACATCCACTCACTCGTTTTGGCGGTGTTCTCGGTGGGCACGGTGGTGATGATGGGCATGAAGATGCGGTCTACGTGCGCGTCGGCCAGCTCGCGCACATGACCGTGCACGAGCTTCGCCGGGAAGCAAACGGTATCGGACGTAACGTGTGCCAGGCCGCGCTCAAAGGTGCGACGCGTGCTGGGACGCGAAACGCGCACGGTAAAGCCAAGGGCGCGGAGCAGCGTTGACCAGAAGGGCATGGTGTCCCAGAACGCCAGCACGCGCGGAATACCAATAACCTCGCTGCGGTTGGGCGTCACCGGCTCGCACGGCCAGTCTTGGAAGAGCAGGCGGGCACGCTCGTCAAAGAGGTTGGCAGCAGGGACGGGCCTGTGCTCGACGGCAGCAGGCTCCACCGGCACGCCACGTGCGCCCGGCTCCGGCGCGCTCGGTGCCTTGGGGTCCTGGCGGGGCGGTGTTGCCGTGGGAACCTCACGCGTCAACTCGTCCCAACTTATCTCCTCGCCGCGCGGGCAACGGTTGCCCGTCACATACAGCGAGCCATCGCCAAAGGCAATCACCGTGCGTGCGCAGTGGTTGCCGCAACGCCGACACGTCACACCCTGGAACTCCTCGTGAGCAAAGCCCTCCATGGCGTCCAGGCCAATAAAGCTCGACGCGCCAAACTCGCCGCCCGCGCGCTCCTCCTCGCCATGAGCATGCTCGGCAGCAAGCAGCGCCACACCGATAGCACCCATGAGGCCCGGATGTGGGGCGCGCGTGACGGAACGACCCAGATACTGCTCGAACGCACGCAGCACGGCGTCGTTTTTGAAGGTACCGCCCTGTACCACAATGCGCTCGCCCAGCCGGTCGAGGTTAGAAACGCGGATGACTTTGGTGAACACGTTTTCGATAATGGAGCGGCAAAGTCCCGCCATGATGTCGTCGGGGCCTTTGCCGCGGCGCTGCTCGGACACCACGCTCGAGTTCATAAACACCGTGCAACGGCTGCCCAAGTTTGCCGGCTCCTGCGAGCGGAAGGCCGCCTGAGCGATATCTTCCACCGGAATGGCCAGGTTGGCCGCAAAGCCCTCCAAAAACGAGCCGCACCCAGCTGAGCACGCCTCGTTCACGACGATGTCGGTGAGCACGCCACCGTCGAGCCAAATGGCTTTCATGTCCTGCCCGCCAATATCGAGCACAAAGGTGGCATTGGGCACGCACATTGCAGCGGCGCGGGCATGCGCCACCGTCTCGACCGTGTGATAATCGGCATGAAGTGCGCGCGCAAAAAGCAGCTCACCATAACCTGTGGTTCCCACTGCATCGAAAGCAAGCGTCACACCCGCCGCATCCCAGCGGTGCTTGAGGTCCAGAAGCCCCTGGCGCGCCACGTCGAGCGGGCGCCCTTCGTTGGAAGCGTAGAACGAATCGATGAGGTTACCCTGGGCATCTATCACGGCAAACTTGGTAGTGGTAGAGCCCGAGTCGATGCCCAGGTATGCGCGGACAATCGAGCCGCGCGCATAAGCCGCTGGGCCCGGCGCCGGCTCCTCGGTGGGATGCGCCTCCTCAAAGGCACGCCGCTCCTCCTCAGAGGCAAAGAAGGGTGCCGTCGCGCCCACACTGGGGTCGTCGAGCGGGTGTGCCTGCAGGTATTCCAAGGCAGCAATGCCTTTGGCGGCGTCCACCTCTGCCGCTTCTTCGGCGAGCATGCCGCCCAGCGCCAACGCCGCACCGCGGGCTATCATCACCTGCGGGTCTTTGGGCACAACCATGTCATCCGACCCAAGCGCAAGTTGCTCGGTGAACACGCGCACAAGCGTGGGATTGTAGGCAAGCGTGCCGCCCTCAAAAATAACGGGCGCCTCGATGTCGATGCCCTGGGCCAGGCCGCCGATGGTCTGACGCGCAACAGCATGAAGCGCCGAAAGCGCCAAGTCTTCGCGCGGAACGCCCTGGTTGAGCAGAGGCTGGATGTCCGTCTTGGCATATACACCGCAGCGGCCCGAGATTTCATGCACCGTGGTGCCCGCCGCCGCAAGCTGCTCAAAGCCTTCGGAGGGCACACCAAGGAGTTTGGCCATCTCGTCAATGAAGGCACCCGTGCCGCCCGCGCAGCTGCCGTTCATGCGCATGTCAGAAACAGTGGGAAGGTCGCCCGCGTGCTCGGCATGGAAGAAGATCATCTTGGCGTCTTGGCCGCCCAGCTCAATGGCACAACGCACCTGAGGATAGAGTGCGCGGATGGCGATGGAGTTTGCCACAACCTCCTGAATGTAGGTCGCGCCAAGCGTGCGGGCAATGTCACGCGCACCCGAGCCCGTCACCGCCACACGCAGGCGCGCCCCGGGAAACCGCTCGGCAACATCGCGCAGAGCCTCTGCCGCACTTGCCGCCTGACGCGCCTCGTGGCGCTTATAGCGCCAGTGGAGCACCTCTTCGGTCGCGGCATCGAGCACCACAACCTTGGTGGTGGTAGAGCCAATGTCGAGCCCCACGTGAAGCATGCGGTCACCGTTTTGCGCAGTGTGTGTCATAACGTCCTCTACTTATATACATACAGGCATGTCCCCGGCCCGGACTGCAAGCGTCTCCCCAACGGCGCGGGCAATGCCCATTTGGTCACGGGCGTATATATACCACTACGAGAAATACAACATACTGTCTAATTTTTATCGCAACGAAAACCCCTCTCCCTGGTGCAACCGCGCAGCCGACGCTGCAGGTACACGATTGTTGCCGCGAATGGATGGATGGGGATGGGGTCGTTGCATCCACCCCGCCAATGGGGCGGAACGAACCCGTCCCCAACTGTCCCCCAACGGGATGGAATGAGCCCGTCCTCGTCTGTCCCAAGAAAAAACTACGCCATTTCAGTACGTACTCCAAAATTCTGCGAATAGACACGGCTTGCAGAGGAGCGCCAACTGGGGTTTTGTTGAGCATAGGCAGTGGTGTACTCGACCAAACGCGAATCACGTACTGAAATGGCGCACTTTTTTCCTCATGCCG
>DHKFC23501__coassemble_1356_pt1 | contig 16735 bp, 19 predicted proteins | sample DHKFC23501__metabat2_high_PE_052 | metagenome-assembled genome bin DHKFC23501 | reverse complement strand
AGGGCGTCGAAGCCGTCGGTCGCCGCGAGCGCGGCGTTGCGCTGGTGGAGCTCGCCATTCTCGAAGTAGAACGGGCAGAAGCTCACGAGCACGCCGTCCACTACTGCATGGATGCCGAAATCCCCATTGCCACCCTCGTTGCACGATAAGTTACGCGAGTCGAGCGCAGGGCAGTACAGCCCCTCCGCGGCAAGCCAAGCGCGCACGACGCGCATATCGGGCATGCGAACCGAAATATCCACGTCACCGTGAAGGCGCCCCGAGTCTCGCCCGGCGGCGACCCATGGAACGAGACCGCCCTCGAGGCAGGCCCTCCCGAAGAGCCCGGGCGCGGTCAGCACCCGCAGGGCCGCCGCGCGCGCCTGCGAGAACGGAACAGGATGAATTGAAGCGAAAGTGTTGGCGTTCTTGGCCATGGCTGTCTTCTCTCTATCCGATCGCGGGCCACAAAGAACCGCCCCGGCGTTGCCAGGGAACACTAGCCCGCGCTGCTGCCAGACTGGTCGGCTAGAGGGAAGTCGTCATGCGCGCCTCCTGGGAAAGATACATCGATATGGATTGTACCCGTGAAAAGCCAGTGGATGCGCCAAGAAGCGGGTGGAAGCTCAGCGACGGCTTCGACAACAACAGGCTCCTCAAAAACCGCGAACCGCAGTGTGACGGCTCGATCATTGCTGCGAATGCCCCGATTCTTGCCACAAGAAGATCTTCTCCCACCGCGACTTCAATTCCTGCTCAAGCGGACGCTACGCTTCGCCAAGCATCCAGTCGATCACGTTGACATGACGAATCCCGCGATAGTCCCCCACCCCAACACGATCGAGGGTCAGAACCGTCTTGGGGTAGTTGTCCGAAATCGCCTCAAGCGGAGCGAACTCTCGTTCACGCGTCGACTCATCGAGCACCGTCTGCGCAACTTGGAAGTACGCAGGGCCACCATCATCCATGGCAACGAAATCGACCTCCGCCGTCCCGACCTTGCCGACGTAGACAGCGCGGTAGCGCCGCAGCAACTCGAGGTAGACGGCATTCTCGAGCCGCCTACCCAAATCTCCTTGCTCCTTGCCCAGCAGCCAGAATCGAAAGCCCAGGTCACCAAGATAGTATTTCTCGAGCGTCTCGAGGTACTCTCTGCCCTTCAGGTCGTATCTCCCCGCCTTGAACGCCAGATAGTTCTCCATAAGCGCGTCGAGATAAGCTCCGGCCGTCGCGGGAGACGTCTTCATCCCCGCCTGGGTAAGCCCCGCGGCAACACGTTTGCGCGAGGTAATGTTACCCACATTGTCGGCAATAAACGACGTGAGGTCCCTGAACGCCCGCATGTCCATGCGAGGATGCCGCACTGCCACATCCTCAACAAGCACCGTATTGAACACGCCGCCCAGATAGTCGGAAATCGACCGAGCGTCATCAAGCCTTGCAGCAAAAGGCATCCCGCCATAGGTGAGATAGCGGTTGAACGTTTCCTCGATGTGCTCCTCCCCGCCTCGCGCCGATCGATACTCCGCGAACGAGAAGGGCAGCATGCGCAGCTCGACATAGCGTCCCGTGAGCAAGGTGGCAAGCTCCCCGGAGAGGAAAAAGGCATTGGATCCCGTGATGTACAGATCGACATCTTCGCGAACATAGAGCGCGTCGACGACCCGCTCAAACTCCTCCACGTGCTGCACCTCATCAAGGAACACGTAGTTCATGCCAGGGCCCAAGCGCTGAACGATATAGCAGTAGAGCTCGCGCGCAAAGAGCGGGTACTCCTCTTCCCAGCTTTCGAAGTTTAAGCTCAGGATATTGCTATCGGAGATGCCCTCGGCACGAAGCTGTCTGCGAAATAGCTCAAGCACACTGGATTTTCCGCAGCGCCGCAGCCCCGTTGCCACTTTGATAACATCGCGATCTTTCCATCGGCTGAGCCAGTCGAGATAAACCGGACGATTCACCAACTCGTTTTTCATTTTTGTCCCAAACCGATAGTTTATTTTGTTTGGTTTATTGTATCAGAGAAAAACGACTATTTCATGCTGTAGGTTTATCACCATCTGCGCCCCAATCCCAGCTTCAAACACAAGCGGTGGACGGACAAAGATGGCAGCCACGAGAGCGCCACCTGCACAACCTGGACGAGCGCCCAAGCACAGAGCAACACGGCGTCGACGCTCACGAGCACGCTCACCACCCGCACGCCGGCGGTACGGCGGCGCGGTGCCTCAACCAATCCAAATGGGTTGAAACGAACACGTCCCCAACCAACCCATTATGAGTCGAATCAGCGCAACAGCTCGCCGAGGTTGTGTGTGAACCGTGCCCGATCCTCATCCGTAAACGCCGCCGGACCGCGTGTGCGACCGCCGGCGCGACGCACCTTCTTCTCTTCGTGACGGATGAAGAGATCCATGTCGATCGTCGCCTTCGTATACACTCTGCCGCGCACGCCGATTGCCGCTGCCCCGCGCCCGAGCGCCATGCTCGCCAATCCGATGTCTTGCGTGACCACCACGTCGCCCGGTTGCAGCTGCTCGACAATGGCGAAGTCTGCACTATCCGCCCCAACGGAAACATCGACCACGTCAACCCAGAAACCACCATGCGTCGCATCGCGCCCCCGGGCGTGTTCGGCATCGCGTGGATCAGTGGAGCGGATATGCCGAGCAAGATTCTGCGTAGTATTGCCGACGATGACAACGGGCGTGCGAGCACGGCGGGCGCAGGCGAGCGCCTCGCGCATCACCGGACAGGCGTCGGCGTCGATGTAAAGCGCGCTCGCCATGGCAATGGCCTCCTTATACGTTTTACTCCCGGGCAATGCGCCGGCTCAATCAACGTGTCCACGCCATGATATACGCGACGATAGCCTCACGGTGGGTTGAAACGAACACGTCCCCAACCAACCCGTTACGCAACCTGGTGACGACGGAAGGAGAGCACGGCGACAGGCATCGCGATGATTGCAAGCACAGCGTACACCGCAACCAACATACCAATCAGGTCGAGCACGAAAGAACCAATCGGATACGACTCGAGTGCCGAGAAGAGCATGTTGAAATTAGAAAAGTTGAGCGGAAAGAGCGCCAGCACGCGTTCGAGCACACCCACGCCAGCCGAAGGAACAAGCCCTGTAAGGAGCAAAAGCACCACATCTGTCAAAAACACGGCAAGCGTGGAGCGGGTGCGGGCGGAGAGCGCAAGCGTAAGACAGGCAAAACCCAAACCAGCAGCATACATAACAGCAAGGGAAACGAGCGCCGCCTGCCCCGCCGTGAGCGGATAGGGGGACGAAAGCCCGAGCGCCTGCACCGAGAGGTCAAACCCATCTGCCCCATAGAAGACAAGTGAGAAGCCCGCGATGATACCCGCGCAAATCGCAACATAGACGGTCACATACGCAAGGGCCACGACCATCTTTGCTACAACAAGCTGGGAGCGCCCACGCCTTGTTGCAAGCACTACGGCATCCGCGCCTGACTGGTACTCAAACGAGAACATCGGCGCCAAGGTCACGCACGTCGCCAACATCGCAAACAAGAGGAACCCAGAGCAGCTGATGATGTTGGCCCATCCATCTGCATACCCATAGGTAAACGGTTCTTCCACCGACGCCTGTTTCTCGGTCCAATAGGCGCGCTCTGCATCGGAATACTCCCACATGCCCGCCTGGCCATCATCCAGCTCTTGCTGGGTCAAGTTGGCAACGGCACCATACCAGTCGGCAGCCATCTCAGGGGTCACGCGCGCAGCCGTCTGCGCAAGCTCCTCGCCTGCAACGCGCCACGGCTTAAGCAAATTGCTCCAGTACGGGTTATAGAGCTCGTACACCTCCTCATCGCTGAAGTTCTGAAACATAAGGTCATACACGGCAGAACTTGTCATCTCAAGCACAGCATCACGGTCTATATGCGCAAACACCCGCTCCTGGTACGCCGCTATATCGGCCGCGGCACGCTCAGCAGTAATGGTCCCGGCGTGTTCAAGGGCTTCTTCGCGGTTCTGAGCAATAGCGACGGTACCAGAAAGGATGGCGCCAGAAGCATCCGTCGTTTTTGTTTGCACCACATTAAGCACCATGATCCCCACAAGAAACACCAGCACGCCCACATTTGCCACGAGCGCCACGCGGCGCGCGAGCATCTTCTTCAGCTCATAGCGCATAAGGCTAAGCATGTTGATCCTCCTTGAAATGAGCTCCGCTGTCCTCGCGGCGCGAGGCCGCCGGAGCACCATCGCGAAATACGTAGAGGTACAAATCCTCAAGCGTGGGATTGGCCGGCGTAGAACCCGCAATCGTAGGCCCATCGGCCACATAGCGCACGAGGGCGCGCGCGCCATCAAGAAGCCGCACGTTGCTCACGTAGAGCTCCGCCTCTGCCGTCTCGGCTTGCGTAGCCGAGACCACCACCTCCCACACCTTTCCCGCAGCTTTAGCAACAAGCTCATCGGGCCGCCCCTCAAGCACAATGGCACCCGCACGCATCATGAGCACTTCATCGGCAATGTGCTCCACGTCCGAAACAATGTGCGTGGAAAGCAGAACAATCTTGTCCTGTGCAAAGCCCGCGATAAGATTGCGAAAGCGCACGCGCTCCTTGGGGTCAAGCCCGGCGGTGGGCTCGTCGAGCACCAGCACCTCCGGATCGTTGAGAACAGCCTGCGCGATGCCAAGCCGCTGGCGCATACCGCCCGAAAACGTGCGGATGCGCCGACGTTCCTCGCCGGCCAAGCCAACCCGGTCAAGCAGCGCGAGCGAACGATCGCGCGCAATGCGCTTGCCAAGACCCTTGAGCGCAGCCATGTACTCCATAAAGTCGAGCGCCGTGAACTCCGGATAGTAGCCAAAGTCCTGCGGCAGGTAGCCCAAGCGCGCCCGATAGGCATCCCCCATCTGTTCGATAGCCACACCGTCGTAGCGTATCTCGCCCGAAGTGGGTCTCAGCACGCCGCACACCATGCGCATCAGCGTGGTTTTGCCCGCACCATTGGCCCCAAGCAGACCGTAGACACCAGGCTTGAGCGCCGCGCTCAGGCGATCCACGGCAATCTTAGGCCCAAACGAGCGCGTCAGCCGGTCAAGTGTGAGTTCCATATGCCTCTCCTCTCCATAGCATGATGGGTTATATGCGTAGACGGCGAACTCAATACGCCCGTACGCAGGCGGGAGCGTCAGCAAAGGCAGAAGCCGCAGCGCGAATCCAAGCACGCATCTCAAACAGGGCAAACGCAAAGGCAAGCAGCGCCGCCAGCGCCCACGCAGCTCCTGCCGCAGGAGCAAAAGCCGCGGGCCAGAGCACGCGCAAGATCACACAGGCAGCGCACACTCCCGTCGCCGCCGCACCGGCAGCCACCGTGGCATCTGCACTCGACGCGCGACGAGCAGCGCAGAGCCCCGCTCCAGCAGCAAGAAGATAGGGAGCACATATCTGGGCAACCATCAGCCAAACAGTTGGGCCGATCGCTGTGAGCGCAGTGAGTAGGAGCATCAGGGCGGCATCCGTGCAGCCCAGCACGATCGCCCGTGCGCAAACAATGGCCTGCGCGTTCACGACACAGGCCGCTTCAAGTTCAACCATGCCACAGGAGCGCGAGCGTGTAAGCTCGGCGAGCGAAGCCACGGCGAGCGCCGCGCTCAGAGCGCCAGCGCCCGGAGCGATCCGAACGCCCGATAAAACCAGCAGGGCTGCAAGGAGCACAATTACGGCATGAAGCGCCCAGGTTGCCGCCCCTATATGGTGAGCTTGCGACGCTAAGACCGCCGCCGCGCGCGGCCGAATGGGGCGCGCCAACTCCTCCGCAACAGTACGAATAACAGCACGCGGGGCGCCCTCCTCTGCGCAGCCACCGCCCTCGCCAGCCCGGTAGTATTCCTGCAAGGCGCTTTCCAAAGCACGTCGTTCATGCAACTTCATCACGATGCTCCCCTCTCCCCGTTTTGCGTGGGGCCAAGCCCTATCCTCAACGCCTCAAGTCCGGCCGAAATGGCACGTCTGGCCGCAAAGCGGCTCATGCCTAGCGCACGAGCAACCTCTCCTAACCTGAGGCCCTAGCCATATCTGAGCTCCAGCGCTTCACGCTGAGACCGTGGCAACCGGGCAAGCGCAGAGGCGAGGTCGTAGGCGCAATCGTCAACCGGCTCGTCGCCACTTGCAAGCGACTCGGGCAGCGGGTCCCAGGCCAGGGCGCGGTCGCGCTGCAGGTCAACACAGACGTTGCGCGCAATGGTGATGAGGTAGGCACGGGCCCGCCCCTGCTCCCGATAGCGCATTCGCGCACGGACAAACCGCAAGAATGTCTCCTGAGCTGCATCCTCCGCGAGCCCCAAAGGCGCGTGCGCACGGCAGTAGCGCAGTACGTCCGCGTAGTGTGCACGCACCAAACGTTCCGCCTCTTCGGTATACGCGCCTGTCTCGCCCATGCTTTCCCCCATGACCGTCACCTCCTTTTGGCTTCTATCCCTATTAACGCTGCGAGAAAGAAGGATGTGCGGTCATGCAAGAAAAAGCGAGCGAATGCGTTCAAATTGAATTGTTGAGAGAATGGAAGTATCGGATGCCAGGGGCCCTGAGCATAGCGGGACATTCGTGTTCATGCCCCTTGGACGCCTCGTGGCAAAAATCACGCGCCCGCGATAGATACCACGCGTGTTACATGACATTGTCCCGTTTTTCGCCAGCAAAAAACGGGACGAGCTCATACAGCCCGCCCCGCTCGAAAAAGCGTACTAAATACCCTTGCTTACCACCGCTCCTGCTGGGCACACGTGGTAGCAGTTGCCACACTCATCGCAACGTTCGCCCCAAATGCGGTAGGCCCCGCCATTCTCGCCCGACACAATCGCTTTGTGCGTACAGGCTTGGGCACAAGCGCCGCAGGCGATGCAGCGATCGGGATCGATAGTAAGACCCGGCGCCACGAAGGTGTCGCCACCCCACGCAAACCGCTCGCGCAAAATCTTGTGATCGCGGTACACCATGTTGAAGTCGTAATCATAGAGCTCGCCATGCGCGCGTTCGAGCACAAACACCACCGTCTCGGGGTACTTCTTGATGTCGTACACCGCAACGTTAAACATCGGGTTCGAAGCAGCTTTCTCGACCACCTCATCAGAGGCCAAAAGTCGTACCTCACCCGTGACGCGCATCATGTAACCAGGCTGGAAGTGTGGCATGTTGTCCTCATCCCATGCGCACGGGGCCTCGGTTTTCTCGCCACACACCGCGACCTTGCCACCCGCCATGAGCTGCGCGTAGAACGGCTTCACGTCCATCGTGCGCAGGTAAAGCCCCTCCTCGTCATACGCAAAGAAGTGTGCGATGCGATTTTCTATGCCGCCTGCGCCGTCCAATGTGGCAAAGCTACAGCAACCAATCTCGTCAAATTTCTCGTAAACATCCTTGATTGTCAGCATAACCGTACTCCTTCTTCACGGGGGCACCTCATAAGATGCGGGGTACACCCTCGCCCATCTCCCTCCACCGGCTCGCAATATAGGCAGCGTGCTCGGCCATCAGGTCGTAGCCCAGCAGCTCCTCGCAATCGACCGAGACGTTGGAAACCGAGTTGGCATCGATGAAAACGGGTACCGCGTCGGTCTCGATCACATCAAAGCTACCCAGCTCAAAGTCCAACAGCGCCGCCGCACGCTCCGCCGCCTCAAGAACTGCAACCGGACAGTCGTCGTAGGGCTCGTAGGTGGAACCAAAGTGATAGGACGAGAGACCGTTGGCAGCAATGCTGCGCCTATGAACGTGCGCGCAGCGGCCCGCCACCAGCTCGATTCGCGTGAGATATCCCGCCCGCGCACGTTCGAAGGACTCAACGATAAAGACCGTGTTGGCCGGAGCTTCGGCGAGAAACGCGCGCGCCTCTGCCTCATGCGCCAGCACGGCTGTCCGGGCCGAACGGCCACCACAATCGGGTTTGATCACACACGGGAAGCGCAGCGCACCGGGATCAATCGCCGCCGGCACATCACAGGCATAGATTGCAGGCACCGCGATGCCTGCGCGCGCAAGCTCCTCGGTAGCGGCCCGCTTGCTCACCTCAAAGGCGTGGGCGCGTCCTGCGTTGATAAGCGGGATGTCAAGTTCTTCTGCACGTCGCACAACCTCGGCCATATGAACATGCGAGGCCCTATGCCCCCGGGCAAGCGCACTCGCAAAGACGCGGCTCACTAGCAGCTGGCACGCAAGCGCCGCCTCCACCGCGTCGGGCCGCTCCATATCAATCATGCGCACCGGCACCTCGCGCGCAGCAAGCTCGGCCGCGAGCTTAAAATCAGACCACTCGCTCGACTCGTAGAGCACGCCCACCCAGGCAGCATCGTCCGCCGGTCCGTCGGCAACATAGGGAACCTGAGCCATCAGCGCCATCGCACCTTCCGCCGCAGCCTCGGCAACGGCGGGCACCACATCGCCCTGCATCTTTGCCATCACACGCTCCATTCCAACAGCTTGCCCAGAAAGCGCCTGAGCTCAGGTGTGGCAGGCGCGGTAAACACCTGCTCGCTTGGCCCATACTCGGCAAGCTTTCCGCCCGTAAGAAACGCCACCTTGTCGCACGCGTGGCGGGCAAACCCCATCTCGTGCGTCACCGTGATAAACCGCGTGCCCTCGTTCTTAAGGTCGCGCAAGAGGTCGAGCACCTCGGTGGTGTACTCAGGGTCGAGCGCGCTCGTGGGTTCGTCGAGCAGAAGCATCCGCGGGCGCGGCGCCACAGCCCGTGCGATAGCCACACGCTGACGCTGCCCGCCCGAGAGCTGCGCTGGGCGTTTGCCGCCCTCGCCGGCAAGCCCAAAGCGCTCCAGCAGCTCATCGGCACGCGCGTCCGCCGCCTCGGCATCCATGCCGTGCACCGCACGCAGCGGCAGCGCGATATTCTCATGGGCGCTCAGATGGTGAAAGAGCCCGCCATCCTGGAAAACAAAGCCCAAGCTCGCCCGCCAGGGCGCACGCGCCGCCTCCTCGGTAGGCACCGGCTCGCCATCCAGCAGCACCCGGCCCGCACTGGGCGCAAGCAAGCCGCCCAGGATGCGCAACAGCGTCGACTTGCCCCCGCCCGAAGGCCCGATGATGGCAAGTGTGGTCACCTCGTCGTCAAAATCGATGCCGTCGAGCACAACAGCATCGCCGAAGGAGCGCGTCAAGCCCTTAAGCTGCATGCGCATAGTCGAGCCTCCTCTCAAAGTAGCGGCTCACAAACATAATGGGCAGAGTGAGGCAAAAATACGCCCCCGCCAAGAAAAGATAGGTGCCAAAGAGGTTGAACGTGGCAGCGCTAATCTCTTGCATGGTTTGGGTGAGCTCGATCACGGCGATAACCGAGAGGAGCGACGAGTCTTTGACCATGCTTGCCAGCTGGCCCGTGAGCGCCGGAAGCGTGCGGCTCACCAGCTGGGGCACCACCACGTAGCGCAGGGCCTGCTGACGCGTGAACCCCACGGCACGCGCCGCCTCCAACTGCCCCGCGTCGAGCGAATTCAGGCTACCGCGCACAATCTCGGCAATGTAGGCGCCCGAGAAGATAGAGAGGATGATAATGCCCGCAACCAGGCGATTCTCTACACCCCAGGCCGTGCCCACAATGTAGAAGAAGAGATAGATCTGGGCCAGCAGCGGTGTACCGCGCATAAGCTTCACGTACACATCGCACAGGTAGCGCACCGGCAGCACGCGGCTCCCCTGCCCCACCGCAACAGGCAGCCCAATCACGAGGCTCACCACCAAGCTTCCCGCCGCAATCTGGAGGGTAAGCAAAAGGCCGTCCAAAATGCGCACCTGATACTGCCCGATGAAGCTGAAGTCGAGCGCCACACCCACCTGTACGAGCGACACCCAGAAAAAGCCAACGATGAGCGCGCACACCACAAGGTAGCTCACCACCGCCTGCACGGGGTGCGGCCGCTCACCCGGGCACACCACAAAAGGATTGCGCATTATGCCTCGCCCTCGGTGTCAAAATCAAAGAACCAGCGGAAGCCCAGCTCATCAAAGGCGGCCTTCTCCTCGGCAAGGTACTCATCGGTGAGGCGGTCAAACTCACCGTTCTTCTTGCTCTCGGCAATGAAGGCATTTAGCTCTTCGCGCAGCTCGTCGTTGCCCGATGCCACGGCAATGCCCCAGTACTCAGGGTCTTGGAAGGGAATGAACACCGCCTTGGTGGTATCGGGATTAGCCTGATTGTTGCGGTAGATGGTGAGCTGGTCGTAGAGGAAGCCATCGGCACGGCCCTGCGCCACCTCGGTTACGCAGGCGCTTTCGTCGGCCAGGCGCAGGATTTGGGCGTTCGCAAGATGCTTGGTGGCATACACGTCACCTGTAGAGCCCGTCTTCACCGCCACCGTTTTGTCCGCCTGGTTCAGATCCTCGGCGCTCTCAACGCCCGACTCTGCGCCGGCGAGAATGGCGAGCTGCGCCACGGCATACGGATCGGTGAAGTCAACCTCTTCCTCGCGCTCGGGCGTGATGGTGATGGAGCTCATAACGGCATCGGCCTTGCCCGTTTGGAGCGACGGAATCAACCCGTCGAAGCTCACGTTTTCAATAGTGAGGTCATAGCCATAGGCTGCGGCAAAATCCTCCATAAAGGTGATGGACACACCGGAGGGGTTGCCCGCGTTGTCCTTGCCCTCAAACGGTGGATAGGCAAGCTCCATCGCCACGGTAAGGGTCTTGGCGCCCGAACCTGCGGCAGCACTGCCGGCTGATGAGGAGTCAGCAGACGTGCCGGCGTTCGAGCACCCGGCAAGTGTCGCAACGGTGCTCACAGAAAACAGGCCAGCAGCTGCAAGAAAGCTTCGGCGGCTCATAGAAGAAACGGGGAAGGTGGACATGATTGGTTCCTTTCCTGGTACGGGTAGTAGAAAAAGCAACGCAGCGGCTACATGTGGGCAGTCGCTGCAGAACGAGCTGATTGGTTAGGCGGTTCTATGGCAGCAAGGGAAGCCGCAGCGTCCGCGCTGCGCGAGGCATCCGGCTCCGCCGCCTGCGATGGCACGTCCCCGTGCTCGCCACATGCATTTGCACGCCCAAGATTCTCCTGCATGCGCAGCAGCACGCGCCGTGCAACCTGCGCATCATGGCTGGAAATGCCTTCAGACTGCACCGCCAATAGCCGCTTTGATATGGCGGCAAAACGCGAACGCAAGTTGTGTCCTGCTGGAGTAAGCGAAACCATCACCGCCCGGCGGTCATGCGTATTGCGCGCTGTGGTCACGTAACCGGCGGCGACCAAACGCTTGACCAGCGCGGTTACCGTCGAGGGATCACGGCCCACACGGTGCGCAAGTTGGCTCATGAGCAAGGCATCCTCCTCAAACAGCTCGCTGAGAATGTCGCCATGCGACGTGGCTAGGTTACCCATGCCCGCTGCCGCCATTTCACGAACCAAAAAGTGATTTGCCTGCGTACGCGTGCGTGCAAGCACCGACACAAGATCACAAGGGAAGGCGTCTTCGGCGGCGGGTGGAGTTGTTGCCGCACAATCTTGCCTCGCGCGCTCAAACGCAACGATGCTCTCCATAAGCTGTTCCTTTCTCTTGCCGCTCATTATACTTTGATATCAAAGTATTTCAAGCATAGAAGCAGAGACTTGAGGCGTTGAGCAACTGGTCTCCGCTGGTCTCGTGCCCCGCTCTGGCTCCTCTCACGCCCCGCTAGAGCGTGCAGCCGCACTCAGCAGCGCCGCCTGCGATCCAAAGGCTCCTTCCGCTAGGCTCAATGTCGAAAAATCACCGTTTTGAACGACTAAAAATCGTTATGCACCGAAGGCCATTTTCAAGCCGGTTTTATACATGCGTTTCCGCAGGTTGGAGCAAGCTAAAAGATGCGATTTACACGTCATCGATAACAGGTCGTACAAAACGGTAATTTTTCGACAAAGCAGAGGCCTAAACAAGCCTCAAGCGCCAAACAACGCCGCTGGAACATGCATAATCGCGCCGATGAGGCGTTGACCGGCTTCCCTTGGGCGACTCTCCTAGAGTCGGCACTCGCCCCACTGATGTATCACACCGTTGACCCCAAACAAGACGCAGCATCCACCGGTTGCCGATTACCAAACCTGGGTGAGCGGCTACCCCTTGAAACAGTCCGTCCAACCAAAGTGTTGCGGGTATACTGGCGGCAATCGACTTCGCCGGAGGAATCCCATGGAGCTACCCAGCCATCGTCTCGACCCCCGCATGCTCACCGTGTGGTACCGCAGCTCGTTTGTTCTCATCGCGGGAACGCTCGTATGCACCGGCGTTGCCGTGGGGCTCGCTCTTCACTTTGCATGGCCGCTCGTTATCGTGCTCGGCATCGCTGCCGTCATCCTTATCATCGAGCTCATCGACCTGGCCATAAGCCCGCGCGTTGAATATGCTACCTGGCGCTACGACGTGACTCCCACCGAGGTCGACCTGTACCATGGCGTCCTTGTCAAAAAGCGCATCATTGTGCCGCTCGTACGCGTGCAGCATGTTGAAACCAAGCAGGGACCGCTCCTCAAGGCGAGCGGTCTGGCTGCGGTGCGCATTTCCACCGCAGGTGAGAGCTTCGAGATCCCCGGCCTGGCCGAAAACGAGGCGCATGCACTTCGCGACCGGGTGGCCGAACTTGCCCGTCTTGCCAAAGAGGACCTGTAGCTATGGACCGCCCCGAACCTCCTGCGCCACATCCTGCGCGCGCCGCCCAAGAAATGGCGGGCGAAAGTCGTACGGCAGTAAAAGCCACTCCTCCTCATGCCGAGCATGTAGCATGGGCAGCGGTAGAGCATGCGGCCGATCAGCTCGCCAACCCCAAGCGCTCGCTCCTCGAGACAGATGCCATTGAGCTTGCCGGCGTTCACCGCGCAAGCCCGCTCTCCATTGTCGCCAGCGCCCTGAGCGGGCTCGGCGCCATCGCAGGTCTTATCCTGCTTGTTCTTATCCGCGGCTTCGTTGATCCCAGCCCTGATGAACTCTGCAGCACCGTGCTCCTCGCAGTCGCGCTCCTTGGCCTCTCTGTTATAGGAGCGCTTATCACCTGGCGCACCCGCACCTGGGAACTCACGGACAAAGGGCTTGTCCTCTCCAGCGGTCTCATCACGCACAAACGCCTCGTTGTGCCCTACGACCATATCCATGCCATCAACACCTCGTCCGGGCTCTTCGAGCGCCTGCTGGGGCTCATCACGCTCGACCTCGATACCGGAGCGGCCGAAACCGAAGGAGCCACAACCAACATCAAGGGGCTGCAAGCGGGGCTTTCGCGCGCGCTGCAGGCCGAGCTCTTTCGACGCAAGGCCGCCGTTGCACACGGCATAACCAACGCAACCTCCTTTGGCGTGGCAACCCCACAGGGCAACGGCCTTCCCTATTGTCACCAGGCAGAAGGGCAGCCAAGCATCCCGGAGCAAGCGGCTCACTCAGAGCAACCAGATGCCGAAACCACCCGTTCCGCACAAGAAGCCGCTGCCTCGCCCGCCGCACCGGTGCCCCCAGAGCCTCTCGCCACCTACCGCCTCACGCGGCGGCAGCTTCTTCTTGCGGCCGCCTCTCAAACGCACATCTTTACCCAAGCCGCTGCGTTTGTGATCCTCATCGTCCAAGGCCTCAACTTCCTGCACGAGAGCCGCCTAGTCAGTCTCTCGAATGTAGCCGGCAGCATCGCCGCGCTCAACATCGCCATCATCGTGGGAGCGGTGGCTGTCCTGATCGCCGTCGCGCTTGTCGTAGGGCTCGTTGTTTCGCTCGCCATCTCGCTCGTCTCGTGGGCGGGCTTCCGTGTGCAACGCTTCCCCGACCGCATCACCTTGGAACGCGGCCTGATCGAGCGAGCGGCGCACGCCATCGCACCCGAACGCATCCAATACCTGCGGCTCGACCAGAATCTCATCCAGCAGGCGCTCGGCTACACACAGGTAAGCGCCGTCGTTGTCAGCGGAACGGGTAACGAGGAAAACAGTTCAACTGCAGGCGGCGTTGTTCTCCATCCGTTTTTGCCCGTGGACGAGGTGGAAGCTTTCTTGTCGCAAATGGTCCCTGATTATGCCGCCGTGCTCCCCAACACCGCTTTACATCCACTTCCCCGCGTTGCATGGCGTCGCCAAGCATTCCGCACGGGGCTTGGGATCATCGTGCTCACAGCGGCACTCGCGAGTGCTGTCTACATAGCTTGCCAGGTGTTTTTCGCCGGCAACGCATTTACCAACGTCGCCGGCACCGCGCTCACAGTCTGCGCCATCGTCATCGGCGTTATCGCAGCCACCCGGCTCATCATCGGAGCTATCCTTCGTTGCCGCGCAAGCCGGATCGGCCACGGGAAGCGGCACCTCGTCATCATCGACGGCGGCACACGCCGCCGCACGTCCATCATCCCCCGGCACAATCTGCAACATGCAACCCAGGCAGCAAACCCCTTCCAGGAGCGCGCGGGCGTTGCCACGTTCTCGTGCATGACGGCGGCAACCGGCGGCCTCGCCCTGCGCGACATCACATGCAGCGATGCAGCCGAGCTGCTCGCCTGGCTGCGCCCCAACCCCAACATAGCCAAAAACAACGCGCCTCAGAATGAGCTATAAGCGCCTCTCGCGCTCGGCTGCCAGCTCCGCAGCGAAACGCCGGCATGCCCAGCGCGCGAAAACACCGGCGGCAATCGTCCAAACAGCGGCGCACACCACAAGAACGGGCACGGGCGCCATTGGCGCCATCCCCAGGCTAGCGCCCAAGAGCTCCGCCGCAGGACCAAGCGGCCAAAACCAGGTGAACGCACGGATTGTGCCGGATAAAAAGGAGAGCATGGGGGCCACGGCGATCAACGTGATGGGAACAGCAAGCACGCTCGAAGACATCTGCTCGCGAGCCAAAAGGCCACATGCAAGCCCTATGAGAAGCAACGGTTGAGCAGCCACCGCGGCGAAGAGCACGAATCCCGCCACCTCAAACGGCGCATAACCCAAAAGCGCGAAACTTGCCATCTCGGTCACAAGCGTGACGCAGGTGGCCGCAAACTATTTGGAAAAGGCCAGCTCAGGCACAGTAACGCCCGCCTCGGCCAGCGTGAGGTGCACGCCGTGCTCGCGTTCCTCCGCCATCACGTAGAGCTCCACCACCGTGCCTGAAAAGGCCGGGACAACGCTCAGCGCGGTCACCGCCGCAAACGCAGCCGCCTCATCTCCTCCCAGCTGAGAGGAACCCGCAATGATAGTTCCCACGAAAGCCGTCAGCAGCGCGCCCGCAACACACGACATGAGCACCGTAGGGTTGCGCGCGGCATCAGCCAGGTCGCGCACAACAAGCGCGCGTATGTTTCGCAAGCTCTTTCCCATGGCGACATCATACCCGATATACTTTACTTCGTCCGCACCCTAGCCAAGGAGGCCACTCGTGGCGAACACCACCTCATACGATACCGTCGAGGATCTGCTCGCCGCGCACGAGAACGAAAGCGTCCACCTTGAGTGCAGCCGCGACACGGTTGACCGTGCGGTGTGGTTTGTTCATCAGCACTATGCCCAGCGGCGTTGCGCGTTCTACCTTGCCACCGACCGCGGATTCGACCGCGAAACCGTGCGCTCCTACCTCACGTTCTTCGCACGACTCTCTGGCAGCTCCCTCACGCCCACCGACGCCTTGGCGCACTTTGGGCTCACTCCGGCCGCACGGATGCAGGTCAAACATCTCAACCCCGAGCAGCGCGCCCTCATGAACTTCGCCCGTATGAGCCTTTTTGAGCCCGAGGTCGTCTTTTGCGAACACCCGCTTGCCGACATCACGCCAGCTACGCGCGGGCTCGTGACTACCTGGATGGCCCAGGTTGCCGAGGCGGGCGGCATCCTCATCACCGCAGGCGAACCTCTCCGCGAAGCGCTCCTCATGCCGGGCACCGCCTTCTATGAGGAGGACGGACGGCTCTATGAGGCTAAAACCGCAGTGGGGCCCGAGGATGACGAGGTCACGTTCGGGGGTGACGAGGTGCGGGTGTTCAAAGTACCCGCCAAGTCGGATGGGGCGACACTCCTTTTCGATCCACGCGAGGTGGATTTCGTGGAGAGCGTGAACCGGGCCAACTTTGTTTCGGTGCGCGGCGAGCTCTACCCCGTGAGCATGACGCTCGACGAACTTGAGGCGGAGCTTGAGCGCTTCGGCTTCTTCCGCTGCCACCGTTCCTACATCGTGAACGTGCAGAAGGTAGCCAAAGTCGAGCGCTTCACGCGCAACAGCTTCAACCTCACGCTGGCAGACGCCGCAGCAACCCAGATTCCGCTCGCCAAAGGCCGCGCCGAAGCCATGCGCGAACGCTACGGGTGGAAGTAGCCCATGTAGGGCCCTTGCGCAAAGCGCTCCGTCCGCGCGGCGAGGTCGCGATATCGGATTCGCGCAATATACGCAGCAATGAGCTCCATCCCATTGCTCCATTCGTAGGTGTCTATACTCCTTTCGTCGTTTTCGCAGCTCCTGATAGGCGTATGCCCTTGTAGCATCGTTCGACGCCAGCGAGGATGAAGCCGAGGACAAGCGCCCGGCACACATCGCAGAGTTCGCCGGGCAAGACGAAAGGATGCCACCATGCCTGCTGAAAACCTCGCTCAACTTGCCACCGAAGTGCTTACCGGAAACGCATCGCTTACCATCGAGCAGCTCTCCGCGCTGTTGATGCTGCTTGCCATCTCCGTGGTGCTCCTCGCCATGGGGCTCGGTTACCAGATTGCCCACGCCGAGAAGCGCATCAAGGCGCTCGAGGCGGCGTGCGCCCCCGCAGCCACCTCCCAGGAGGCGATGTAGCATGGA
>DHKFC23501__coassemble_1340_pt1 | contig 17527 bp, 17 predicted proteins | sample DHKFC23501__metabat2_high_PE_052 | metagenome-assembled genome bin DHKFC23501 | reverse complement strand
ATCGGCACGAGCGTCAGCCAGAACAGGGCGTCGCCGATGCCGCCGAGCGGCGAGGCCGCGGAGATGCGGACGGCGCGGATGGTCTGGGTGTCAACCTTGTTCTGCTCGAGAGCGAGGACGATACCCATGACGAAGGTCACGAGGAACGGGTGCGTGTTGATGAAGTCCAGGTTGTGGTACATCGACGCCGCGAGGTCGTTCTTGTTCGTGTGAACCTTCTCGAGACCGGGGATCATGGCGAAGAGCCAGCCGCCGGACTGCATGGTCTCGTAGTTGAACGAGGACTGGAGCCAGCAGGAGCGCAGGGCCATGCGGTTCAGGGTAGCCTGATCAACGTTAGGAGCCGGAGTGAGGTCCTCATACTGGGCCGGAACCTCGAATTCAGTCTTAGATGCCATCGGAGAAGTCACCTCCGTCAGAAACAGCGCCCTTGAGCTCGGTCTGCTGCTGGAAGTCCCAGAACGCAATGCCGAAGCCGATAAGGGTCAGGATGAGCAGGGCCGGGCCAGAGATGGCCGGGGTGTTGCTCGCGATAAGGGCAAGGCCGAAGCCCATGAAGAAGAAGCCCCACATATCGCGATTCATCATGATCTTGAGCAGGATGGCGAAGCCAACGAACTTCATCATGTTGCCCGCAGCGGAGAGGCCGGTGTTGAGCCACTCGGGGATGGCGTCCACAACCTGCTGGCCCACAGCCTGGCCGGCGACGAAGAACATGGTGACGATGACGGCGAAGATGCAGCCAAGGATGATCTCGGAGATGATCGTCCACTTGGTGATGCCCTTGGTGTCGGCATTCTCAGCGCAGCCACGGAAGAACTCAAGCAACGGGGCGCGGACCGTGAAGAACAGGGTCACACCATACTGGCCGAGCATCGCGAACGGGATCGCCAGAGCCACAGCGGCGTTGGGGTCCACGTTGTCGAGCGTGCAGGCGAAGACGGCGGCCATGATGCCACCGATAACCGCGTTAGGCGGCTGAGCGCCACCGATGGGCATGTTACCAATGGTCATGAGCTGATAGGTGCCGCCAACTACCAAACCGGTGTTGAGGTCACCGAGGATAGCACCGATGACTGCACCAGTTACGATAGGCTGGTACAGGGACTCCAGGAAGTCGAACTGGTCGATAGCCGCGATAAACGTGACGATGAAGACGAGAACGATCTGGACAATATTGACGTCCATCTGATGCTCCTCCTTTCACAAACTAATGCGGGATACTCCGCGTAGGTACCTGCCGGTATTACCCGGCACTCCGAGGCGCCGCTTAGCTGAAAAGCTTTGCGGTGTCCTCCACCGGCGTGCTCGGAACACGCCTAATCTCAAGCTCCACCCCCCTATCCTGAAGCTCGCGGAATGCGGCGACATCGGCGTCGTCAACCGCCACAGACGTGGCGACCTGCCGCTTTCCCTCCGACATGTGCATGTTGCCGATGTTGACCTTCTTTATAGGCACTCCGCCCTTGACGAGCGTCAGCACGTCCTGCGGAGTTTCGGCCACGATGAAGATCTTCTGCTTGGGCGACGCCTTGCCAATGATGTCAATGGTGTGCTGCAGCGAGAAGAAACGCGTGGCAACGCCCGCGGGCGCCGCCATCTTCATGAGGTTCTGACGCATGGTGTTGTTGGCAACCTCATCGTTGGCAACGAGGATGAGGTTCGCGCCGATCGTGGAGTTCCACTGGGTGGCAACCTGACCATGAATGAGACGGTTGTCGATACGGGTGAGAAGAATGTTGGGCTCTGCCATGTCCGCTTCCTTTCGTTCTAACCGATCCTACTTACCGCAAAAGGCGCTTCCGAGTCTTGGCGCCTTGTTTGGTACCACGTACCTTGGATGTTGCGCTCAAGCCCCTCTGGGCATGGCGCGCAACACATTACGAGGCGATCTCTTGCACGGCGTAACGAGAAACATCCAGCACGGCACCAGAACGCACTTTGACCTGCACGCGATCACCTGCGACCGACTGCACCACGCCAAAGATGCCGCCGCCGAACATAACCTCCTGGCCGGGCGCAAGCTCTTTATGGAGCTCTTCGAAGTACTTGCGCTTCTTGCGCATGTTCATCTGCGTCCAAATGGTGTAGATGACGCCCATGATCACCATGAACGCCAAAAGCACGATAGAGGAGGCGAGGATATTGGCGCCGAGGTCTCCCATTAGATGCCGTCCTCGTCGAGCTCATCGTCTGCCGAAGCAGCCATCGCTGCAACAGACTGATGAGTAACGCCCATCTGACCCACGGTAACCGCCTGCTCGGCAAGCTCAGAGAGGCTCGAGCCGGCGCCACGGGTGAGCAGAAGCTCAATAAGCATCGGAAGATTGGTGCCAGTGATAACCTCAACGTTGTCCACGTCGTTAGCGATCATCATGGCCTGGTTGAACGGCGTGCCGCCCAGAAGGTCTACAAACACGAGCACGCCCTCGCACTCGGCGCGCATTGCCGTGATGGCCTGACGAAGCTCGTCGCCATAGGTCGCAGCCTGCGACCCCTCAAACGGCACAATCTGGAATGCGGGCTGATCGCCTGCCACCATGTCAATTGCACTCGCCAAACCGTTAGAGAACTGTCCGTGTCCTGTGAGGATGAAACCAACCATCCCATGCCCCTTTCCGTTGGGCCCTCTCGTGAAGATGCGCCTACCGCGTGATCGCATGTCATGTCGCATCGTTTCGTGGCGCAACTCGTACGAAGGTGTAGCCTTCTTTCGGGTAACTGGTAGTAACCACATAACGAGTAATTGCCATGATAGCATCCTTGTCCATCCTGCCGCGCAGCTACCACTTATCGACGAGCAGAAACCGTTTACAGCTCAATTTCAACCGTTCATCAGTATTTTCGCAGGTAGATAGCCTATATTCTCAACGGGTTCAATAAACACACAGGGTGTTGCTCAGAAAAATATACCAATTTGCCGCTTTCAGTTTTACGTGATTGACCTGCGATAACTTATGAAAAGTTATGTAGATATTCTTAACTTGTATCAACTGGAATGAACAAGTTGGTCCTGTAATCCAATACCACTATAGTCTTAAACCACTTTCGGCGAGTGGTAGTATTTCGTCTGCAAACGGTAGCTCTGTGCCGCTTATCCGAAGCGCTACTCGCCCGAAATGCAACCACAGTATTAGATTTTTGTGCCGCTATCTTGCATACAAAGCTATTTCCACGTATCATTAGCGCTCGGCAGCACGAGAGTGCTAGCCCATGGTTTGCCAGCATAGCTCAGTTGGTAGAGCACCGCTCTCGTAAAGCGGGGGTCATCGGTTCGAGTCCGATTGCTGGCTCCAGTTGCAACGTAACGCCTCCCTTCTGGGAGGCGTTTTTCGTTCTGCGAAACCCTGCACCCGTAACATCTAGCCCATTGCATCGCGTTCTCAGTCTTCAACGGGTCCGCTTTCACCGGCCCAGCCAAAAACTCTTCGATTTGTTGCAGTTTGAGGTCGACCCGCAAAATACACGGCTAAAGCGCAACACCGTGACCTGCGCTTTTGTTTCACGCAGGAGCCGGTCTACTCGGAGGATGTACCCTAAACTGCAACAAATCGAAATGTTTTTGTCCCAGACTGCCGGGCCCGATGGGCACGCTTCGTCGATACGCCACGAAACCACTCAGAGACCTCAACACGTTGAAAAGCGCGGCGGGACGAAGCGCATCTGCTCCATCCCGCCGGACAATAAACAAAGATCAAGCTAGCCTAGCGCTTGACCACATATTCGGTTTTGGTGGCTTAGCCCTGGTAATACTCGTCCAGGATGAGCTTGAAGCAAATCTTCTTTACCGAGCTCGGACCATCCTCGCCATAAACAAGGGTGGGCATATGCGGCTCATTTACCATAAAGATTGCGAACTTACCCTCAGCAAGGTCGCCGTCAATGCTTCCTGCAGCATCCACCAGCTCAAAATCGTCCGCCTCGTTGAACGGCTCAACAAGCGTCTGCGCGCCCGTCGCCACCTTAAAGGCCTCGCGTCCCTCAAGGTCGATCTGCAGATCCATGTAGCGGTGATGTGTCTCGAAATGGGCATCGGCAGCCGCGCGGGTCGTGGCTTCCATGACATTTGCGAACACATTCTCACCTTCGATAGGGTTTGAGCCCACCGGAAGTGTGGCCGGATCATGTTCAGCAAGCCAATCGATGAGCACGTCGAGGCTGCGGAACATCCCGCGATACCTACCCAGGTCCTCAAGCGCACCGTAAATCATAGCTAACCCCTCTCTCGATGCCCCATGTCACATCAAGATGACAGCATCGTCGCCAGCAAGGCTTTTATGCCCTACTCCTTGCCCACATATCCCTCAAGAATCCAACCGAAGCTGCACCTAAGCAAAAACACCCAAAAGCGTGAGCTTGGCATTCACAAAGAGCGTGTTGGCATAATCAGTCCACGCAGCGCTTGCATCGTTGAGTGCAGAAGAATAGTCCTGGTAGGCAACGTAGTAGGCGGTTATGGCCTGATTGTAGGTAGCGCCATCCGCCGTGATCGTCTGACCCGAGAACGCCTGGGCATAGGCGTTGTCCTCGGAAGCCCAAGTGCCCGTCTCGGCATCCCAAGCATCGCCCGCAAGCGCAATGATGTAATCGGCATACTCTTTGGTCACGGCCTCAGCGTTGCCATCTGCGGGCTCGCTGGGCATCTCGGGCGCCGAAACATCTGCCTCGGGAACCACCTGGTTACGCAGTTTGATGATGAGCGCGTTCTCGCGTACAATCTCGCGCGCCTGGTCCTCGGTCACGCCATACTGCTCCGAGATGGTCTCGAAGTCAGACGTTCCCAGATGCTCCTCGGCATACGAGGTCATCTCGTCGTCGGAAACCTCAATGCCGCGCGACTCCGCATCTGCGAGCAGAATCTGATTGCGCACGTAGGTGAGCGTGTTGGAGGCCGAAGGCGCCGGATAGGTGCCGTCGTCGTTTTGCACCGTCTCCAAGCTGTACTGGCTCTCGATAGCCTCGCGCGCCGTTACCTGCACGGTTTTGCCGTTATAGGTGTAGCTCGCTACCGGAGTATCAAGCTGGCCTTCGGTAAGGGTGGCCGAGGTGAGGCCCGTCGCCGCGCCAAAGCTGCCGGAACCTACCACGTAGCCCGCAATCGCTGCGACAATAACCGCCACTACCACGATCACCGCCACCAGTGCAGGCTTCATCCCTTGCTGGGATGCGCTCTTGTGCGGCTCGTCCGAGGCCTCCTCCTGCGAGGCTGCCCCGTCAGCCTTATCAGGCTTGGGGGCGGCAGAACGTGCCGGAGCTTTCTGAACGGGAGCCTCCGTGGAAGTGTCACCCTCCACGTCTTCGGCCGAATCTTCCACCGCCGAAGCATCCATGGAACCAGCGGCGTCAGCATCGCTGGCCGAACCATCCGCCTTCGCGCTATCGTCCGCAGCCTCAGACTCAACGCTCGCAGGCACATCATCGTCGTCAGCACCAAAGGGCGTGAGCGGCTTCTCGTCGTCGGGCACATCATCCTCGCCCCGCGCACGACGCCCCTCCTCGGCAATATCCTCTGCCGAGGTACCAGCTACCAGGTTGATAGTGGCTACATGCTCCTCACCAGGAGCGTCACCGCTTTCGATAATCTCAATGCCATCGATGAGCTCGTGTCCCTGCTCATCTTTCTTTTGAATCATGCCCATAGGGGCTCCCTTCTTTTGCCGCGGCCAGCCTGCTCACTTAGCAGTCCAGCGCAGACAAGCTTATATGCAGGACAAACGCCACCTCGGCACAGCGAAAACACCAGCCGCTTACCCCAGGTGTGCAATCACAGCATCGGTATAGGCACGCGTACCCACCGCACCTGCCGTGTCTCCGGTAAGGGCACGGCGCACGTCGGCCGTCACCTGCGTTCCCTCAGAAAGCGTAGCCGCCACAGCGCTACGGATGGCACCGGCTGCGTCCCGCTCGCCCAGATGCTCGAGCATCATGGCGGCAGAGAGGATTTCGGCCGTGGGGTTGGCCAGGTCTTTACCTGCGATATCGGGGGCCGAACCGTGCGTTGCCTCAAACACCGCACACGTGTCGCCGATGTTTGCCCCAGGCGCCATACCAAGGCCGCCCACCAAGCCGGCGCAGAGGTCACTCACAATATCGCCGTACAGGTTGGGCAGCACGAGCACATCGAAATCGCGCGGATCAATCACCAACCCCATGCAGGTGGCGTCAACAATCTTGTCCTCAAAGGCAATATCAGGGTACGCAGCGGCAACCTCGCGCGCCACGCGCAAAAAGAGCCCGTCGGTCTCCTTCATGATGTTTGCCTTGTGCACCGCCGTCACCTTGTGCCGGCGCGCACGGCGCGCATACTCAAAGGCGTAGGTCACCACGCGGCGCGACCCCTCCTCAGAGATAGGTTTGATGGAGATGGCCGAACCCTCGCGGAAGGTACGACCCTGTGCGCGCTCAACCAGCTGCGAAAGCTCTGCCACCTCGGCGCTGCCCGGCGCAAACTCAATCCCCGCATACAGGTCCTCGGTGTTCTCGCGCACAATGGTGAGGTCAACATTTTCGTAGCGCGACGAGGTGCCCGGCAGCGACACGCACGGGCGCACGCAGGCATAGAGGTCAAACGTCTGTCGCAACGAAACATTTACGCTGCGAAAACCCGTACCAACCGGCGTGGTGACGGGCCCCTTGATGGCAACCCCCACCGCACGCACCGCATCGAGCACGTGCTCGGGCAGCGGCGTGCCATAGGTGTCCATCACGGCCGCACCCGCGTCCACCACCTGCCAGGCAATATCCACGCCCGCGGCTGCCACCACACGGCGCATGGCGTCGGTGATCTCGGGGCCAATGCCATCGCCGGGAATGAGCACAACGTCATGCGCCATAGCATTACTCCTCGTCGTCGGTATCGCTCGTAGAGACAGTGCGCGCACGGCGCTTGGGTGCGTCGAGCTTGAACCGCTTCACCAGGTACTCGTAAATCTCGCGCGAACGCGCCTTGAGGTAGGAGCCCTTGCCGTTCTCAGCGTCGAACGCAAGGCGCCCCGCCAGCTCTTCGGCCACCTCGCCGGCAATCTTGCCCTGCGCGAACTCGTGCAGCACGCCGAGCATGTCGCGGTATTCCAAATCACCGTGATAGCACTGGATGGCCTCGTCCAAAATGGGCCAGACCTTCTTAGAGCGGTTGCGGTCGGTGCTGCCCCACAGGCAAAGCAGCCGGAAGGCCGAAAGACGAAGCGTGGAAGAAAGCTCATCAAAGAGTGCCGCCTCGGCACCCTCGAAGGCCTCGCCTACCGCCTTGGCATCAAGCGGCACCAGTAGCGAGAGCGCATCGAGCGCCTCCCAGCGCGTCTGCGCCTCGGGACGATAGAGGGCATCCACCAACTCGGGCACAAAGCCAACAACCCGCTCGGGATCGCGCTCCGCCACGAACATCACCACGCGGGCGGCAAACTGCCGGCGGCGACGGCTTGCGCTTGCAAGGTCTTCTACCAGCTCGGCCAGCGCATCCGGATTGGTTTCAATGCGGGCCAGCTCCTGCACTTCTTCTTGAGCAAGCTCGCGCTCCTTGGAATCAGCCATATGCCTCTACCTCTTCTTTCGTTGTTTTGCCGGCCTGCGGGGGCGCTGCGTGCCGCCCGCAGCTGCAGAAGAATGACCAGATGCCGAGGCATCCGTATCTGTGGTAACCGAGATAACATCGGGCGCCGACGCACCTTCGCGGCGACGGCGACGACGCGCCTCGCCCACACCGCCCTTGGTGGTGTCGCGATGCGCGCGGTTGATATTGAAGAACCGGTCGATAAACGCCCACGGTCCCACCGACTCGCCAAATCCCATCTTAAGACCGGTGATGCCACCCGCCATGAGGCCCACGGGGACCGCATAGAGAAGCGGCAGCGCCCCGAGCATCGCCGTGACAAGCATGCACACCGCGATGACGGCAACGTTAAGCCCCCAGTACTCGCGCGTGGTCACCGTGCGCTCGCCCACCGTGTTGCCCACGCTAAAGCCCACGTACACGCAGAACACAAATAGGACCACAAACGAGATGATGAATGCCGGATCGGTCATATGCGTTTACTCCTCGTGCGCGCAACCGCAGGTGCAGTCCTCACCCTCGTGGTGATGCCCCTCACCATGGCAGCACTCATGCTCGCCATGCCCGTGACCGTGGCCCTCGCCGTGGCAGCATTCGTGATCGCCATCGTGATGGTGGCCGCAGCCACACTCATGGTCGCCGTGGCCATGGTCGTGCCCGCAGTCGCACCCATCATCGTGCTCCTCGGTCACGCGCGACCAGTCCAAACCAGCCGCCACTGCTTCGGCCTCCTCCTGATACAGCAGGGTGATGGCCTGCGTACCCAAACGGCCACCACCGATAACGTCGAGCATGTCGTAGAGCGAAAACGCCGTGTCGGCACCCGGGAGCGCAATCTCGCGCTCCTCTGCCTCCTGCAGCGCCAGGCTCAGGTCCTTTACAAAATGCTGCACCATAAAGCCCGGCTTCCAGTCGCCATCGAGCGCCTTGGGAGCAAGCGTCTCCATAGCACCCGAAGCGCCCGTGCCGCTCATGATCATGGAGCGCACGTCGGCGAGGTCGAGCCCCTCCTGCTGGGCAAACGAGAGCGCGTCCGCCATGCCAACCATGCTCGATGCCAGAGCAACCTGATTGGCAAGCTTGGCCGCCTGGCCCTTGCCCGCGCCGCCAAAGCAGCAAATGCGGCTCGTGAACGTCTCGAGAATGGCGCGCACCGGCTCGATGTCACGCTCGGTTGCGCCCACAATGGCCGTGAGCGTGCCCGCGCAGGCACCCGCCTCGCCACCCGTGACCGGGCAGTCGAATGCCATGCGGTCGGATACCTGAGCCGCACCGGCAATATCGCGCGCCAGCGACGGAGCGCTCGTGGTGAGGTCGATGAGCACCGCGCCCGGCTTGGACGCCGTAAGCAGACCGTCTCCCGCCAGATAGAGCTCCTCGACCTCCTCCGGGAAGCCCACCATGGTAAACACCACATCGGCATCGCGCACGGCCTCGGCCGGAGAGGCGGCCCACACGGCACCGCGCGCCACCAGGTCATCTGCCTTGCTCTTGGTGCGGTTGTACACGGTCAGCGGATAACCGGCGTCAAGGATATGCCCCGCAATGGGCGCACCCATGATGCCCGTACCAATGAATGCGATCTTCTCTTTGCGCTCTGCCATGGCGTTTTCCTTTCATGCATAACGGCCCGGGGTCTCCGAGCCGCTGTATTGTTTGTTTCTCGCGTCTATTCTGCCCCGCGCACGCGCTTGGCTATGCGGTCGGTGAGCGAAATCTTCTCGGCGCGGTCGCGTCCCCAGAAAATCACCGCAACCATGCCCGGCCCCACATGTGCACCGATGGTCGGCCCCACCGATCCGCGAATGATGGTGGCGTCGCCTGCGCCACCCTCGCGGCGCACCGCTGCTTCGAGCCAATCGGCATCCTTCTCGGCATCCGAGGAAACGATGGTGATGGGAAGCCCCTGGTCGGGAAGGTAGTTTTCTTTGAACGACTTCACCAGCGACTTGAGCGCCTTTTTGCGCCCACGGCTCACCCCGGTAAGCGAAAGCGAGCCGGCAAGGTCAAACGAGAGATTGGCCTTGACGTCGAGCTTGCTCGAAAGCTGTGCCGCCGCAGGAGGAATGCGCCCGCCCGCCGCAAGTGAATCGAGGCTGTCGAGCGTGAAGTAGCCGTGCACGCAGGTCTTAGCCTCGTTGGCCCACGCCACCAGCTCCTCGGCCGAAAGGCCCGCCGAGCGCTGACGCACCGCCTCCAAAGCAAGCAGCTCGCCGCACGCGCACGGCAGCGCGTTATCCACCACGTAGAGCTCAAAGTTGGGATAGGAGGCGCGCACCTGCTCGGCCGCCTGGCAGGCAAAGTCGTAGCTGGCGGAAAGCGCCGAGGTGAAGCAGAGGTACACCGTGGGCGTTCCCTCTTCGGCGCACTCGGTGAAAAACTCCAGGTAGCGGCCGAGCGAAATGGCCGAGGTGGACGCGTGCGAACCCGCGCGAATCTTGTCGTAGAACTGCTTGGGCGTAATGGATGTCCAAATGTCATCGGTATGCTCAACACCGTCGAGCATGTAGGGGAAACCCAGGATGTCGACGTCGAGTGTCGCGGCAATCTCGGGTGTCAAGTCGGCGCAGGTATCAACCACAATGCGATAGCGCGAAGCGTGTCCGGCAGATGCTGGTGCTGTCATCGAGATGCCTTTCATGAACAAAACGGGCGGCCACCCATGCGGATGGCCGCCCGTCTACCCACATGCAATAGGGGTATTATTTTACTCGTCAAGCGTCTCAATCTTGGGCTTGATGATGCCATATCCACCATTCTTACGGTGATACACCACATTGATGAGGCCTGTGGTGGCGTTCTCAAACACATAGAAGTCGTGGCCCAGCAAATCCGTTTGAATGAGCGCCTGCTCCTCGGTCATCGGCGTGATGTCGATAACCTTCTCGCGCACCAGCAGGTCGTCTTCTTCCTCGGGGATGAGAAGGTCCGCCAGGTCTTCCACGTGCTCCACCGGAGCAACCTCTGCCGCAGAGGCTCCCTGCTGACGGTTGTCGATGACCTTGGTCTTGAACTTGCGCAGCTGACGCGTGACCTTATCGGCCGCGGAGTCAATGGCAGCATACATGTCCACGCCATGCTCGGCCACGCGAATCACCGAACCACGAGCGCGCACCGTAACCTCAACAATTGCCGGCTGAGGATTGGCGGGGTTCTTCTCATAGCGCAGCACAACGTCGGCCGTCATGGGGTCGATATCAAAGACCTTGAGCGCCGAGGCGATCTTCTCATCAACGCGAGCACGCAGTGCATCAGTTACCGTGGTCTTACGTCCCGATACCGTGATTTCCATACGTGGCTCCAATCTATCCGGGGACCTTACGTATGGTAGTTGTACCCACTCAAACGATTGCTTGAGCACAAATGTTTGTTGGTCCCGTTGGCGGATAGAGTCCGCACGACCACCGAAGAGTGGGTGTTGCGTCGCGAACAATAGGTTAGGGCGGTGCCGGGACGAAAGCCCGCGGTCAACGCCCGTTTAGGCCTCGTCGTCCCACGTGCTCATATCGCCCGCCGAAGCAACGCCGCCCTCATCGGGAATCTGATCATCTGCGGAGGAGTTGCCGTCCGCATCACCATCGGTGGCGTCCTCGTCCTCATCGCTCAGAAGGTCATCTTCGGACGCGCTCACATCCACACCTTGAACGGTCATGTCCTCCAAGCTGCTGGGCAGAGCGCCATACCACATGGTGTGCAGCGCACCAAGCACGCCATCTCCTGCCATCTCGGCAAGCTCCGCTTCCACCGCATCGGCCAAATCGAGCGCGCCCGACGCAACCGCAACGCCCCAATCGGTAACCTCGCTGATGACACCGCAAAACGTGCAATCGCCATGCGCGCGCATCAAATACGCGCCAGCCGTGGCATCGCAGGCGATGTAGTCAACATCCCCCGCCGCAAGGGCGTCCACGCACTCGTTCACATTGTTGAAGGTCTGCACCTGGGCGTTCGGGAACAGCCGATCGATGGCCTCGCGGGAGGCAGAACCCTCCTGCACGCCCAAAACAGCCTGCTCAAGGTCGGAGGCACTCACCGAGGCGGATGCATCCGCACCGCCGAACACTGCGGTGGCATTTTGCAGATAGGAGCCCACCACCGAGTAGTCGTCTGAGTCGGCATCCGTCTTGGCACCCAGGTAGATATCCGCCTCGCCCGCATCCAGCACGGTACCAGGAGCACCGGCCGAAACCACCGCGAGTTTGAGACCCAAGCGCTCGGCCAGAGCTTGCGCCACATCGATGGCGTACCCCTGGAGGGTGCCGTCTGTGGCCTCCATCGCCTGCGGCGCATCGGCGGTATCAAGTGCCACTGTGAGCGTTCCCGCCTGCACCAAGAGGCTGTCATCAATAGCCTGACGCGGGGTGCGTGCCGACGTAGCCGCCTCGTCGAGCGTGGGCGTAAAAAGCGAGCAGCCGCCCAGCCCCAGCGCCATTACGCCGGCGCAGGCATACGTCACAACGCGAAGCATACACTTGGGTGCCTTGCAAAACATCTTTGACCACCTCACCGCCCTGGCTTGTACACGCCTCGCCGGGCATATCAGACCGCCGCGCACGACGGATGATGTGCGATAATCCCCCCAGCTGACCTGGTCTTTGACCCCACACCTGCGCACTGGGACGTTTGCTCTTGCCGCCGCAGCGGCTTCACGACTTGCCCGCTCGCCCGCGGGGCGGAATTGCCCTCAAGTAAACGGGCGGTGCGACTTACCTCTAGGACGCGCCATGATCGCGCACGCGCGCACGCGCACGCTTACGTGGATCCCTTTGGCCGCGTCTGCCATGGACTAGGGCGCGCTGCGCCGGCAACCACAGCCTGGGGGGACGCGGGAAAGTATAGCAGTTCACAGCAGGTATGCGCGACGCATACCGTAGCAAATACGTTTGAAACGTTGCGACATCGGGGGCATGCGCTCACCAAGCCCGGGCGAGAGCCAACATGTCCACGTGCGCAGCACCCGCCTCGTCTAGAACGCGAGCGGCGGCACGCAATGTGGCGCCTGTGGTAAGCACATCGTCTATGAGGAGAATACGCTTGCCCTGCACCTCTTCCACCACGCTGTAGGCTCCCAGCGCTGCCTGCAAACGCCCCGTGCGCCCGAGAGCACGTTGATCGGCCGCGCCCCGTTTGATCAGGGCATCGAGCACGGGAACACCTGACGTGGCACTCGCAGCTCGCGCGATGGCCTCCATGTGGTCAAAGCCGCGCCGCCGATAGGCAGCAGACGTTGCCGGGACAAACACAATCGCCTCGGCATTGGAAAGGAGACCGCCATAGCGTTCGGGCGCCGCTCGCTCGGCATGCTCCGCCGCGTCAATCATGAGGTCGGCGAGCATTGGTGCCAGCCGGCGCTCACCCGCATCTTTGTAAGCGCGGATAACGCGCGGCAAGGGGTCTTCAAAAAGAGCCGCGACGCACACGCGCTGCTGGGCAGCCGGAGGAAGCTGTCCTGGACCGCCTTCATGAACGTTGTCCCCGTGCGCCTGGCCTCCATCGGTGCGGGCGCACTCTGTACAAACCACATCGCCATACGGGGCGCCGCAGCGCAAGCAGGCATGGCGTGGATCAATGGGCGTCATGCGCTCGAGACACGCCGCACACAAAAGCGCCCCTGGACGCTCACATCCCGCACACCGCGTGGGCGCGATAGCTTCAAGCGCAAACGTGGCCAACCGCGCCGCAGGACTTTGCATCCGCTCCCCCTGGCCGGCTGTTCCACCTATCTCACTTCGTTGCATACGCAAAACCCTCCCCCGGACAATGCGGAGGAGGGTTGTGGCTTCTTATACCGCACAGCGGCGGGTCTCATACCACCACCGTAGCTGCGCAGGCAGCGTAGCTACTACTCGGATGCCCCATCGTTTTGGCGCGGTGTGTTCGCGCCACCTTCGCCCGTACGCGGCTTCCGCGACCGACGACGACGCTTGCGCTTGGCAGACGTCGCCTCCGCGCTCTCAGCGGCCTCCGCGCGCTGTGCCCGTCCCGGACGAGCGTCGCGCTCGGTGCGCGCGCCTTGTCCCTCGCGTGCCACACGCTCGCGATGCTCCGAGCGCGCGCGTCCGCCCTCGGCATGCGGCTTGCCACCACCATCGCCTGGGCGCCGACGCGTTACCTGGATATCTCCCGATGCAACCTGATCGGCAACCGAGGGCACAGAGGGCTTTTGCGACGGTGCAGCAATATGCTTGCGACGGCGCGGCTTGCCCGAGGGTGACTCCGTCGAAGCACCCTTGGCGCCTGCCGCGTTGCCGCGCGTAAGTTCCTTTGCTGCAGCAGCGCGGAACGCGTCCTCCCGCTCCTCGCTACTCAGATGGCGACGCCGACGGCGCGCGGGCTGAGCCGAGTCCTTCTCAGAGCGACGCGACGCCGGACGCTCGGGCGCCGCATCCGCAGCGACCGTGCGTTTGCGGCGCTTACGGCCACTCGTAGCCGGCGCTTCCGCTTCTGCAGCAGGGACAGCTCCGGAGCGCTTGGCACCAGAGGCTTTCTGCACACGCCCTCCCGCTTCGCCCGAGCGCTGCTCCTGGCTCCGTCGCTTACGCGGCGTGGGTCCAGAAACCATCAGGCGGTCGGCCTGGTCAAGGCCATCGCCCACATCAACACCGTTCTCGCGATCGAGCTCCATAAGTGCAAGCGCGATATCGGGCGACTCGATGCGCTCGAGCACCGAACGCGATACGCAGTCGGGACGGCAAGCGCAACCCTGCTCGGAGCTCTTTTTCTTGGCTGCCTCGGAGCATGTCATGTCCGAAAGGCTCACGCGAAAAACCTTGCCGCTCTCAAGCCGAAGCACCAGCTGCTCGCGCGGGGTGTCGTATTCTTGGATGCGCGCCTTGCCAAGCGGCGTGTCGATAACAGCCTTTTTCTTAGGCGCGCGTCCTTTGAAGTCTTTATAGGCCTCAAACTCATAGCGCAAGCAGCACATAAGGCGGCCGCATACACCTGAGATTTTGGCGGAGTTGAGCGGAAGATCCTGCTCCTTGGCCATACGAATCGACACCGGCTCAAACTGGCCGCCAAAGCGCGTGCAGCAGAGCTCCTGCCCGCAGTGGGCAAAACCGCCCACCAGACGCGTCTCGTCTCGAACGCCAATCTGGCGCATGTCTACGCGCGTGTGGAGGCAGGAGGAGAGGTCTTTCACCAGCTGGCGGAAATCTACGCGCTCCTCGGCAGCGAAGTAGAAGATTGCCTTCTCGCCACCAAAGAGGTACTCAACGCCCACCGGCTTCATTTCGAGCTCGTTGGACTTCACCAGGCGGCGAAAATCCGCCATGGCGGCCTCGCCCTTACGCGCCAGTTCGTCGGCACGGTCGAGGTCGTGGTCGTCTGCGATACGCACCACCGGCTTGAGCGGCGCCGCCAGCTCGTCTTCGGTCACCTCAAAGGGATCGGCCGTCACAAGACCAATCTCGGTGCCACGCTCGGTGGAACAGATGGCGTGATCGCCCTCCACAATGTCGAGCCCCTGCGGGTCAAACCACAGATCGCGCGAGGCGTAGGCAAACTTAACGGGTACAACTATCGGCATACAAACGCCTTCCTGATATCAAAGAGCATGACCTCAAAGGTCAGCTGGGGTGTTATGTTGCGCATCACGGCATGCTCCGCCGCTGTAACGGCATCGAGCGCCCGCAGGGTACCTGTTAGAGAGGCAACCCGGCTCAGGCGGTCAACGATGTCTGCCGCATCCTCGTTAACCACATCCGCCTCAGTAAGCTCCTGCGTTGTGAGCACGTCGCGCAAAAGCGAGCGGGCGGCGGCCAACACCTCCATAATACCCGAACGCTCACGCGCGTTAAGCTCGCGCTTGTGGCGGTCTTCAAGCTGCTTCAACGCTCCACGCGAGAGGTAGTCGGCGTTTTGATCAAGCACCGCCTGCTGGGTGGATTTAACCTCGGCGAGCGGGGCGCGCACGGCGGCTAGAAGCTCTTTGGCGGCGGCAAGAATATCCGCCTCGTCTGCGCGGGGCAAGGCATCGAGGGCACGGAGCATCACGCGCCGCGCCTCCTGACGGTCGGCGCTTTTGAGAAACGCCTCGGCACGGGCAGGACTTCCTGCCACGGCCACTGCCATGCGGCAGCGCGCCAAGGGCAGCCCCGTGGCACGTTCGACATCGTGCGCCGCCACAACGGGCGAGATGGTACGAAACGGCACGCACTGGCAGCGCGAAACAATCGTGGGGAGAATGGTGTCTTGCGCGGTACCCAGCAAGATGAAGGTCACACCTGCCGGTGGCTCCTCCAATGTCTTAAGCAGGGCATTTGCCGAGTTGGCACGTAACTGCTCGGCGCGCTCAATGATATAAACCTTTCGCTGGGCGCGAATGGGAGCAAGTGCCACATCGTCGAGCAGGTCGCGAATTTGCGCAATAAGGTAACCCGTGGCGCTCTCGGGAGCCAGATGATGCACGTCAGGATGGGTGTGCCGCGCCACGCGCACGCAGGCGTCGCACGCACCACAGCCGCCGTTCTCGCATAGGAGCGCCTGAGCAAGGGCCCATGCGGCATCAAGCTTGCCCGACCCCGGCGCGCCTACAAAAAGATAGGCATGGCTTGCACGCCCGCTAGCAACAGCACGGGCAAGAAACTCGCGCACGCGCGGCTGGGTTTCCAGACGCGCAAGCAGCGCACGGGAATGTTCCTGCACAGCGGCCGTCATGGCCCTCCTTCAATCGATGTGGCATGTGCCGTCTATCATACCCCGCAGCACCGGCGCGCCCCAATCGGCCACCGCTGTAATTTCTGAGGTCGATGGTCAAAAAGGTCGCCGAGTGTGTACTTTAGCCACCCGCCAGAGGTCCCTTGGAGCGCCGGCGGGCACACTCGGGACCCTGATGAGTCGCATTTGGCCCCTTCAAGGCAGAATCGAGCGCCGCCCGGAGCGCCGGGGCTCCGCTGGAGTACACATTCGGCGACCTTTTTGACCACAGCCGCGAAAAATCACGGCCTGCCGCTCCCCGGCGGCTTCTTACACTATATTTCGAAGCATTACCGCGGGCCATACGGCGGAGGGCGTGCGTTGGAGACACCAGAGAATCAGCGTCTCCCAAGCTCATCCAAAGCAGCACGTGCGGCGGCGGCAGGCACCTCAATGCCTGCGCGACACACCTCAGCCAGGGCACAGGCAAACACCGTGACTATGCTGGGTGAAGCATCAACAAGGTGCACGCGGCCAGGTTCCTCGCGCGCAATGGCGCGAAACCCCTCCGCCACGCGGCGCTGGAAGGCAAGACCCTTGGCCTCCATGCGATCGGCCTGGCGCTCCGTCGTACGGCGCGCGGCCTCCTTGGGATCAATATCAAACACAAGCGTGAGATTTGGACGCGTCTCGCCCGTAGCAAGCGCATTGGCCATGTCGGCGGCCTCGCGTGCCACGCCCCCCGCAAACGACTGGTAAGCCGTCGTGGAATCATAGAACCGGTCACACACTACGATGGTTCCCTCCGCAAGTGCGGGACGCACCACCTCGTGCACCAGCTGGGCGCGCGCCGCTTCGTACAACAGGAGCTCGCAGGTGGCGCTCATGGCGGTGTTTGCCGGGTCGAGCAGAAGCGCACGGATTTTCTCCGATATGGCCACGCCGCCGGGTTCGCGCAGCAAAAGCACGTTATACCCCGCATGGCGCAAGGCAGCTTCGAGCAGGCGCGCCTGCGTGGACTTGCCGCAGCCGTCGATACCTTCGAGCGTGATAAACAAAGACTGCGAACGCGCAGCTCCAAAGCGGGACGCCTCACCCGCGACGCCCTCGCCGCCGCGAAGCTCCCCATCCTCCATTTGGCGCACCATATGCCCTCCCTACTCGATGTGATCCCGACCATCATACCCGTTCAGTGCGGGCACCACCCTGTAGTGTGCGCCCAGCTACCCCGTTGTGTGCACCGCGCCTGCCGCTGCGGCCCGCGCTGTCCATTTTCTCCCCCTTTTGGGCCGAGTTCCGGACAATGCGGGCCGCAACTCCAGCGGGGGTGCACGCAACGGG
>DHKFC23501__coassemble_1295_pt1 | contig 19397 bp, 13 predicted proteins | sample DHKFC23501__metabat2_high_PE_052 | metagenome-assembled genome bin DHKFC23501 | reverse complement strand
GGGCGCGCTGGCGGTTACGCTTCTGGTGGCGCTGGCGTTTTACCTCGCTGAGCTTCCCGCGCCGGTTTCGGCCGTGCTCGGGGTGCTCGTTATAGTTGGCCTGGTGTGGCTGGGCTTGGATGTGCATGTGGTGCAAACTGCCCAGGGCCGTGCGTTTGTGTACACGCGGCGTGTGGGTGGTGCGTTCGTGCGCGTTTTGCGTCAGGGTGGTGTCTATCAGTCGGCCACCTACGTGGACCTTCGACGCTTTGAGCCGGTGTTTGCCTACCATCGGGCGTTTGACGTGCTGTTTGATGCTGAGGTGCCGCTTGAAGCGGCATGCGGATGTGGCGTGCGCCGGGTGCTTGCCCTTGGTGGAGGCGGATATGCTTGGCCCAAGCATGCGCTCACTGAGCACGCTAACCTTTCGATGGATGTTGTAGAGATTGACCCTGCGGTTGAGCGAATCGCGCGCCGCTGGTTTTTTGTGGACGAGTTGCAGGCTTTGGTGGGGGACCGATTACGCCTGGTTGTGGCAGACGGAAGGGACTTTCTTGCGGATGCACCGGGCACGTATGACGCAATCGTGAACGATACCTTTGTGGGCGCTGCGCCGGCGCATCAGCTTGCGACGGTTGAGGCTGCTCAGCTGGCGCACGCATGTCTTGCTCCTGGCGGGCTTTATCTTTCCAACGTGGTGAGCGCGGGCGAGGGGAGCGATGTCTCGTTTCTTCGCGACGAGGTGGCAACGCTGCGGGAAGTATTTGCGCATGTGTATGTGCTTCCCGCATCAGACGACGAACTGGGCGGCGAGGACAACTACCTTGTTGTGGCCACTGATGGGGCGGCCACCTTTGAGGGCGTTATCTCATACGACGATGACTTTTTAGGCCACGTGTTGCACGACGACGCTGTGCTGTAGGGCTCGTAATTGTACGTGTTCTGGCTGGACGGCGAGATGTTCGGGTAGCTAGTGCACCCACTCGCGTACGCGTTTGCGCATACCTTCGATGTCGAGCACGCCTTCGGCAAACCCCTTGCGTACCAGCTCTTCTGGCAGCAGCTCGTCGTACTTGTCGAAATAGGGCACCTCACCCGGATACACAAGATCGATGGGGTCGAAATCGGCCTCAGCCTCAGCGGCAACTACGCTCATGAAGGTATCGGCATCGGCCTTCATCTTGAACTGCATGAAATAGGGACGTGAGGAATCGAGTCCCTTAAGGCCTAGCTCGGCAGCACATTTGATTTTTAGCAGACGTTCGAGCGCCAGGAACGCATAGCTCCCAAGCCACGGGAGCAGTACCCAGGTGTCACCTCCCAGGTTGATGAGGGGTTCTGTTGTGGCACCGCTTATTGCTGCAGTCCGGCGGGCTTGTGCGAGCCGAGCGCGTGCGTTGGCAAGTAGATAGGGGTACGCCTCATGCTCGGCAAGCACGCGCCGCATGCGCTCGAGCACATGCGTGTCGATATCGCCGGGGCAGTCGCCAAAGTAGGCGGGCACACGGCCTTTTACCTGCGTGCAAAACACCAGATGGCGCTTCCAATCCACTTCTTCCACCAGCCAGCAATGGCCGGCGATGGCTATGCGCTCGCCCGGTGGGGGTGGATTTACGATGGTTCCCAGCTCGGCCGACTCACAGCGCACCGTGAACTCTTCATTTTCTTGGAACACGGCATAGAACTTGAAGGAGTTGGTGAAGCGCTCGCCGGCAATGCCCACGATAAGGCCGCCTCCTTCAGTGCGTTCTATATGGTCTGTCTCGATGAGATGACGCAGCAGCACGCCAAAATCTTCCAGAGACACGCGATGGAAGTAACTCAGTGTGAGCACCCGTTGTGCGAGCTCAACGGGTGTAAGCTCGCCCGTGCTCGCAAGTGTGGCCATGGTTTGATGGTAGAGCAGGCTGTACGGCAAGCGGTCTATGCGGGGTGGTTCCACCCAGGCCTCCTCGCGGTAAAGCTGTACGAGCGCAATGCCCTGCAGGAGTTTCCAGGGAATGGTCTCCGGCATGGTGGTGCGAGGCTCTGGTTGCTCCTCGCGCATAACAAAGTGCATCTCGGGCGGCATATCGCGTCGGCCGGTGCGGCCCATACGCTGCAAAAAACTCGACACGGTGAAAGGCGCATCAATTTGGAAGGCGCGCTCAAGCCGGCCAATGTCGATGCCGAGCTCAAGTGTGGCCGTGGTGACCGTGGTATCGAGGCGCTCATCGTCGCGCATGATATCTTCCGCCGTTTCGCGGAGCGCCGCCGAGAGGTTGCCGTGATGGATGAGGAAGCGATCGGGTTCATGGTTGGCCTCGCAGTAGCTGCGGAGCATGGTGCATACGGCTTCGGCCTCTTCGCGGGAGTTCACGAAGACCAAGCACTTATGGCCGCGCGTGCGTTCAAAGATGTAGCCAATGCCTGGGTCGGCATCTCGCGGTGCGATGTCGCCAGGGGCGAGCAGCGCTTGCTCTGTTATCGGCGGGATGGAAACATCCGAGTGGACCTGCTCGTCCGTATTCTGGTTGGTGTCGCTGGAGGTGGCGGCCGTTGCAGAGATACGCCCTTTATCTGCGCTCCCCACGCGTTCGACGGCAAGTACGTCTGCCTCGGTAGCGCCAGCGGCCTCACGTGCGCGTTCCGTCGCCTGCGGCCCCGTGATGTAGAAGTGCTCCATCGACACAACCCATGTGCGGCGCGGCTCTTCAAAGCGCGGGATGATGCACCCGCGCCCGGTGCCTGTGGCCAAGAAGGCTCCTGTACGCTCGGGCTCGCCGATAGTGGCTGAAAGGCCAATGCGCCGGGGGTTGACGCCCGCCATGCGCGAGAGGCGTTCAATAAGGCAGAGCGTTTGTCCGCCGCGGTCGCCACGCAAAAGCGAATGCACCTCGTCGATGACCACATAGCGAAGGTCGCCAAAGAGGCGTGGTACCGCCATGTGCTTATGGAGCAAGAGCGCCTCAAGTGATTCGGGCGTGATTTGCAAAATGCCCGAAGGCTGTTTGAGCAGCTTTCGCTTATGCGAGGAGGCCACATCGCCGTGCCAATGCCATATGGGAATATCCGCCTCATGGCACAGGTCAGTCAGACGCATGAACTGGTCATTGATGAGGGCCTTGAGCGGGCCGATGTAGAGTGCGCCCACCGATGCTGGCGGGTCTTCCCAGAATTGCGTGAGGATGGGGAAGAATGCCGCTTCGGTTTTGCCTGAGGCTGTGGAGGCAGTGAGGAGCACGTTGTCATCGGTGTTGAAGATGGCTTCTGCCGCGGCCACTTGGATGGAGCGCAGACCCTCCCAGTCGTGATCGTAGATAAAGTCTTGAATGAAAGACGCGTACCGGTCAAAGACAGACATGGTGGGCCACCTCCTCACACAATCGAACAACAGTTCTAGTATAGGCGTTGTGCCGCAGGATTCAACCTGCAAGTGGCGGCGTCGGCGCAGGCACAGAGGTTCCAATTGCTCTCGAACGCGCTATCTTGTTTTTTCGACGTTAATCAGGGCCAAATCAGATGCTTCAAGGTAAAAAGAACAAGATAGAGCTTTTGCGGGCAAATGTGGGGCGTGTAGGGCGAGCGCGCTTTGGGTTCGTTAGATTTCGAAGCCGGCAAAGGATGCCGGATCGCGCGGGCGTACGGCGGGGGCAACTGCATGTGTGGGTGTGGCAGCAGCTGAAGGTGCGCCGCCTGCCGCTGGAACGAAGCTCATTGGTTGGACCTCGCTTGCCGCAGCAACGCCTCCGTCCCCATTTCCCGCTGCTCCTCCGCCTACGCGCTGCAGCAGCTCGCTCACGGCGGTCTCGGGATGCTGGTACACAATGTCGAGCAGCTCGATGAAGTCGCGGATTACCTCGCGTGGCGTGAGGTGCGTGTCGGCACCTACGCGGCCAAATTCTATCTGCAGAAACTGAACCAGGTCGTTCTCGGTAAGCGCCGGTGCGTATCCAAAATACCCGGCGTGAATCTGCTGCAGTTTCTCGGTGAGTACGAGCAGTTCTTCGTAGGTAAGCGGATGCAGATGAATGATGGGTGCGAGCATGTCGCGCATGCCTTCTTGCGCGAAACGGCCCTGGGTAAGGCGCGAGCGCAGCGCCTCGTAGGAAAACACGCCGCGCCGCCGATCTTCAATGGACTGTGGCGTGCCGCCCATGATCATGCCCAGGTAATGCGCCTTGCCCTGGAGCGTGTCGTTATACATCTGGAGAATCTTCTCGTAGTTGTACTGGCGCGTGATAGCGTTGGGAATCTTGTACAGGTTCACGAGCTCGTCAATAAGCACAAGAAGACCTCGATACCCCGCGCCTTTAAGGAACTGCGCGAACAGCTTGATGTAGTCGTACCAGGCGTCGTCCCCCACAATCACGCTCACGCCCAGCTCCTGGCGCGCCTCTGTCTTTGTGCGGTATTCGCCGCGGAACCAGCGGAGTACAGCACTCTTGAGTTCGTCGTTTCCGGTGGCATGCGCCTGGTGGTAGAGCGTGAGCAACCGTGCAAAGTCAAAGCCGTGCACGAGCTCTTCCAGCTGCGACACTTCCAAGCGAATGCGCTCCTCGACGGCACGGTCGAAGGCGGGCGACCCAGGTACGGGAGCACCCATGCCGGTTCCACCGGCGGCTTCAGCATCTGGCCAGGTTTGTGCCACGCTGGTTTGCACGTTTGAAATCCACCGGTCGAGGATGAGGGAAAGCGCCCCACCTTCGGGGCGGGTCTTGGTGGAGAGGTTGCGTATGAGCTCGCGGTACGTGGCAAGGCCTTGCCCCTGCCCGCCTTGCAGACGGCGTTCGGGAGAGAGGTCGGCGTCGGCCACCACAAAGCCCTCGCCCATAGCGTGTGTGCGGATGGTTTGCAGCAAGAAACTCTTGCCTGCGCCATAGCGTCCCACCAAAAAGCGAAACGATGCGCCGCCGTCGGCAATAAGGTCGAGGTCGGTCAGCAGTGCGCGAATCTCAGCCTCGCGTCCAACGGTGATGTAGGGAAGCCCAATACGGGGCACTACGCCGCCTTTGAGTGAGTTGATGACCACGGCGGCCACACGCTTGGGAACGCGCGGAGCGGTAGCAGGAGAGACGTTGTTGGTCATGAGAGAACTCCTCGCAGGTCGTCGATGTAATCTTCGATGAGAACGGGGCCGTCGGCACCAAATTCCAGCGCCGTGTCGCCCAAGAGGTCAAAGAGCGCATCATTGATGGCGTCAACCATCATGTCCACCGAAGCGCCCGGGGCCAGCGTGGGTGACGTGCCATCAAGAAGTGCCTGCACAAAGGCGGCCTGTTCAGGCGGGAGCGGGCCAGCGGGTGCCTTTTGAGTGTCTGCATGCGTCGCCTCGTTGTGAGTGGCGGGCTCACCGGGGGTGCCGCTGAGTGCTGCCGCCTGATCGCCCATGGGCTTCTCCGCGATGACGTTTGCCTGCGGATGCGCCGCTTCCCCGGGCACATCTTCACGGGCGCCGGTATCTAGAGCGTGGTCAGGGCCAGGCGCCGCCAGCACCTGGGTACCTGCCTCAATCGCCCCAGTCCCATCTTCTCGTTCCTCATCAATGAGCAGGGCTTCGCGCGTTTCGGCGGCCGCTGCGCGAATGCCGGAGAGCTTGGAGAGGTCGATATGCACCTCGCGGGGTGCATGCGCTTCCTTCCAGGCAAGCCAGTCAGAAATCTCACGGTCGATAATCTGCTCAAGATACTTGGGTTCCTCGCGTGGTTTGAGCAAATGCGGGTAGTTAAGCGCCACACGCAGCTTGCGGTCGCAGGCGCGCATGATGGCACCGAGCCGCGAGCTTTTATCGCGTGCGCCCCACACGCGGCTGCATGTCCAGTGCCCGTGTTCGCAACAATACCGCTGAAGCGGGTCAAGCTCGTAGGTGGTATCGGCATGAAGGCGCTCTTCAAAAAAGACGGCCGTGGTAAACGGCGTATAGGACATCGTGGTCTCAACGCCAAAAAGGCTCTCGACCAAACCGCGTTTGCGGTTGCGCCGGTAATACGTTTCGAGGCGCGCAAACACGGCGCAGGCCACATGGCGTGCGTCATCAGGGTGATCGCGATAAAGGCGCGAAAGCCCGATGCGGTAGGTGGAGAGCGTGTCGATGGCGCTCAGTAGATTCTGCTCAAAGGTGCTATCGGGGGGCAAGGGTAGTGCTGGCGCGCGTCTATTACGTTTGCCGGCGGACGTGTGCTCGCCCAGGCGTGCGAGATGGCGGGCGAGCTCTTGCAGATGGGCCAGCGCCTCGTCAAAGCGAACGGTTTTGGTGTTGGCAAGAAGCTGCGGGTCGAGGTTGTGATAAACGGCGTAGTCTACCAGCCACTCGGGCACATAGCGGTCGAGCTCGGGGGCAAAACCGCGATACGCCTCCCAAAACGACTTGATTTGCTGAAAGCCGGCATGGGGGTTTGCCACGCCAATGCCATTGATGAGCTCGTAAAGATATACAAAGGCAAAGGACGTTGACGTTTGCTCAATCGAGCCGTGCCGCACCGCAGCGCGCCAGGTAAAGTACCCGCGCAGCTGCTGGTCGCTCATCACGTTGTAGGTGGGGAAGTACGCTTTGAAGGTGCCCGTGTAGGGATGGTCGTCCTCAAAATCGGCCATGAGCTGAGCTTGACGCACAAAGAGCTCCGCCTCGGTGAACCATCGCCCGCGACCGTTTACCTCCTGCCAGCGCGTGATGGAACGCATGGCGCGATATGCCTCGGGAAGCTCATGAGAGGGGGTAGAGGCGGCAGCATGCCGTGTGGCAGACTGCTCGTCTCCCGTAGCGGCATCGCCGTGCTCAGCGAGGAACGACATAACATCTGAAAACAGGCTACGGACGTGGGCATCTGCGGAGGAGGTGGCCCGGTGATGTCCGCTCGCGGGGCCCGCTGTGGCGCGTGCGGGTCGCTCAGCCTGCTCCTGGGCTTGCTTTTGCTGCTCGCGCATAAGTTGGCGGCCAGTTTTTATCAGGGGCTCGGCGGCATACACCTTGGAGGAGAAGCGCGCATTGCGCGGCAGGTCTTTGCTGTTGTTCAGGCGATCAAGCAGTTCTTGCACGTTGATGTCGTGCTGCTCCACGCGTATCACCTCCCAAGCCCGCGAACGTCACGACCATTCATTCTAGCATGAATACAAACAGGTGTTCGTGTTGTGAACAGGTTTGTGACTTGAGGTGTGTAGGCCCCACAGGGCGCGCTAGGGTGAGGGCGAAAGCTTCAGACTAGAAGGGCAGAAAGGCCAATACAACGGCAGCCACCACGGCGGGCAGCATGTTGGCGGGCTTGAAGATTTTGCCCCATACCAGGTTCACGCCCACACAGAAGATAAGGATCGACCCCACGAGCGAAAGATTGGCGAGCGCTGCTGCAGTCATGATGGGTTGAATGAGGCGGGCAAGCAGGGTGATTGATCCCTGGAACACGCCTACGGGCAAAGCGGAGAAGATGCAGCCGCGGCCCATCGAGGCGGTCATGACGCAGACGATGAGGCAGTCGAGCGCTCCTTTGAGGGCGAGCGTGGACCAATCGCCGGCAATACCGTCTTGGATGGAGCCCACAATAGCCATGGCACCAATGCATACGGTGAGCGAGCTTGTTACAAACCCATCTACAAAAGAGTTGTCGCCCTCGTTGCCCGTTTTGGCGCGAAGCCACACGCCGAGGTCTTCAAAGCGTTTATCGAGGTTGATGGCCTCGCCTACGAGCGATCCTACGGCAAAAGAGGCAACGACCATCATCGACCCGGTGGAAACGAGCGTGCCGTTATCCAGGGTGAGCATGCCAGACAAGGCGCCGGCAAGCCCCACAAAGAGCACGCTCACGCCGGTGGCCTTCATGAGGGTGTCCTGCACGCGTGGGGTAAAAAGCCCGCCACCCAGCATACCCACAATGCCGCCTACCACAATGAGCGCCACGTTGATGATGGTGCCGAGTCCGATCACGTATACCTCGCTTATTGCCTGCGTAGGGGTAGCGCCTACGTGCCCCTGCTGCGCGTTTCATACCGTTTGCATGGTAGCAGAAGCCACCGCTCACCCTCTGCCCCTTTGTTTCCACCGCGCAACAGGGTGCTGTGAGCTGCTGTGCAGCAGACCTAAGGCGATACAATCGGCAGCACGCACTTTTGCAGACTAAAGAACGGGGCCATAAGAATGGGGTCGTCTATGGCATGTCGCCAAGAGGATACATATGCAGCAGGGGCGGAAGGTGCCGCACCAGACGCGAGCGCGCACATTCGCGCGTTCTCCCAGGACTACGATGACTATCGACACGATGAGTCGCGCACCTACGGCGAGGCGGAGAGCATTTCGTTCCCACGGTCTGAGGAAGAGGTGCGTGCCGTTGTGCGAGCTTTGCACGCTCGCCACACGCCTATTACGGTGCAGGGGGCTCGCACCGGGCTTGCGGCGGGCGCGGTGCCGCACGGCGGGCATGTGCTCAACCTCTCGCACATGAATAGGTATCTGGGCTTGAGGCGAGACGATACTGGTACGTTCTTTGTGCGCGTGCAGCCCGGCCTGGTGCTCTCTGAGCTGCGCAAACATCTCAAGTCCAAGCAGATTCCCGCGGCGGCCTTTGACGATGCCAGCCGTGCTGCCCTGACCGAGTTGCGCGAGGCTTCTCAACAGGTGTTTCCCACCGATCCCACCGAGGCATCCGCAACGCTGGGTGGTATGGCTGCCTGCAACGCCTCGGGTGCTCGCAGCTACCGCCACGGGCCCGTGCGCGGCCACATCGAGGCGCTGCGCCTGGTGCTTGCCGACGGCGATGTGTTGGCGCTTCGGCGTGGTGAGCAGCATGCCCATGATGGCACGCTCACCCTTACCACCGAAGGAGGCCGCACTCTTACGGTCGCGCTGCCCACCTACACCATGCCCCAGGCCAAAAACGCATCGGGCTACTACATCGCGCCCGACGTGGACGCCATCGATGTGGTGATTGGCTCGGACGGTACGCTGGGCATCATCACCGAGCTGGAGCTGCGCCTTATGCCGGCGCTCGCTTGCACATGGGGTGTGAGCTGCTTCTTTGCTCATGAGGCGCAGGCGCTGGACGCGGTTTGTGCTCTGCGCGATGCGCTTGGCGATGCTGCGGCGCTGGAATACTTCGACGGCGATGCCCTGGCAATCCTTCGTGAGCAGCGCGAGAACAGCGCCGCCTTTTCCACGCTGCCCGAGCCGCCTGAGCAGGTGGGATGCTGCGTCTACGTAGAACTGCAGTGTGCCTCCGAGGGCGAGGCGCTGGCTGCGCTCGGCCGTTTGGGCGAACTTTTGGCTGAGGCGGGCGGCGACGAGAACCTTACTTGGGTTGCCCGCACCGATGTTGACCGCGAGCGCCTGCAGTTTTTCCGCCATGCGGTGCCCGAAAGCGTGAACATGCTTATTGACGAGCGTCGCCGCACCGATCCCACTATCACGAAGCTGGGAAGCGATATGTCGGTTCCCAATGAGCGCCTGCATGACGTGATGGAGCTCTATCGCACCACACTTGCACAGACGGGCTTGCAGTCGGCTGCGTGGGGCCATATTGGCAACAACCACCTGCATGTGAACATTTTGCCGCGCGACGCCGCCGAGTATGCGCGTGGCAAAGAGCTCTTCTTGCAGTGGGCCCAGGCGGTGACGGCTATGGGCGGCGCCGTGTCTGCCGAGCATGGCGTGGGCAAGATCAAGCGCGACTTTTTGCGCGTGATGTATGGTGATGAGCATTTGCGCGAGATGGCTCGCATGAAGCGCGCCTTCGACCCGTATGGACAGCTGGGGCGCGGCAACCTCTTTGACGAGGCGCTGCTGGAAGGGGGTGAGGGTGCATGCTGATTTGCGTGTGCGTGAAGGCGGTGCCGGCAACCACCGAGGTTAGGATGGACCCCGCCACCAACACCATTGTGCGCGATGGTGTGGAATCGGTGGTGAACCCCTTTGATACAGCAGGCTTGGAGCTTGCGCTGGCCATTAAAGATGAGCGCGCTTGCGCTGGGCTCCCAACAGAGGTTGTCCTGCTCTCTATGGGTGTTCCTGCCACGGAGCACCTGCTGCGCGATTGCATCTCACGCGGGGCCGATCGGGGCATACTGCTCTCCGACCGCGCCTTTGCGGGGGCGGATACGCTGGCAACCTCGTATGCGCTCACCTGCGGGATTGCCACGCTTTCCGCCATGCCGGACCTTGTGGTGTGCGGCAAGATGGCAGTGGATGGCGACACGGCGCAGATTGGGCCCGAGCTTGCCGGCGCGTTTGGTATCCCGTGTATCACCGATGTGCGTGAGCTCATAGCGTGCGATGGAACTTGCTTGCAGGCTCGTTGTGTCACCGACCGGGGCGTAGCCACGGTGGAAGTGCCGCTGCCTGCGGTTATAACCGTGGCCAAGGATGCCGCTCAGCTGCGTATGCCCTCCATCGCGGGCGTGCGATGGGGCGAGGAGGCAACAGTTGAGGTGCTGGGTGCTGCGGACGTGGGGGCGGACCCCGCGCGTATTGGCCTTGCGGGCTCGCCCACCCAGGTGGTGCGCTCATTTGTTCCCGAACGCTCGCAGCAAGCGGAGCGCATTGAGGGCAGTGCGGCTGAACAAGCAGCAACTCTGCTCGCACGTTTTGAGGAGATGGGGCTATGAGCGGTTTGGTAGTAGATGCAACGCGGTGCGTTGGCTGCGGCCGTTGTGTGCGGGCCTGCGGATCTGCTGGAATTGAGGTGGTGGACCGCCTGGCCCGTCCCACCGACGGTTGCATACTCTGCGGTGCCTGCGTGGATGCGTGCCCCGTGGACGCGATTGCAATTGAGCGCGATGCTGCGGGAGACGTCGAGGAGCTGGCTTCATATCACGACCTGTGGGTTATTGCGTCGCGCACGGGCGGTGATGGCGTTGACCCGGTCACCTTTGAGCTTCTGGGTTGTGCCAGCGAGCTCGCGCATGCTCGGATGTGCCGCGTGGTGGCCGTGCTCGCGTGGGGCGCGGATGAAGCTGCCTCTGCACAGCAGGTGGCTCACGAGCTTATTGCCTATGGTGCTGACGAGGTGCTGCTCTGCTGTGACGGGCGGTTGGATACGCTCGATGCCGAGGTGCATGCGGCGTGGCTGACCGACCTGGTGCAAAGCCGCAAGCCGGAGTGTGTGCTGATAGGCGCCACGGCGTTTGGCCGCGAGCTTGCTCCCATGATGGCCGTTCGGCTGCGCACCGGACTAACGGCGGATTGCACCGTGCTTTCCATCGACCCGGAAACGGGCCTTTTGCAGCAGACGCGTCCGGCCTTTGGCGGCAACCTTATGGCCACTATCGTGTGCCCCAACCATCGCCCTCAGATGGCTACGGTGCGTCCGGGTGTGTTTTCCGCGGGTACGCGGGACAGCGCGCGTGTGGGCACGGTGACCCCGGTTACGCTCGACCCCTCGGTGGCAAGCCGCCGTCGCGTCCTTGCGTTTGAGGCGGCGGATAGCGCCGGCTCCATTGTGGACGCGGAGCGCCTTGTGGTGGTGGGCCGCGGCATTGGCTCCAAGAAGAACCTTCCGCTCATGCAGCGCTTTGCCGAGCTCATCCATGCCGAGCTAGGTTGCACGCGTCCGCTTGTGGAGGCGGGCTGGCTCACCTACCCGCATCAGGTGGGGCAGACGGGTGTTTCCGTGGCACCTAAGCTGCTCGTGAGTATTGGTGCATCGGGAGCGATCCAGCATCTGGCAGGAATGGGTGGCGCCGAGACGGTGGTGGCAATCAACGAAGACCCCGAGGCGCCCATTTTTGGCGCGAGCGCTTATGCCGTGGTAGGCGATTGCCTGGATGTGGTTGGCGAGCTGGTGCGCCAGCTTGAGGAACGGGCAAACTAGGCTAGGAGTGATGCCGGGCAGAGCCTTCGTGTTGCCCGGCATCCTTTTGTGGGCACCTTGCCCCCGTCATACAAATACAAGGTTGACGAGCACCATATAAAGCGCGGTGCTGACAAAGATGGAGAGCAGCATATTGCGGCGCCAGAGGTAGAGACCGCCTGCAACCAGGATGCCGAGCGCCTCGGGTATGCCGTGCGAGCCTGTAAAGAGGCTTACGTCCTTCAGGCAGTACACCACAAGCAGGCCAAAGACCGCGCCGGGCAGGGCATTGCCCAGGTAGCGCACAAACCGTGGTGTCTCGCGACCAGCGGGGAAGGCCCAGAAGGGGAGCGCGCGGGTAAGGACAGTTGCGGCGCAGGCGGCGCCAATGGTGAGTACCATCTCAAAGCTGGTCATGAGGCATCGCCTCCTTGTGTTGTTCCGTCGCTCATGGGCTCAGATTGAATGCCTTCCATGTCCTGGTTGTCTGCGGCCGTTTGCGTTGCGTTGGCAGTGCTTGATTCGCCAGCGCTCTGGGTTTCACGGGCTTCATAAGCAGGCTCTATGCGTCCCCGTAGCGCTGTTACGGCAACTACGATAAGCACCATCGCGGGAATCATGAAATCATCGGCTCCCAGAGCAACGAGCGTTACCGCCGCAGCTGCGATGCCTGCAATCGCGCTCAGGTGCTGCGTGTCTTTGAGCCACTGATCGAGGAAGATCACCACAAAGAGCGCCGTCATAGCAAACGAGATGCCCTCGACATTGAGCGCGAGAGCACTGCCGCAAAGACTTCCCAGCGTGCAACCAATCACCCAGTAAAGCTGGTTGAGCAAAGTAACAAAGAGCATGAACCAGCCGCGGTCCACACCGGCGGGAGGCTCGGTGGAGTAGTTAATGGAGAAGGTCTCGTCGCACATGCCAAAGATGAGATAGGGGCGTTTGGCGCCAAGGCCACGGAAGCGCTCGAGCATGGAGATGCCGTAGAACAGGTGCCGTGCGTTGATGATGAAGGTCACCACAAACGCCTGCAGCGGGTTGAAGGCGCCGGTGAGCATGGATGCCACCATGAACTCAGCGGATCCCGCAAAAATGAGCGTCGACATAAGCGTGGGCGTCCACCAGGGAAGACCCAGCGAGATGGAATAGATGCCGCAGGTAATGCCCAAAAACACAAATCCAGCGAGGATGGGGATGGTGTGCGGAAAGGCGGCGCGGAGTGCCGGCGCCCATGCTCCTGCCCCAGCCTGCCGCAGCGACGTTGACGTGCTCTGCATGGCGGACCAGACTTTCATACGGAATAATGGTTGCTGTAATAAGTTCATCAGTTTAGCGAAACGTCCGGGGCGGCGCATGTGCCGGTGCTCAACACGTACTGCTATGCCCAGGCGCTTGCGGAGCACGGGGTTGATCACGAGTGCCACATCTTCCATCGGGGCCGTCACGGGCTTTCGCTTGCTACCGATTAAACGGCCAAAGACGACGCTCACAAAGACGCCCACGTTGCGCATTGGTTTGACCTTGCGGTCGAGTGGCTCAAAGAGGGCTGCATCGGAGCCCGAGGCATGCGCTGCTGCCCTGCCCGCCGTCCCGGAATTGCCCGGCCGGCGGGTTTTCTATGTGATGACGCGTGCTGGCTCCTGCCAAAAGGCACATTCTAGGGCGCTCGATGAAAATCGATGCGGTTATCCGACGTTTTGGTGCCATGGGCGAAGTAGACCAGAAACGGTCAACCCGTTTACCAGCGGTTTTTCTATGACGCACAGGCTGTCTACTCGGAGCATGCGGCTAAAACGTCGGATAACCGTATCGATTTGCATGGGCGACTCTCGCCGAAGGTCGTTATCGAGGGTGGCGTTGACATGTTGTGGCTGGCTAAGACGGTAACCGTCATATAACGTTCAAAAACAGTCATAACCGTTCACCGTTACAAAACGACCGTTCAGCCATGATGGCTGATAATGACTGATTGTGACCGATTTTGATGCTATAGTACCAACCAACAAAAAAACACCGCGCAGTAGGCGGTGAAACTACGGGAGGTACGGTCATGCTGGCAGAGGAGCGCCTGGAGCGTATTGTCGAGCTTGTGAACGAGCACGGCAGCATCAGCGCAGCTGAGCTTATGGAGCGCCTTGATGCCTCGGAATCCACCATCCGGCGTGACCTTACGCGGCTTGCGCAGGCGGGCCGCCTCGTCAAGGTACATGGAGGGGCCACCGCGGCTCGGCGTACCGTTGTTGCCTCTGATCAGACCATGCGCGAAAAGCACGATATACATCTGGTAGAGAAGACCGCTATCGCTGCCCATGCCGCCAAACTCGTCCGTCCGGATGACTTTGTGTATATCGATGCCGGTTCCACCACCGAGCTGCTGGTTGAGTACATTACCGAGACGGCGGCGACGTATATGACTAATTCCATTGCCCATGCGCACGCTTTGCTCGCCAAAGGCTGCCGGGTGCTGGTACCAGCCGGTGAACTCAAGCAAGTTACCGAGGCTCTCGTGGGGGAGCAGACGGTAGCCACGCTGGAGCGCTATCACTTCACGCTGGGCTTCTTTGGCACAAACGGCGCTGCTCCCGATGCTGGCTTCACCACGCCCGAGACCGGGGAAGCCCTGGTAAAGGAAATGGCCCTGCGTCAGACCCTCCGGCCTTACGTGCTCTGTGACTCCAGCAAGTTCAGTGTTGTGTCGCCGGTCTCGTTTGCGCGGTTTGAAGATGCGACCGTCATCACCGAAGCTATTCCCTCGGAGCTTTCCAATTTCGACAACATAACGGTTGCCGCCACACTTCCTGCGTGACGGAGCCTTTCCTCTATTCCTTTCAACTCGACAGCCGGATCCGGTGCAAAACCATCGCGCGTCCACATGGCTGCCGTGCATTTTGAGGGTGCGCCCTCGTTCTCGTATACCAGTCACAATCGGTCACAAGCTGCCCCGTCAACCTAAGGAGCTCCTATGATTTACACCGTCACGTTCAATCCCTGCCTGGACTACGTTGTGCAGGTGGAAAACCTCAAGCTCGGCGCAGTTAATCGTGTCTCGCGTGAGACTGTTATGGCAGGCGGCAAGGGCATCAACGTTTCCATCGTGCTCAAGAACTTGGGACACGAGAGCCGTGCGCTGGGCTTTCTGGCTGGCTTTACCGGCGCGGAGATTGCGCGGCAGCTTGAGGAGCGCGGCGTTGCGTGCGATTTCATCCAGGTGCAAGAGGGCATGAGCCGCATCAATGTGAAGATCGCCTCGGAAGAGGAAACCGAGGTCAATGGCATCGGCCCTGCCATCACGGAGGAGGACATCCACGCGCTCTACCGCAAGCTCGACGCGCTTGAGCCGGGTGACATCCTTATCATCTCGGGCAGCGTGCCTGCGGCACTTCCGTCGGACATCTACGAGCGCATCATGGCGCGCCTCGAAGGCCGTGGCGTCGACATTGTGGTTGATGCCACGCGCGACCTCTTGCTCAACGTTTTGCCGTACCACCCGTTTCTCATCAAGCCTAACAACCACGAGCTGGGTGAGATCTTCGGCGTTACCCTCGTACATCGCGAGGAGGTTGTACCTTATGCGCGCAAGCTGCAGGAGCGTGGCGCACGCAACGTCCTCGTGTCCATGGCGGGAGAAGGAGCGGTGCTCGTTACCGAAGACGGCCAGGAGCTCATGAGCCCCTCGCCCAAGGGTCGCGTGGTGAACTCGGTGGGTGCGGGCGACTCCATGGTTGCGGGCTTTGTGGCCGGGTATCGCGAGAGCGACGGCTCCTATGAGCGGGCCTTCCACATGGGCCTTTGCACCGGTTCGGCCAGCGCATTCTCGCTGGGGCTCGCCACGCGTCCTGATGTCGAGGCACTGCTGGCAACGCTTTCGTAGCCGCTGCTTGCGGCGGTCGCGCCGTCGTTACATCCCGTTGTCAGTCGACAACATGTCACACGTCAACACAATCGCGCTCAGGCGTGGCTTGGGCGAGCATCCGGCATGCGCCGGGGAAGGGAGCAAGATATGAAGATCACGGAGCTTTTGCAGGCGAAAGGGGTGAAGCTAGGCGCCCGTGTTGCCACGCAGGCAGAGGCTATAGAGGCGCTTGTAGACTTGCAGGTTTCTTGCGGATCTGTGGCAGATCGCGCTGCCTATCGCGATGCTGTGCTCGCTCGCGAGGCGGAGTTTTCCACTGCCGTGGGGGAGGGCGTGGCCATCCCGCACGCCAAGACACCGGCCGTGAGCAAGCCGGGCTTGGTGGCCATGACGGTGCCTGGTGGCGTGGACTGGAAGGCGCCTGATGGCAAACCGTCCGACCTCATCTTCCTCATTGCAGCGCCCGATACCGAGGCTAACGTGCACCTTGAGGTACTCGCCAAGCTCTCCGCGTTGCTCATGCACCCCGAGTTCCCCGCGGCGCTGCGTGCCGCGACCACGGTGGAGGAGTTCCTGGCTACCATTGATGACGCCGAGGCCGCATATGATACGCAGCATGCTACTAAGTCTGCTCCGGCGGCGAAGGCGTCTGCCAAGGATGCCGCGCCGCGTACCGGCGAGAATGGTCTGCCACTCATCCTTGCTATCACCGCCTGCCCCACCGGTATCGCGCACACCTATATGGCTGCCGAGAATCTGGAGAAGGTCGCCGGTGAAATGGGTGTTACCATCAAGGTCGAGACCCAGGGCTCTGTGGGCACCAAGAATGCCCTGACGGCAGAAGAGGTTGCCGCCTGCAAGGGCATCATCATCGCGGCCGACAAGGGCATCGAGCTCTCACGCTTTGACGGCAAGCCGCTATACTCCACCAACGTTTCCGCCGGTATCAACGATGCCGAGGGGCTTATCAACAAGATTCTGAACGATGAGGCGCCCATCTGCCACGCAGCGGGCGGCGCGGGCGCTCCGGCGAGTGCTGAGGGCAAGACTGAGGGTCTGGGCTCCAGTCTGTATAAGCACCTCATGAACGGTGTGTCGCACATGCTGCCGTTTGTTGTGGGCGGCGGCATCCTTATGGCTGTCTCTTTCCTCGTGGACCAGGCGGGTATGGGCACGAGCTCGTATGGCTCCTCGACGCCGCTTGCAGCCTTCTTCAACCTGGTGGGCAATCAGGCGTTCAACTTCATGTTGCCCATCCTTGCAGGCTATATCTCTATGTCCATCGCCGACCGTCCCGGTCTTGCCCCTGGCTTTGTGGGCGGATGGATTGCCAAGCAGGGCTTCACGCTGGGCTATCTCGCCACGGCCATGGACGCCGAGGCGCAGGGCGCGCTCATCTCGGGAGGCTTCATTGCGGCGCTCTTTGCGGGCTTTGCGGCAGGCTACCTTACCTTGGGCTTCGAGAAGCTCTGCGACCGCCTGCCCGATTCGCTTGAGGGCATCAAGCCGGTGCTGCTGTATCCGCTGGTGTCGGTCTTTGGCATCGGTCTTGTTATGCTGGCACTCAACCCCATCTTCGCGGCCATCAACACCTGGCTTACGGACGTGCTCAACGGCATGGGCACCGGCAACCTGGTGCTGCTGGGCGCCGTGGTGGGCGGCATGATGTCGGTCGACATGGGTGGTCCCTTCAACAAGGCTGCTTATGTGTTTGGCACGGCCATGCTCGCCGACGGCTCCACCTCAGGCCAGATCATCATGGCCTCCGTTATGGTAGGTGGCATGGTGCCGCCTGTTGCGATCGCGCTTTCCACCACGTTCTTTAAGAACCGCTGGACCCCGGCAGACCGCAAGGCCGGTGTGGTGAACTACATCATGGGCCTGTCGTTCATCACCGAGGGTGCGATTCCCTACGCCGCCGCCGACCCTGGCCGTGTGCTGCCTAGCTGCATCGTGGGCTCGGCCATTGCTGGCGCTATCTCTGCGGGCTTTGGCTGCACGAGCCCAGCACCCCATGGTGGCGCCTGGGTAATCGCCGTCATCGGCAACCCGGTCATGTATCTTGTGGCGCTCGTTGTTGGTGCCGTGGTGGCAGCTTTGGTGCTCTCGTTCCTGAAGAAGCCGCTCTCCAACGAGGAGGCCGGTCTGGCCAAGTAGGGGCATGCCGAACATGTTGCGAACGACGCCATGTTGAACGCAACGAAATCATAGGAAGCTTATGCGGCGGGTGGAGTTCTCTTTAGAGATGTGCTCCCCTCGCCGCTTTGTATCACGGTCATGAGCATATTGCGCTGTAACTCCGGTTGAAGCACGCCTGCCGTGCCGTTGTTGCCATCGAGCGCAGATGGTATGATGCCCAAAATCCTGTGTGAGGTGGAAAGAAAGGGGAGGACATGTCCTCTAACTGCAAAATTGCCAAGGGAATTAGCCTCTTTATGCTGCTGCTGGGAATTGTGGCTATTGCGAGCGGCATCTTCATGATTGTGGCAGCGCCCGGAACCGCCAACGTGACCACTGTGGAAGATCCCGTTATTACCACCGAGGTCTTTGGCATCATCATGGTTGCGACCGGCGTGCTCTACTTCGCCGCCGGCATCACCGGCGCTTTGGGTGCAAACCACCCGGCAAAGCTGGGGACGTTTATCGTCTTTGCCACGATTGTTTCGTTCGTGAACCTCTTTGAGCTCGCTCTTGCCATCTCGTTTGACAGCTCGATCTGGCAGAACCTGCTTTTGGCTGCCGTGGGTTTTGCGGGTGCGCTGTTTGCCGCCCGCGCCAAGAAGGAGGCAACGGCTATCTAGCAAGAGCCGCACTACGGAAGCGCTAACACGTGGGAGCTGCCGATTCACCCGCAGGCTTGCCGACGCCGCTCGGCAAGCCTGCGGGCTCGGCAGCTTTTTTGCGCTTTACCATTCGCCTGGATGGTGTGCCGCCCACATGCCTTCGTCCCCTTATACTGAGGATGTTCAACCTGCGACGGGGCGCCTGCTCGACGCTTGCAAGCTCGACGGGCGCCTGTTGCCCAAGAGGGGAGATGCTATGGCAGATTCTATGCGTGGGGTGTACACCAGTCTGGCTAAAATTCGGCGTACCGTGTTCAGCGAGGTGGCACGCGTTGCCTATGAGGATGACGACGCCGTATATGACGAGCTTGACGATCTGCCGTACGAGATTATCTCGGGAGACGTGGCTACCTATCGCGAGAGCGTATTTCTCGAGCGCGCCATTGTAGGCGAACGTATCCGCCTCGCCATGGGTCTTCCCCTGCAGGGCGGCGACCGCCCGGCAAAGATCTCGGAGGGCGCAGTTGAGGCGGCAAAGCCTGAGACCTACTATCAGCCTCCGCTTATCAATATCATCAAATTTGCCTGCAACGCCTGCAAGGAGGAGGCCTATGTGGTCTCCAACCTGTGTCAGGGCTGTCTTGCTCACCCCTGCCGCGAGGTGTGTCCTAAGGGCGCCATCAGTTTTGTAGACAAAAAAGCCTATATCGACCAGGAGAAATGCATCAAATGCGGGCGCTGCCGGCAGGTGTGCCCCTACACCGCCATCGCGCATTGGGAGCGTCCCTGTGCTGCGGCGTGTGGCATGAACGCGATTGGCTCTGACGAGCAGGGCCGTGCGGTCATTGATTACGATCGGTGCGTGTCGTGCGGTCAGTGTCTGGTGAGCTGCCCCTTTGGTGCCATCGCCGACAAGAGCCAGATTTTCCAGGTGATTCAGGCGATTCGTGCCGGCGAAGAGGTTATTGCTGCCGTTGCTCCGTCGTTTGTGGGGCAGTTTGGTGGCCGCGGAAACGTAGACAAGCTGCGCGA
>DHKFC23501__coassemble_1274_pt1 | contig 20033 bp, 19 predicted proteins | sample DHKFC23501__metabat2_high_PE_052 | metagenome-assembled genome bin DHKFC23501 | reverse complement strand
GCGACAAGCTCGAAAAACTCATCGCTGCCTATGAGGAGCTCGAAAAGAAGCTCTCTGACCCTTCGGTTGTGGCAGATCAAAAGGAATACATGCGTCTGGCCAAGGAGCATGCGCACCAGGCGCAGCTCGTGGCCGCTGCCCGGGAGTACCTGAGCGCGCTCGACGATATCGAGGCCGCCAAGGAGATGCAGCGCGAGACCTCGGACGCGGACGAGAAGGCCATGCTCCAGGAGGATATCGCCGCCAACGAGGCCAAGCTTCCGCAGCTTGAGGAAGACATCAAGTTCATGCTCATCCCCGGCGACCCGAACGACGAGAAGAACACCATCGTGGAGATTCGCTCGGCTGCGGGCGGCGACGAAGCTGCCATCTTCGCGGGCGACCTCTTTAAGATGTATCAGCGTTTCTGCGAGCACCAGGGCTGGAAGCTCGAGGTGCTTGATGCAAGCCCGAGCGAGGCCGGCGGCTTCAAGAGCATCGAGTTCAAGGTCAATGGCGACAAGGTGTACTCCGTGCTTAAGTACGAGAGCGGCGTGCACCGCGTGCAGCGCGTTCCCAAGACCGAGAGCCAGGGTCGCATCCAGACCTCCACGGCTACGGTGGCGGTGCTTCCGGAGGCTGACGAGATCGACATCCACATTGAACAGTCCGACCTGCGCATCGACACCTACTGCGCCTCCGGCCCGGGCGGTCAGTGCGTAAACACCACGTATTCGGCCGTGCGCATCACCCACCTGCCCACCAATACCGTGGTGCAGTCTCAGGAGCAGCGCTCGCAGATTCAGAACCGCGAGGTGTGCATGCAGATGCTGCGCGCCCGTTTGTATGAGATGGAGCTTGAGAAGCAGCAGGCCGAGCTGGGTGCCGAGCGTCAGAGCCAGATTGGCCACGGCAACCGCTCCGAGAAGATCCGCACTTACAACCAGCCGCAGGACCGCGTGACCGATCACCGCATCGGTTTCAACTCCACGTACAACGGCGTGCTCCTGGGCGACCAGCTGGGCACGGTCATCGAGGCCCTCGCTGCAGCCGACCGCGCCGAGAAGCTGGCTCAGGCGGTATAAGAAGAGGTGTTCGTGCGGCTGCCCTGCGTGGGCAGCCGCTTGCCTTAGGCACGTTGCTGCGCTTCTGCGCGCAGGCATTTGTGTTTTTGCCCGGGAGAAGGGCCGCTTGCCCATGGGCGATGCACTGGCAACAGCGCCCTGTGCGCACGTGCTGCCTTGCCCTTTCCTAATGCCCGGGTTGCGCGGTAAGAATCGGGGAAGCTTTGCGCGCACATTTGAGACAAACGGATGACCCTCGGCAGGTAAGGTGAGGGCATCTGCCCACGCTCGCACACACGAACGCTCACGCACAAGGAGGTACGCCATGGATGGCGAGGTCTGGACTGTCAGGCGCTGCATGGATTGGACGGTTGACTATCTGTCTCGGTTGGGCGACGAGCGTCCGCGGCTTACGGCGGAGTGGCTTTTGGGTGCTGCAACGGGGCTCAAGCGCATCGAGCTCTATATGAATATGGATCGGCCCCTCTCGGCCGAGGAGCGCGGCGTGATGCATCACGCTGTGGTGCGCCGGCGCTCGGGCGAGCCGCTCCAATATATTGTGGGCGAGACAGCGTTTCGCTCGCTTGACGTGTGGTGCGAACCCGGTGTGCTCATCCCACGCCCCGAGACCGAGATGCTCGTTGAGGTGGTGCTTGAGCACTTGGACCGTGCGGTGCTTAACGTGGGGCCCGAGGGCTTCAGGGCATGGCGTGAGCGGATAGAGCTGCCATGGAATGCCGAGGTGGATCAGGCCCGTCGTGAGGAGGCGGAGCGCCTGCGTCAGGAGCGTGCAGAGGCGAGTGCCGAAGGTGCCGCTGCGGAGGCGGCGAGCGCGGAAGCCGACGGGGACGTGCCCGCGCCAGCATCGCAGGAGGTTCCTGCCCAAGAAGCACTGCCCCATGCGGCTAACGACCCCGCCGCCGCAGACGAGCTGCCCTGCGCCCGCGTGCTCGAAGTGGGCTGTGGAACGGGCTGCATCGCGCTTTCGCTTGTGGCGGAGCGCCCGAATCGTGTGACGTGCGTTGCCATCGATATAGACGAGCATGCGTGTGACCTTGCCCGGCGCAATCGCGACCGCCACGCGCTCACGTCCACCGAGGTTGATATCCGTCAGGGCGATTTGGTGGCTCCGGTGCGGCCCGATGAGTTTGGCACCTTTGATGTGCTCGTCTCCAACCCGCCGTATATCCCGAGCGCGGTTATGGCAGACCTTCCTCGCGAGGTAGCGCAGTTTGAGCCGCACCTGGCGCTTGACGGCGGCGCCGATGGCCTTGATGTATTTCGACGCTTGCTCGCCGCGGCTCCGCAGATGCTTCGCCCTGGCGGTCTTTTGGCCTGTGAGCTCTTTGAGGACGCTACGGAGCCGGCGGCCGAGCTCTGCCGTGCGGCAGGCTTTGAGGAGGTCCGCGTCGTGTCCGACCTCACACGTCGTCCGCGCTTTGTGCTGGCGCGTGTGCCTATGGCTCGATAAGCCCTGTGCCCGGTACCGTTTATCTCGATATTTGCCTTCAGCCACGCCGCTGTTGCTGTTCCGAAGACGCCAGGAGGTTTATTCATCTTGGTGTGGCCTGCGCGGCGCCGCTTGGGTACGGGGTGAATAAGACCCCGACGCCCCACATTCAATCGACACATTTTTGCCCTTCGCCGGAAAGGTCGCTACGCCCGCGGGGTGGCGGTCCTTTGCCGGCGTGGTTCGGCGCCGAGCGTGAGACAATACCCCGAACAAGTATGTAAATAGCGTCCGCGCCTCGGGCGGTTCGGGACGTGTGGTGGGGGAGGCAAGGCAACGCGTATGCTGAGGTGCTACCGAATCGACGGGGAGGACATCCGTCCAGATGCTTGGGCGGTACGCGAGGTTGCTCAGGCAATGCTTGCGGGCAATCTTGCTGTTATCCCCACCGAAACGGTATATGGCATCGGTGTTGCCATCTCTGCCGTGCCGGCCGCGGAGTCCGCGCAAGCAGGGCTGACGGTCAACGGCGTGCCCCTTCCTCCTGCAGACTCGGGTTACCGCCGCATCTTTTCGGTCAAACATCGTGACCTTACCCAAACGGTTCCCTGGCTCGTGTCGGGTCCCGAAGACCTTGACCGGTTTGGCTGCAATATCGACCCTGCTACGCGTGCCCTTGCAAACGAGCTCTGGCCGGGCGCGCTCACGCTTGTGGTGCAAGCAGCGCCCAACGTGCCACGCTTTATGCAGGCTGCCGACGGCACCGTGGCCCTCCGCGCCTCTGCGTCGCCCGTGGTGCAGGCCTTGGTGCGCTCCTGTGGGTGCCCGCTCGCCGTTACCAGCGCCAATACGCACGGCATGCCCGCTCCCACCTCCTGCGAGGCGGTGGAGCTGGCGGTGCTTGAGGGTGCCGACGTTGCTATCGATGCCGGGCCCACACCCTGCCAAGATGCCTCGACCATTGTGTCGGTCGTCTCGGGCACGCTTTCGATTATTCGTCAGGGAGCTCTTTCTGCTCACACCATAGAACGCGTGGTTGCCGCGGCTATGCCTGAGGCCTGTCCGCCGCAGCCGGAGAAGGTGTAAAAGATGGCAATTTCTCTGCCGGGCAACCTCACCCTCAAAAATAGCGACTTCTCGTTTGAGAGCTCCTACATCATGGCGCTCGACAGTGGTACCACCTCTGTACGCGCCGTAATTGTGGACGAGTACGGCTGCATCGTGGCCCAGGCCTCGCGTCCGCTTAAAACAAGCTACCCGCACTCGGGGTGGGTCGAGCAAGATCCCATGGAGATTCTCGCCTCGCAGATTGCCGTCATGATTGAGGTCCAGTACAAAAGTGGCATTCATTCGGGCAGCATTGCCGCCGTGGGTATCTCCAACCAGCGCGAGACCACCGTGGTGTGGGACCGCGAGAGCGGTCAGCCCATCTATAACGCCATCGGCTGGCAGTGCCGTCGGACGGCGCCCATCGCCGCGCAGCTTGTGGCCGACGGCCACGGCGAGATGATTCGCGCCAAAACCGGCCTTATGCCCGATGCGTACTTCTCGGCCACCAAGATTGCCTGGATTCTTGATAACGTGAGCGGCGCCCGCGAGATGGCAGAGGCGGGTCGTTTGGTGTTTGGCACCATCGACAGCTGGCTTATCTTCAATCTCACGGGTGGCTTGGTGCACGCCACCGACTACACCAACGCCAGCCGCACCATGCTCTTCAATATCCATACGCTTACCTGGGATGACGACCTTCTCAATCTCCTTGATATCCCGCGCAGCATGCTGCCCGATGTGCGCGAGAGCGCAAGCGACTACGGTCGGGTTTCGCGCGAGGTTATGACCCACATGCCGCCCATCATGGGCGTTGCGGGCGATCAGCAGGCGTCCCTGTTCGGCCATTGCTGCTTTAACCCGGGCCAGACCAAAAACACCTATGGTACGGGTTGCTTTATGCTCATGAATACGGGTGACACGGTGGTGGATTCGCGGTGCGGGCTTGTGTCGACCATCGGCATTGCTGAAGGCGGCCATGTGAGCTACGCGCTTGAGGGCTCCATTTTCCATGCGGGCTCGGTCATTCAGTGGCTGCGCGATAAGCTGGGTATTGTTTCCTCCACGAGCGAGGTTTCGGACGTGGCCTCCTCGCGCGCAGATAACGGCGGCTGCTATTTGGTGCCGGCCTTCAGCGGGCTAGGTGCCCCCTGGTGGGATGCAGACGCGCGCGGCATCCTGTGCGGCCTCACCGCTGCGTCCGACCGTGCAACCATTGTGCGCGCCGCCTGCGAGTCCATGGCATATCAAAGCTACGACGTGCTGCGCGCCATGGAGGTTGATGCTGGCGTGACGCTCGACAATCTCTATGTTGACGGTGCGGCCTCGCGCAACGATTTCATCATGCAGTTCCAGGCCGATTTGCTCAACATCCCCGTCATCCAATCGGAGTCGGTGGAAACAACGGCGCTTGGTGTGGCCTACCTGGCGGGCCTTGCGGCGGAGTTTTGGGAGGACCGCGAAGAGATCGAGCAAAACCGCACCATCGCCGAGCGGTTTGATCCACGCATGGGAGAGGAGCGCCGCGCGCAGGTGCTTGCTGGCTGGCACGACGCGGTGGCATGCACGCGCTCGCATGCGGGCGGATGGACGCCGTCTGTTTCTGCGCCGTACGAAGACGGTAGCGCCGCGACGCTTCGGGTATAGTACAGGGCGTCGATAGGCAATCTACAACAAAAGGAGCTGCCATGCGCGTGGCTATTGGCGCCGATCACGGTGGGTTTGAGCAGAAGCAGGAACTTGCTCGGTATTTGGCCGAAGAGCTGGGGTGTGAGGTGGTCGACATGGGCACCGACAGCACCGAAAGCGTTGATTATCCCGATTACGCCGAGAAGGTCGCCCGCGCTGTGGGCCGTGGCGAGGTCGAGCGTGGCGTGCTCATCTGCGGCACGGGCATCGGCGTGTCGCTTGCCGCCGACAAGGTTGCCGGCGTGCGCGCCTCCTCCATCACCTCTGTTCCCTTTGCAGAGCTTTTCCGCCAGCACAACAACGGCAACGTGGTGTGCTTGTCGGGCCGCTTTGTTGACCTGGACGTCAACAAAGCCATCGTCAAAACCTTCTTGGAGACCCCCTTCGAGGGCGGTCGTCACCAGCAGCGTGTTGACAAGATCATGGCGCTCGACGAAACGGGTCGTGTGGCGTAGGTTCCACCCGCCGGCATCCGGCGCCCACTCTGCACCGCCACATTTCCGCTCTGGCATGTCGTCTCAACAATATGGGCACTCCATTCACATCCCGCTATGGGAAGATGTAGGAAAATGTTTGTCGTGCAATTTTGATGCTGGGTGGCTAGAATAGGCGGATATGCCGTGGCCCAAGCCACATGTACACGCATAAGGAGAGCGCGATGATCATGGCTGACATGGCGTTTAACCTGCCGCTTGTATGCGCGGGGGCTCTTTTGGGCGTAGCTGCGTGCATACCGCTTTGCTGGGCGGTTATGCGCGCATGGAAGCCGCGCCCAACGGCAAACATCGGCGTTGGCGTCGCCTGCGTGATGCTTTCGTTTCTGGTGCTGGTGGCCGGCGTTGCCTGGGTGTACGCAGATGCGCCAGGTGGGGTTGTCCCCTTTGTGGCGGGCGAGCTCGTAGGGTTCTTCTGCTGCATGATAGTGCTGGTTGCCGTTGCCATGCGCAGGAGGTAATCAAACTCGGCAGGGCCGCTGCCGTGTCTGAAAGGTGGAATCGTGGAAGCGTTTGAGAAGCTTTCGGGAGAGATTCAGCATCTCGTGTCTGAGTTTAGCTCGATCCCTGTGCTGGGTGACCTCTCGCTTGGTCTCACGCAGTACTCGTTTTGGCTGCTCATCGCCACGGTGGTTTTCGCCATTGTGGTGTTTACCTTTGTGAAGAAGCAGACGCTCGTGCCGCATGGCATCTTTGTGAACGGTGTTGAGTGGCTTGTTGAGTATGTAGAGAACGACGTGGCCAAGGGCGTTGTGGGCACCAACTGGCGTCGCCACTTCCCCTTCTTGATGACCATCTTTTTGTTCATTCTCATCAACAACATCATCGGCCTCATTCCGGGCATGAAGCCGGGCACAGGTGCCATTGGCTGCACGGCTGTGCTGGCACTCTGCTCGTTCATGTACTTCGTGTACCAGGGATGCCGCGCGCATGGCGTGTGGGGCTACATTAAGAGCCTGGCTCCTGCCGGTGTCATGTTCCCCATGAACCTGTTTGTGTGGGTTATCGAGGTCTTTTCGCTGCTGCTGCGCCCCATCACGCTGGCCATCCGTTTGTTCTGCAACATGTTCGCCGGCCACATCGTCATGGGTTCCTTTGCCATCATGGCGTCGCTTTTCATGGAGCCCCTCATCGAGCATCTGAGCGCTCTCAATGCGGTGCAGGCGCTACCCACGCTTGCGTGGATGGCCATTCTTATCATCATCTACCTAGTCGAATTTATTGTGGCCTTTGTTCAGGCATACGTGTTCACGGTCCTCTCGGCGGTGTATATCCAGATCGCCGAAGCCGACGAGCACTAAGTGCTTATAAAGGATGTCAGCGGGCGCACGCCTGTAGACATAGAAGATCATGCGTCTTCAGACGCACGTCAAAGGAGGAATTGTGGGAGTTATCGGTTACGGTCTTGGTGTCATCGGCGCAGCACTCGCCATCGGTCTTGCTGCTTTCGGCGCCACGAGCGCTATGGCCCGTCAGCCTGAGGTGCAGGGACGCGCCTTCACCGTCTTCATTCTGGCGTCCGCATTCGCCGAGGCTCTGGGCCTCATCGGCTTTGTTGTGACGCTGATCTCCTAAGTTCGGCCCGTCGTGTCGATCAAGGAGCACGCCATGAAGTCATGTAAACATCTGTCGGGCGCCGCTTTGGTTGCACTGGTGGCAGCAAGTGTGCCCGTCTCGGCATATGCCGAGGAGTCGGCGGGCGGAGCGGATATCCTCATCCCCAAGATGGCGGAGTTCATCCCGGCGCTCGTCGCCTTCCTCATCATTCTTGTTCTTGCGATAAAAATCGCGTGGCCGCAGGTGCTGGCCACGCTTGAGGAGCGCGAGCGTCGTATCGCCGACAGCCTCGACGAGGCCGAGCGCACCAAGCAGAAGGCCATCGAGGATCGCGCGGCGTCCGATGCCATCGTCACCGACGCGCGCCGTCAGGCTGCCGATATCGTGCTGGCTGCTCGTCAGGATGCCGAGGCCGAGCGCTCGCGCATCTTGGCTGCTGCGCATACCGAGGCGGAAGAGATCATCGCCAAGGCTCACGCCCATGTAGAGGAGGAGCGCCGTGCGCTCTACGCCGATGCCGCCGGCACCATTGCCGACCTTTCGGTGTCGGTTGCCTCGAAGATTGTTGAGAAGGCGCTTGACGAGGACGGCGAGCAGCGCCGACTCATCGAGTCCTATATCAAGGAAGCGGGGAGCCTGAATGCCAACTAGCCGTCGCGAGAATAGGGTCATCGAGACCTACGCGCGCTCCCTCATGGAGTCGGCCAAGGCTGAGGGCCGTATCTTCAGCGACCTGGCCGATCTTCGGGTGCTTGCCCAGGCCTCGCCCGAGGTGATGGCAGTGCTTGCTACCATGATCGAGCGCGGCCAGCTCGACCTGCTATCGCAAGTAGCTGACGCGTTCCAGACCATGTCGGAGGAAGATACCGACGTGGTGGGTGTGAGCGTTACCACGGCGGTGCCGCTTGATGACGACCTGCGTCAGGCAATCACCGAGCGCTACCAGCGCGAGCTGGGACGCGAGGTGTTCTTGATCGAGCATGTCGATCCCTCAATCATTGGCGGCATCGTAATCGAGGCCCGTGGCCAGCGCCGCGATGTCTCGGTGAGGACGCAGCTGCGGGCTGCGCGTTCGGCGCTTACCGCTACTGAAATGAAAGTTGGAGGTGAGGCAAACCATGGCTGAGACCTTGAAGATGGAGGATATCGCTCAGGCGCTCTCAGAGCGTCTTGAGGCGCTTTCCGCCACGGTGGACACCCAAGAGGTCTCCCACGTAGATGAGGTGGGAGACGGTATTGCCCGCGTTTCGGGCCTGAGAAGCGCCATGGCGGGCGAGCTGCTTGAGTTCAAGAGCTCGCTCACGGGCAACACAGTCTACGGTTTGGCCCAGAACCTCGAGACCGACGAGGTGGGCGCCGTGCTGTTTGGCGATGTCTCCTCCATCAAGGAGGGCGACGAGTGCCGTACCACGGGCCGTATTATGGATATCCCGGTCGGTCGTGCCATGCTTGGCCGTGTGGTGAACCCGCTTGGCCAGCCAATCGACGGCCTGGGCGAGATCCACACGCACCACCGTCGTCCTATTGAGTTCAAGGCGCCCGGCATCATCGAGCGCACGCCGGTGTGCGAGCCGGTGCAGACGGGCCTTTTGGCCATCGACTCGATGATTCCCATCGGCCGCGGCCAGCGCGAGCTCATCATTGGCGACCGTAAGACGGGTAAGACCGCCATCGCCATCGACGCGATTATCAATCAGCGCGGCAAGGACATGATCTGCATTTACGTGGCCATCGGCCAGAAGGCCTCCACGGTGGCAAACATCCGTGAGACTCTGGCTCAGCACCATGCGCTTGATTACACCATCATCGTGTCGGCAACGGCTGCCGATTCCGCGCCGCTGCAGTACATCGCCCCTATGGCGGGTGCCGCTATTGGTGAGTACTTCATGTATAACGGTTCTGACGGCAAACCGGCTTCGGCCGAGAACCCGGGCGGACACGTGCTGGTGGTCTACGACGACCTTTCCAAGCAGGCTGTCGCCTACCGTCAGATGTCGTTGACGCTTCGCCGTCCACCGGGACGTGAGGCCTACCCGGGCGACATCTTCTATCTGCATTCGCGCCTGCTGGAGCGCGCCTGCAAGCTCAGTCGCGAGAACGGCTACGGCTCCATGACGGCGCTGCCGCTCATCGAGACGCAGGACGGCGACGTTTCGGCCTACATCCCCACCAACGTGATTTCCATCACCGATGGCCAGATTTACCTGCAGAGTGATCTCTTCCACCAGGGCCAGCGCCCCGCTGTGGACGTAGGCATCTCGGTTTCGCGCGTGGGTGGCGCGGCACAGGTGAAGTCGATGAAGCAGGTTTCGGGATCGCTCCGCCTCGATTTGGCGTCGTACCAGGAGCTTGCCGGCTTCTCGCAGTTTGGCAGCGACCTGGATGCCGCAACGCAGCAGCAACTCACGCACGGTGCGCGTATGACCGAGCTTCTTAAGCAGTCTCGCTTCCGCACGCTCGACGTGACCGAGCAGGTGGTGGCGCTCTATGCAGGCAACGAGGGATTCGTGGACGACCTGCCCATCTCTCAGGTGTTGCCCTTCCGCGATGAGCTCATGGAGCACATGAGTGGTGCCTATGCTCCGCTTATGGAGCGCCTGCGCACCGAGAAGGTGGAGGGCGACCTCGCCGAGAAACTGCACCGGGCAGTCGAGGATTTCAAACGCGATTTCGTCTCTAAGCATGCGTCCGCACAGGCCGCAGCCGAGACGGTCGAGGAGAGCTAACTTAATGGCAAACCTTCGCGACATCAAAAAGCGCATCACGTCAACCACGAGCATGCGGCAGATCACACGCACGATGGAGATGGTCTCCACGGCGAAGATCCGCCGCGCGCTCGAGCGTGCGGCAAAGGCAGAGCCCTACAAGCAGGCGCTCACTGACGTGATGCTCACCGTTGCGCAAGATGCCGAGGCGGCAGGTACCAGCGAGATTCTTGCCCGACATGATCGAGTTGAACATGGCCTGGTGATCGCCATCGCCTCGGACCGCGGCCTTGCCGGCGGCTTTAACGTGGCGGTGGAGCGCGAGGCCGAGCAGATTGGTCAGGCGTGGCGCCGCGCAGGTGCCGAGGTGTCCATCATCGCGTGTGGACGCAAGGCTTCGGAGTATTTCAAGCGTCATCCCGGTTTGGTGATGCACTTTGAAGGCAACTCGGCCGATCCCGAGCTTGAGCAGGCGCGCATGATCGCCAGCTATGTGTGCGATGAGTACACGCACGGGCGGCTCGACGCGGTGGACGTGGTGTACCACCACGCTCGCAACCGCGTAGACCAGCAGCTGCGTGTAGAGCACCTGCTGCCGCTCGACACCGAAGCCGTCGCCATGGCGCATGGTCCGCGCAAAAACGCTGATGATGGTCCGGTACGCATCTCGTCTTCGTTTGAGTTTGTGCCTTCGGCCGAGCATGTGTTGAGCAAACTCGTGCCCAGCTACATTCTCACCGTTATCCATCAGGCGCTCATTGATTCCGCCGCGGCAGAGCAGGGGGCCCGCCGTAAGGCCATGAACTCCGCGACGGAAAACGCTAACACCATCATCGCCACGCTCACCCGCACGTACAACCGTGTGCGCCAAGGGTCCATCACCACCGAGCTCAACGAGATCGTGGGCGGAGCCGCAGCATTGGAGGAACAGCAATGACAGACACCATCAGCGCCTCGGCGGTCCGCGACGCCGTCGAGCGTCAAACTGCCGGCGAAGGCCGGATCGTGCGCATCATCGGCCCGGTTGTGGACGTGAAGTTTGACGGGGTCGTTCCCGCCATCTACAACGCGCTCACCGTTGATGCCGATACGCCCATGGGCCACATCGAGACCGTGCTCGAGGTGGAGTCGCAGCTTCCGGGCGGCGTGGTCCGCACGGTGGCCATGACCTCCACCGACGGCCTTACGCGTGGCATCAAGGCAGTTGATACCGGTGGCCCCATGACCATGCCGGTAGGCGAGGCCACGCTTGGCCGCGTATGGAATGTGCTGGGCCAGCCGGTAGACGGCAAGCCCATGCCCGAGGTGGAGAGCTACTATCCCATCCACCATCCCGCCCCGCACTTCGATGAACTCACTACCGCAACAGAGATCTTCGAGACGGGCATCAAGGCCATCGACTTGCTTGAGCCCTATATTCGTGGTGGTAAGACGGGCCTCTTCGGCGGCGCTGGCGTAGGCAAGACGGTGCTCATCCAGGAGCTCATCAACAACCTCGCGCAGGAGCACGGCGGCACGTCGGTCTTTACCGGCGTAGGCGAGCGCACCCGCGAGGGCACCGACCTCTTCCTCGAGATGAGCGAGTCGGGCGTTATCGATAAAACGTGCCTGGTCTACGGCCAGATGAACGAGCCGCCGGGAGCGCGTCTGCGTATTGGCCTTGCGGGTCTTACCACGGCCGAGTACTTCCGCGACCGCGGCCAGGACGTGTTGCTCTTCATCGACAACATCTTCCGCTTCTCGCAGGCGGGCTCTGAGGTTTCGGCGCTGCTGGGCCGCATGCCCTCCGCCGTTGGTTACCAGCCAACGCTTGCAACCGAGATGGGCGACCTGCAGGAGCGCATCACCTCCACCAAGACAGGTTCCATCACCTCTGTGCAGGCGGTGTACGTGCCTGCCGACGACCTAACCGACCCCGCGCCGGCAACCACCTTCACGCACCTGGATGCTACGACCGTGCTTTCGCGTTCCATCGCGGCCCTTGGCCTCTATCCGGCTATCGACCCGCTGGCCTCCACGTCCGACGCGCTCGATCCCGCTATCGTGGGTGAGGAGCACTACCGTGTGGCCGTGAAGGTGCAGGAGATTTTGCAGGAGTACTCTGACCTGCAAGACATCATCGCCATTCTGGGTATGGACGAGCTCTCTGAGGAGCAGCGCCTTACGGTCAACCGTGCCCGTAAGATCCAGCAGTTCCTTTCCCAGCCCTTCCATGTGGCAGAGAAGTTTACGGGCAACGCGGGCGTGTACGTGCGCGTTGAGGACACCGTGCGCTCGTTTGCCGAGATTGTTGACGGTAAGTGCGACGATCTTCCCGAGCAGGCGTTCCGCTATGCGGGCACCATCGACGACGTGCGCGAGCGCGCACAGAAGATGGGGGAGAAGTAGGCCATGCGCGTTCGGATTGTTTGCCCGGAGCTTTCTGCCTATGAGGGCGAGGCGGCTTTTGTCGCCCTGCCCTCCACCACGGGCGAGCTGGGCGTGCTGCCGCACCATGCCAACGAGATCTGCACCATCGCCAAGGGCTACGTGCGCGTCTCTGATGTCCAGGCGGGCACGGTTGACCACACCTTCGCGGTTTCGGGCGGGTATGCCGAAATCACGGGTGAAGAGGTGGTCATTTTGGCTGAGCGCGCCGCCGATGTCGACGCTGCCAATGCGGAGGAATTGCGTAAACGGGTGGCAGATTTTGGAGACAAGCTGAGTAATTTGTCTGAAGATGATGCACGCCGTGCCTACCTCTATAATGAAATCGCATGGTGCGAGCTTTTGCTTGCAAAGAAATAGCCGGTGAGGCTGCCGGTTTATTAGTGCATCCTCAACGGATGGCTACCGAGCATCATGCCCGGGGACGCTTGCGTCTCCGGGCGTTCTTGTGAAAGGGTAGGCTTTGGATATCATTCGTGTGCATGGCGGGTACCCCGTCGAAGGTGTTGTGCCTATTTCGGGCGCCAAGAACTCGGCGCTCAAGTTGATGGCGGCAACCCTGCTCGCTCCGGGTGCTACAACCCTTACCAACGTTCCCAACATTTCCGACGTTCACGTTATGGGTAAGGTGCTCAAGGGCATGGGCGCCACGATTGAGGTGGCCGATGAGCACACCTTGGTCATCGACACCTCGAGCGTTGATTCGTGGGAGGCACCCTATGGCCTGGTTGCCAAGATGCGTGCATCCACGGCGGTCATGGGCCCTTTGCTGGGACGATTTGGCCGCGCGAAGATTGCCATGCCGGGTGGTTGCAACCTTGGTGCCCGCAAGATTGACATGCATATTCTGGGCCTTGAGGCGCTTGGCGTGTCGTTTGACACCGAGCACGGCTATATTTATGCCAACGCCGAGCAGGGCATGACGGGCACGTTTGTCACCTTGGAGTTTGCAAGCGTTGGCGCTACCGAGAACCTCATCATGGCCGCGGTGCGTGCCCACGGCACCACCACCATCGATAACGCAGCGCGCGAGCCCGAGATTGTCGATTTGGCTAATATGCTGAACGAGATGGGCGCGCGCATTAGCGGTGCCGGTACGCCGGTGGTTACCATCGAGGGCGTGGAGGAGCTCCACCCGGTGACGCACCAGGTGATTGGCGACCGCATCGAGGCGGGGTCCTTCATTGTCGCCGGTGCCCTTGCAGCGGGCGAGCGTGGCGTTGAGGTGGTTGGCTTCAACCCGCATCATTTGGGCATGGTGCTCAAGAAGCTTGAGCTCATGGGGGTTACCTACGAGCGTATTGAGGGCGGTGTGCGCGTGCACCGCGCTTCGCACCTCAAACCCGTTGATATCCAGACCCTGCCGTTCCCGGGCTTCCCCACCGATATGCAAGCGCAGATCATGATTCTCAACGCGCTTGCCGACGGCAGCTCCATCATCACCGAGAACATTTTTGAAAATCGCTTCATGTTTGCCTCTGAGCTGGGGCGCATGGGTGCCAATATTCGTATCGAGAGCCATCATGCAGTGGTCCATGGCGTGCCCAAGCTTTCGGGCGCCCAGGTGGTCTCGCCCGATCTGCGCGGCGGCGCGGCGCTTGTTATCGCCGGCCTGGTTGCGGAGGGCGTGACGGAGGTCTCGGCTATCCACCACATCGACCGCGGCTACGAGCGCTTCTGCGACAAACTCGATGCCATTGGCGCTCACGTGGAGCGCGATACCATCCCCGACCCCGAGGAAGATTAAGGGCAGGAGTGCCGTATGAGTATGCGTAAAAAACCCGTGCAGCAGTCGCGCCGACCGTCTTCGGGGGCCGCAAGCCGCATTTATAGCCGTGAGAACGTGAGCCGGTATTCCGAGCGCGCGCGCCAGCGTCAGCGTAGCCGCCGTATCAAGCGCGGTGTCTTGGCAGGCGTCCTGGGCGTGCTGCTCGTGGCCGTGGTGGGCGCCGGTGCATGGTTCTCGAGCATTGTCTCGCGCCTGAACAACTCCAACATCATCACCGACGCGCTGAACCAGATCCTCGTGGATTCCGACGTGGCCCGCGAGCCGTTCTACATGCTTCTTCTGGGTACCGATGGCCGTACCGATGAAGAGGTCGAGCGCACCGACTCCATCATCCTCGCGCGCATCGACGCCCCCGAGAAGAAGGTCACCCTTATTTCAATCCCGCGTGACACCAAGGTCGAGATTAACGGCTCCATTTACAAGATCAATGCCGCCTACTCCCTCGGCGGTGCCGAAGGTGCGGTCGAGGCGGTCAACGAGCTCTGTGGCGTGCAGATTTCGCACTATGCGCAGGTGAGCTTTGAGGGCATGAAAGAGCTCATCGATGCTGTGGGCGGCATCGATATCTACGTGCCCGAAGGCGATGAGGTTGACGACCCCGAGGCAGGCCCGGTAACCATTGAGGCCGGCCAGCAGCACATGGATGGCGAGGCGGCGCTTACCTTCAGCCGTGCGCGTCACCAGTTTATAGACGGCGACTACACCCGCATGCGCCATCAGCGCATGGTGCTCGGCGCACTGGCCGATCAAATCCTCAACAAGCTTGACGCGTCGACCATCGTTCCGCTCGTGGAGTCGGTGGCCAACATGGTGGTGACCGATCTGAGTGTGGGCGACATCGTGTCTCTCGTTAACGCCATGCGCGGCATGGATACGTCGAGCATCTGGTCGGCAAATATCCCCTCCTATGCCAACGGCAGCACCTATATCAATGGCCAGAGCTTTGTATTTGTATACGAGGATGCCCTTAAGAAAATGATGGAGCGTGTGGATGATGGCCTAGATCCGCAGGGTCCCCAGTCCATGGGGCAGGGTGGTAATGCGTCGGCCACAATCGATGACCTTTCGGATAACAGCAACCGCGATTGGGCGTCGGGAACTGCCACGACACACTCTCAGGAGGAAGAAGAGGAGAGCGAGGAGTAGCCGCTGCTGTCAGCGTGCGCGCCTTCTAGATCCTAGATACGCTACGACCCGCCGTGCTGGCTGCGCGGCGGGTCGTTTGTGTGAACGCCTTGTTGCTGCAGGCTCCTTACGCGAAGCGGCGCACAAGCTCCTCGAGCACGTCCACCATCTTTTCAAGCGAGCTCACCGGTACAAACTCGTTGACGCCGTGGCAGCAGAATGCGCCCGTCGAAAGGTTGGGGCACGGAAGCCCGCGGAACGAGAGCTGCGCGCCGTCGGTGCCGCCACGGATGGGGATCACGTGCGGCTCAACGCCTGCGGCGGCAAACGCTTCCTTGGCGGTGTCAACAAGCTCGGGGTAGTCAGAAACGATCTCGGCCATGTTGCGATATTCCTGGTGCGCCTCTACGGTCACACGCTCGCAGCCAAGCTCATCGTTAAGGAAGCGGGCTGCGCGCTCCATAAGGTCGATTTTGTCCTGGAACTTGCGGGCGTCATGGTCGCGCACAATGTAGCGAGCGCAGGCGTATTCCACGGTGGCAGAGCAATTCTGCAGGTGGATATAGCCTTCATAGCCCTCGGTGTGTTCGGGACGCATGTGGGCGGGCAGCATGTTGTGGTAGTTCACCATCAGGTTGGCGGCGTTGACCATGCGATCTTTGGCGTCGCCCGGGTGAATGGAGTAGCCGGCAAAGCGAACGGTGACCTCGCAGGCGTTGAAGCACTCCCACTCAAGCTCGCCCAAGGGGCCGCCGTCTACGGTGTAGGCATAGGTGCAGCCAAAGCGGTCGAGGTCGAGAAGGGCAGCACCGTGCCCAATCTCCTCATCGGGGCAGAAACAGATACCAAGTGCCGGGTGCTTGAGCTCGGGATGGCGCACCAGGCGCTCAACAAGCGCCATAATCTCGGCGACGCCAGCCTTGTCATCGCCGCCCAGAAGGGTGGTGCCATCGCTGCAAACAAGGTCTTCACCGCAAAGGGTGTTCAAGGCGGGCACCTTGTCGGGGCCGATAGATACCGGCGTGCCGTCAACCGTGCCACACACCAGCTCGCCGCCCTCGTAATGCACAATGTGGGGCTTTACGCCAAAGCCCGAGACCACCTGGGTGGTGTCCAAATGTGCGAGAAGGCCCAGGCGCGGGCGATCCTCGCAGCCAGCGCTTGCGGGAATATGCGCCACTACGTAGGCGTGGTCGGTGACCTCAACGTTTTCAGCACCAAGGTCGCGCAGCTCGTCGGCCAAAAGATTTGCCAGATCAAATTGGATGGCGCTCGAGGGTGTGACGTCGGCATGCTCCTCGGCCGATTGCGTATCCACCTGGACATAGCGCAAAAAGCGCTCAAGAACATTGGAGGTGTGTGCATTATGCTCTGCCATGGCGGCTCCCCTCGGTTATGGCGCATAGCGCCCATGTGTATGCGTTTCGTTACTCTAGCACGTGAGAGATGGATGGGGCGGACGAGGTGCACCGATTCGCCTGCACATGCGGCGCGGCCGGTGCACTTTTTGCTCGCTCAACGAGGCGTTTGCAGGTGCCCGGGCCCAGGTATGCCATGGCAAACAAATGTCCAACAAATGCGCTAGAATGGGCTGCGAGTTATGAGAGGGGACGATATGGAAACCACGGAGCGTTCGCACGAGCTGAATCTCACCATGGCCAACGAGGACTATCTTGAGTGCATGGTGCGCATTGAGGAGGAGCTGGGCGCCGAAGGCGGTGTGCGGTCGGTGGATATCGCCAATCGCCTCAAGGTTTCCAAGGCTTCGGTGAACAAGGCCGTGACCGCCCTCAGGAATCAGGGGCTTGTTGAGCAGTCGCACTACGGAAAGGTGCTGCTCACATCGCAGGGGCGTGAAGTGGGCGCGGCGGTGTGGCACCGCCATCGGCTCATTCGCACGTTTCTCATTCAGGAGCTGGGGGTTGACTTTGACACCGCCGACTCCGAGGCGTGCATGATGGAGCACGCTCTTTCTGAAGACACCATGGCCCGCTGGATCGCCTATCTCGAGGGCCAGGGCATAGCTGTGGCGAATGGCTGAGGCGGTCATGGAGCAAGAAAAGTCGCGCGTGGCCAGCGTTGACGTGGCGTATGACACTACCTATTACCAGCGCTTGGGTGCGAGCGAGCTCATGGAGCGTTTGACCTGCGAGACCCTCCTTGCACAGGGGCCCATGGGTAGCGTGCTCATGCAAGGTGACGATGCCGCAAACGTTCCAGCCGCTTTTTGGAACCTCGCGGAACCTCAAACGGTTGAGCGCCTTCACGCACTCTATGCCAATGCCGGTGCCCAGGTGCTTATCACCAACACCTTCCAGGCGTCGGCGCCTGCGCTTGAGCGTGACGGCATCATACAAGGTGTTGACGAGGTCAACCGTGCTGCGGTGGATTGTGCCCGCGCGTGCCGCCCAGAGTTTGTGGTGGGCTCGGTAGGGCCCTGCGGCGTTGATTGGTTTCAGGAGGATTCGGCAGAGTTTCGTGCAGCGCGTAGCGCCTATCGTCAGCAGGCGCACAGCCTTTTGACGGCGGGCGTAGACGCCGTGCTCTTGGAGACCTTTGTTTCGGTGCGTGACCTTACGCCGGCGCTTATGGGCGTGTGTGATGTGGCCGACGGCATGCCAGTGCTGGTGAGCTGTGTGGTGGATGAGGACGGCAATCTGCTTGGGGATGGCCTCTCGCTTGAGGGCTTTGTGGTGTGGGCCGAGAAGCATGGCGCCTGCGCCGTTGGAGTGAATTGCTGCAGCATCGAGGCGGCACGCGCGGCAGTCCCACGTTTGGTGGCTGCGGCGCGTACGCCTGTTATGGTGCGCCCCCACGGGGGCCTGCCCGAGCGCGACGCAGATGGCGTGCCCGTGTGGAATGAGCAGCCTGCGGCCTTTGCCGAGGCGTGCAGGGCGTGGCGCGCGGCGGGCGCACGCCTGGTGGGCGGCTGCTGCGGCACCACCCCGGTGACCACGGCGGCCATGGCAGAGGCGCTTAGCGCTTAGCACGCGGCGCGAATAAACCTATTTTCTCGGGCTTTCGTCCGCACCTCAGCCGTTGCCACATTGCTTGCGATGCTAATTGTGGACACAGAACATGGGGCGGCTGTAAGCACATCGTCTGGGTATATCTACTACGCATGTAACGGACGACCCGAGGGGGACGGCGCGTGAGCGCGATCATTCATTTCGGTACCGATGGTTGGCGGGCTAAAACCGACGGCGACTTTACCGCGGAAAACGTGACCCGTGTAGCGGAGGCGCTGGGAGCGTTGTGGTCGCGCAGGTATCCGCGCGCACGAGTATATGTGGGCTATGACACCCGTATGGGCGCCGAGGCGTTTGCTGCTCTGGCCGGCGAGGTGCTTGCTGGTGCAGGGCTTACCGCGGTGGTGAGCGATCGCTATCTGCCCACGCCGGCGCTATCGTGGGCTGTTGCCCAAGATTCGCGTGCCTGTGGCGGCCTCATGATCACCGGTTCGCACAATCCCCCCGATTACCTGGGCATAAAGCTTCGCATGGAAGATGGCGGTACGGCTTCGGACGATTTCATCGAGGAGCTTGAGTCGCTCATCATGCCAGAGACCATAGGTGTGCGCGGCGAGATTGAACGAGCCAATATGGTGACACCCTATTTTGATCATCTGTGTTCGCTGGTAGACGCGGATGCCATTGCCGCAGCCCATCTGCGTGTGGTGTACGACCCGCTGTACGGGTCTGCCCGCGGATATATGCCACTGGTTATGGGGGCCCTTGGCATTGAGACCGTAGAGATTCACGGCGTGGACGACGAGGACGCGCGCGAGCTTCATCCCGACCCTATTGAGCCGTGGGTAGACGATTGCGAGCGCACAGTATGCGAGACGGGCGCTGTTGCTGGCCTTATCAACGATGGTGACGCCGACCGTATTGGCGCGGTTGATGAATATGGTCACTTCGTGAGCCCTCACAAGATCATCGCTCTTGTAGCAGGGCATCTCGTGAAGAATCACGGCATGTCGGGCAGGATTGTAGTCAACCAGTCAACTTCCACGCTCACTAAGCGCGTAGCGCGCGTTCTCGGCTGCCGCGTTACGGTGAAGCCAAACGGCTTCAAACATATATACAAGGAGATGTGCAAGGGCGACGTGCTGATTGCAGGCGAGGAGGCCGGCGGCATTGGCATCCCAAGCCATCTGTGCGAGCGCGATGGGCTGCTCGTGATTCTTCTGCTGTGTGAGCTGATGGCGCAAAGCAAGAAAACGCTTGGGCAGCTGGTTTCAGAGATAGAGGGCGCATGCGGAAGCCTCAAATATGGGCGACGCGATTTGCGCCTTGAGCCTGAAGTGATTGAGATGCTCCGTACCATGCTGCCGGGCCTAAACCCTCATGAGGTGCTTGGCCAGGAGCCGGTGGCGGTGAGCCATCTTGATGGCCTGCGCCTAGAGTTTGCCGATGAGTCGTGGATGCTTGTGCGCCCGGCAGGAACCGAGCCCGTGGTGCGTGTGTACGCGGAGGCTCCAACCATCGAGCAGCGCGACGGGCTTCTTGATGCAGGGTGCGAGCTGGCGCGAGGGGGATTCGCGAAATAGCGGAACCATTCGACGAAGTCTTGTCAGCGTCGGTAGGCGGTCGACTTTAGTGGCTGAACGTTCTAAGACCACAACATATAGTTGAACAGACCGTCCAAAACTGCCGAGTTGTGTGCACATTGTGGAGGCCCCGATTCCCGCCCCCGCGGCCGCCG
>DHKFC23501__coassemble_1260_pt1 | contig 20898 bp, 16 predicted proteins | sample DHKFC23501__metabat2_high_PE_052 | metagenome-assembled genome bin DHKFC23501 | reverse complement strand
AACAAGGAAGGCTTCAGTTGTAATCCTTGCGGTATCTCGTACGCGCTTAAAGGTCGCTTTGATTGTACAAATTGCATCAAGTTCGTCAAGCAAGATATGCGCAGATAAGACAGCATCATGTCATGCACAAAATAACGATTTACGAGGGTGAGGGACGTATCTGGGACACACGCAGGTAATGGACAGAATCGGTGGACGGGCGCATTTAGGCTGCGACCGAATGTATAAAACACAGCCTTGCGTGGAAAAGGCCTCGTCATAGAAGCATCCCCGCTCATGGCGGGGATGCTCAGCGTTGCTTTCTTAGTTCGTTTCGGCCATGAGGCGCAAGATAAGCGCCGCCATCTCCGCACGACCACACGGGTCGCAGGCACGAATGGAGCTCACCTTAACCACACCGCGCTCGATCGCCCAAGCAACGGCGGGTTTGGCCCACTCGGGGGTGTCGCGCCAGCTTGAAGGCTCAGACGCATGCGGCGACTGGTTGAGGGCAAACATCAACTGGAACACGTCTCCGCGCGTGGCGACAGCGCTCATATCGAACGGCACGCGCCCCGGCAAGTCCTCAACAATGCCCTCAGCACGAGCCCAGGCGAGCACTTCAGGGTGATGGGTGGTATCCAGGCTATCGTCAATCTGAACACCCAAGTCGGCCCCCGCCATCTTTGCGATGACGCTAAGCGCCTGACCACAGGTAAGACGATTATCGGGCCCAAAATGCGTCTCATCGCGACCGGTCATATATCCGTGCTCGACCACATACTTAACTGAGTCTACATACCAGTCATCACCGCGCAGATCCACATAGTGTTTCAGCGACGGAGGAAGCGGCGTCACATCGGCAAGCGCCACCGAAGAGCCCTCTGCCCCGTCAGCATCCACAAACTGGTCGCGATACGCCTCGCACACCACGTCCACCGGGCCGTCCATGCGCAAAACGCCCTTCTCGATCCAAATCGCGCGCTTGCAGATGCGCTCAACCTGCTGCATGGAGTGGCTCACGAAGAGCACCGTCACATCGCCCGACTCAATGAAGTGGCGAATGCGGCGCTCGCATTTCTCTTGGAAAAACACGTCGCCCACCGAAAGCGTCTCATCAACGATGAGAATGTCGGGCTCGGTGATGGTGGCAATAGCGAATGCGATGCGGGCGACCATACCGCTCGAATAATTCTTGAGCGGCATGTCCACAAAGTCTTTGAGCTCAGCGAACTCAACAATCTCGTCGAAGTGAGCGTCGATGAACTCCTTGGTGTAGCCCAGAAGGGAACCATTAAGGTAGATATTCTCGCGCGCGGTGAGCTCCATATCAAAGCCCGCGCCGAGCTCAATAAGGGGCGCGATGTTTCCGCGCACCTCGATGCTGCCCTCGCTGGGGTCAAGCACGCCGGCAATAATCTTGAGCATGGTGGACTTGCCCGAGCCGTTGGTGCCCACCAAGCCCACCACTTCGCCGCGCTTCACCTGGAAGGAAATGTTCTTCAGCGCACGAAACTCCTTGAAGAAGAGCTCGTGATGCATGATCTTGATGAAGTATTCCTTGAGGTTGTTCAGCTGCTCGGACGCCATGTTGAAGATCATAGTGACGTTGTCGACGTCAATGACCACGTCACGCGGGGAGGAAAGATTCTCTGCCATGAAAAGCGTCCTTAGATATACAGAATGAACTTGTGCTCGGTTTTGTGGAACACAAGGTAGCCAATGATGAAGAAGAGGATCGCCCAGCCAGCACAGAGCGCAATGGTGATGGGCTCAGGGCTTGTTTGCCACAGAATGACCTGACGCATGAAGTTGAGATAGTTGTACATAGGATTGGCGTACATCACAAGCTGCAGCAGGTGCGGCATGGCCTTGATGTAGTCATCGGTCCAGAAAATGGGCGTGAAGTAGGTCCACGCGGTGATGATAACGCTCCACAGATGGCGAACATCGTGGAAGAACACCATCAGCGCTGAAAGCAAAAGGCCCAGGCCAGCGCAGAAGATCAACAAGAAGAGGAGCCCCACCGGCACCCAGATGAGGTGCCACGTGGGCATAACGTGGAACCACAGCATAACGAGGGCTACGGCGATGAGCGAGAAGGCGTAGTTCACCAGAGCGAAGAGCACCTTCTGGATGGGGAACACAAAGCGATGGATCTTGACCTTCTTGAGCAGAGAGGAGGCATCGACGATGGAAGAGAGGGCCGTCGACGTGGCCTCGTTCATGAGCGAGAAGGTAACGTTGCCGATAATGAGGTATAGCGGGTACAGCTCCGGAGTGACGCTACCGTTGCGACCCTGCGCAAAGATGGTGCTGAAGACCACCGCCATGACAATCATCATGAGCAGCGGGTTGAGTACGCTCCATGCTACGCCCAGCACCGAGCGGCGATATTTGATCTTGAAATCTTTAGTAACCAGCTCGCGCAGGATGAAAATATCCTTTTCAAAATCGGAGCGAGCGTGCGAAACCGATACCGTATCTGAGGTTTCTGCCACGAGGAGCACCTCTCAATTACCGTTGGGTCAATCACGGTCAGTCATTCTATCACAGCAATTTTTTTCAAATTTCTCCTTGCGCTTCGTCACGAGTTTTGTATACTAATTTCTGTTGCTTGAGAGCACACCAATTCCTCGGTAGCTCAATGGTAGAGCACGCGGCTGTTAACCGCGCTGTTGTAGGTTCGAGTCCTACCCGGGGAGCCATTGATTGTTCAACCCCACCGGAAACGGTGGGGTTTTTGCTTATCAGGGCCTTTAGGCTTGTAGGACAAATAGTGTGTCCGTTTTAGGGGTGTCGACGCAGGTCGACACCCTTTTTCATGCGTTTAAATCCATAGGGCGAATGTAACCACTCGGACAGGAAGTGTGTCCGGATTGATGGATGGAGACGAGGTCATTTCATCCGCTTTGACGTCGGTTGCCACGTCCCCCACTCCAGGTGTCAACTCATGCCGGAAAACGGCGCCCGGAGCTGGGCGCTCCGGGCGGACCGGCCTGCATGCCTGAAGAATGCGCAGGTCAGAAGGTTGGGCAGTTTTGTCTGCCCAGAGGCCTGCGGTCCCCGCACCGTTTTCCGGCATGAGTTCGCGATGGATGGAACGGCCCTGCCCCGTCCATCCGCGCAGATGCATCGGCCGCACCGAGTGGGCTCAATCAAAAACTTTTCGATTAGTTGCAGTTTGACGGGATAGACAGCCCCGCCTCCATCCGCCTCCAGAAAAAAGTACGCCATTTCAGAACGTACTTCAAATTATTGCTGGAAGACGTGACTTGGAGGGGCCCGCCAACTGGGGTTTTGTCGAGCGCGGGCGGCGGTGTACCCGGCAAAACGCGAATCACGTACTGAAATGGCGCACTTTTTTCCAGCGGGCGGCCCCCGCATGCCTGCCCACCCCATGCGTAGCAACAAGGGCGCCGCTACCCATGGCAGCGACGCCCTCAAACACAGCTCGGACTCCGGTAACACGCATTCGGTCGCGCAGCAACCGTGTAGCCCTTACTCCACCAAGCCCTCGATAGAGCTTGCGACAGCCTCAACCAGGCCAGCGCGTACCGCCTCGGCAGTCGCAAGCGTGCCGTTCTTGACCGCCTCAACAGAGGTGGCACCATGACCAATAAGCACAACGCCCTTGAGTCCCAGCAAAATGGCGCCACCCTTGGCGTCGCCCGAGAACTTCTGCTTCAATGCCATCAGCTGATCTTTCAGGAGCAGAGCGGCGATCTTGCCCTTGAGCGAGCCCATCAGCGCGCCCTTAAGCTCATGCATGAGCGTTTTGGCCGCACCCTCCGTAGCCTTAAGGGCAACGTTTCCAGCAAAGCCATCGGACACCACAACATCCACTGAGCCCGAAAGGATATCCGTGCCTTCGCAGTTACCCACAAAACCAGGCACCTGCTCCTTCATGGGAGCAAAGCACGACTTGGTGAAATGAGAGCCCTTGGTGTCTTCCGTACCGTTAGAAAGCAGGCCCACGCGCGGCCTTGCAACACCGCAGACCACACGGGAGTAAGCCGCGCCCATCTGGCCAAAACGCACCATATCGCCCGGCTCAACATCGGGGTTCGCGCCCATGTCACAGAGCACAGTAAGACCACCCGCACGATTAGGAATAGCCGTGGTGATGCAGGGGCGAACGGGTCGACGCTCGTCACCCTCCATGAACCTAAAGGGCGTCACATAGGCTGTAGCTGCAGCGGTGACCGCACCGGTGGCACCAGCAGAGAAGAATCCATCAGCCGCACCCTTCTTTACGGCACGGCATGCAACCACAATGGACGATTTCCGCTTAGACATAACCGCCTTGAGTGGATCGTCCTCCATGGAAATAACCTGGGGTGCCACGAGCGGCTCTACGCGGTCGCGCTTCTCGGCAAACGGCACCACCAGCTCTTCCGGGCCAACAGCGATCACTTCAATATCGGCGTCTGCCGCAAGCGCGGCGTCAATACCATCCAGGACAACCTGGGGCTCTTCGTCGCCGCCCATAACGTCAACGCAAACTTTTACCTTCTTCATGGCAAACCACCTCGATAGTGAAATGGCCGACTCACTGAGCCGGCCATACATCTCTCTACATCCGCAGAGCCATCATCTGGGAAACTCCCGGTAGCTATGCTACTCGGTGATGATGACCTCACGGTCCTTGTAATACCCGCAGTTGGGGCACACGTGGTGAGGAAGCTTCACGGCACCGCAACGAGGGCAGGTGGAACGCGCGGGAGCCTCGATCTTCATGTTGGCGGAACGGCGGGAATGAGTTGCTCCGCGGCCCTTCTTTTGCTTTGGTACTGGCATGATGACCTTCCTTAACAACCTAACGAACAGGTAAGAATATGCACGAGCAGCGATAATAGCACAGCCCGGGGCAGGATGTACAGCACGAACTCTCGCACGTCATGGCTTGACCACAAAGGTCGGGCTTTACGCGCGGATTATTCGTCGAGCTTAAGGTTCTTAAGCGCGGCAAAGGGGTTCTCGTCAGAAGCAACCCACTCCTCTTCGGCACGAGCCGCACAGTCGCACTGCTCACGATTGAGGTTGCACCCGCATGTGGGGCAAAGCCCAGCACAGTCGGGGCGGCAGAGCACCACAAAAGGCGTATCCATGATCACCGCATCTGAGATGGGGCCAGAAAGGTCAACCGAACGGTTCTCGCCTACCAGCTCAAACCCATCTTCATATTCCTCGGGATCGTCGGGGGCCTGGAAGAGAAAGTACTCCTCAATCTCACCAGCGATGTCGATGTGCGCCGGATCGAGGCAACGGTCGCAGGTACCGGTTGCCTGGGCGCGTACAATCCCCGTAGCAAGAATGCCATCACCAGCGTTGGTGAGCATCACGTCGTAGGCGATACCGTTATCGAGCGTGAACTCCTTCTCGCCCACAGCATATGAGGCAACATCGAGCACGCCCTCAACACGAACGCTCTCGCCGGGGGATTCAATACGGCCCTCAAGCTCAATCACTAACGGTTCTGTAAACGCCATGGCTACCAGGCACCGTTCTGATTGTTCGAAGCACTATCGTTGAGCTGCTGGCGGCAGCGCGCAACCGTGCCCGTGAGGCTCTTGAGGTTCTCTTCAAGGTGCGTAAATACCTGCTCGGCATAATCCTCAGCGGCATACCGCGTCTCGCGCTCATACTGCTGGGCGCGATCGCGAATGTCGTCGGCCTGCTGCTGGGCCAAACGCACGATCTCCTGCTCACCGGCAATCGTGAGCGCCTGCTGCTGCGCATCGGCGATGATAGAGTCTGCCTGAGCGGTAGCAGAAGCAATAAGCTCATCGCGCTCCTTGAGGATGCGACGCGACTTCTGCCATTCCTCGGGATAGCTCATGCGAATCTCATCGAGAATGTTGAAGAAGACGTCGGTCTCGATGACCTTGAACTGTGCGTTCTTGCCGAAAGGCGGCTTGGCCTCTTCGATGATGCCCTCGAGCTCATCGACCAAACTCTCGATCCTCTCACCAGGAAAATGGTCGCCCGGCATCCGGTCTCCTTTCAACGGGTGCATATCAATCGTTCATGGTACCACATCGATCAAGAGCGCTGCTTGAAGCGTTTTGCGAGCGCCTCGACCACATTAGGCGGCACCAGTTCTGACACATCTCCCCCAAAAGATGCTATTTGACGCACCACTGAAGAGGAGAGATATCCATATTCGGGTGAACTCATCACAAAGATAGACTCAAGTTGTGAGTCCAACCGGTAGTTGAGGTCGGCCTGCTGGAGCTCGTATTCAAAGTCGGTCATGGCGCGCAGGCCCTTGACCACCGCGCCTGCCCCCACTTCGCGCGCAAAATCGACGAGGAGCCCCTTGAAGGGCAGCACCTCAACACCAGAGATGTCGCTCAGAGCACACCGTGCAAGCGCAACACGATCATCGAGCGAAAACGTAGGACCGGTACCGTTTTTACCCAGCGACTCGGCAACGGCCACGGTCACACGAGGGAAAAGACGCCGCGCGCGCCGCACCACGTCCATATGGCCAAAGGTGATGGGGTCGAACGTGCCGGGAACCAGCACGTGGTCTATCGTTTGCAAACCAAGCTCCTCACTATTCTTGAGCTGCCGTTCGCGCAGGGTTGAACCGCACTAGGTCAACAGCGATTTTGCCATAGTGCTTCTCGCGTACGTTCTCGAAGGAATCAAGCGTAATGCCGTGCGTTTGACGATCGTGCTCAAACACAATCAAAGCACCGCGGGCAAGCGCACCGTGGAGAGCAAGATTCTTAAGCAAGTGCTCAACCGGCTCCTCCCCAAAGGCATACGGAGGGTCGAGCAGCACCACATCAAACGGTCCACCCGGCACACGACCACGCTCTGCAGCAAGCAGCACGTCTCCCACAACAACCTTGCAATGCAAACCATGCGCATCCAGCGTTCGAACATTCTCTTGGACCACGCGCGATGCGCGGCGATCAATCTCAAAAAAGGTGGCCGATGCCGCCCCGCGCGAAACCATCTCGAGCCCCATGGCGCCCGAACCGGCAAATGCATCAAGGACGCGTGCGCCCTCCAAGCCATCAGGCAGATTGGCATCAAGCATCGAGGCGCACGCCTCACGAACCCTGTCTGTGGTAGGCCGCGTGGTATCGCGCCCCTCAGGCTCCTGCAGACGTCTGCCGCCCCAGATGCCCCCTACGATTCTCATCCGCCGCTCACCTCTTTAAATACATCGCCATACCTATCAATGATGCGGTGGCGCATGGGCATGGTTGCCACCGATTGCAATGAGGAAGCATAGCGCAAAAGCTCAAGCGCGTCCTCGTGGGCGGCCTCGATAACATCCATGTCATCATCGAGATCTACAAACCGCAGCGTCACCCCACCATGCTGGCGCAAACCCAGTATTTCACCTTCATGGCGCAGTTTCAGGTCAAGCTCGGCCAGCGCAAACCCATCCTCAGTGTGCTCAAGTGCCTGAAGACGCTCGCTCGAAACGCTCCGCTTGCCCTTGGGCGGCGTAGGCGCCATCACCAAACAGGTACCGGCGTGAGTGCCTCGTCCTACACGTCCCCGCAGCTGGTGCAGGGTTGCTAGACCAAACCGCTCGCCGTCCTCAATGAGCATGACCGTAGCGTTGGGCACATCTACGCCAACCTCTACCACGGTGGTGGACACAAGGATGTCGATGGTGCCCGCGCGAAAGGCGTCAATCGTAGCCTCTTTCTCGTGAGCAAGCATGCGTCCGTGCAAGGAAGCCACGGTGGCCTCGGGAAAGACCGTACTCAGGCGACCTACCTCGTCATGCACATTGTGGAGCGAACGCGCTGTCTGACCGTCGTCCTCTGTATCCCCCGCCACGTCGTCCAGCTCATCAGCAGAATCGCTGGCATCCACGAGCGGGCAGATAACATAGGCTTGACGACCCTCGGCAAGAGCGCGGCGGATAGCGTCGTAGGCAAGGTCGCGGTTGGACGATGAAACAAGCGAGGTGGACACGCCTGCGCCCGCCACGGGACGATGTCGAATGATACTCGTGTCTAGGTCGCCGTAGACCGAAAGCGCAAGCGTACGCGGAATGGGCGTAGCCGTCATAACAAGCAGATCGGCACCCGTGCCCTTCGTGCGAAGCGCGTTACGCTGGCTGACGCCAAACCGGTGCTGCTCGTCGATAACCACAAAGGTAAGCGCACGAAAAACCACATCATCAGACAAGACCGCGTGTGTCCCAAAGAGCACGGTGAGCGTGCCGGCGCAAAGCCGAGCCGTGATATCCGCTCGTTCTGCAGGAGGCGTAGCGCCCGTGAGCAATGCCCAGGAAATACCCGCCTGGTTGAGAAGCGAGCCCAAGCTCACCGCATATTGCTGTGCCAGCACGCTCGTAGGCGCCATGACGCACGCCTGTGTGCCGCTATCCGCAGCCACCGCAAGGCCAAAGCCCGCCACAACGGTTTTACCTGTACCCACGTCACCCAAAAGCAAGCGATTCATCACGCGCGAAGCGTCGGTCATATCGCGCACGATATCGCACACGGCATCTCGCTGCTCGTCGGAAAGCGTAAAGGGCAGCGCCGCGGCGTATGCATCTACATGTGAGCCCGTCGTATGCTCCACCGGGGGCACATCGAGCAGATTGACATCATTGCGCAGCCGTAGCGCCATCTGAAGATACAGCAGCTCCTCGTAGGCTAAACGGCGGCGTGCCTGATCGCGCTCGGTCATGGTCTGCGGGAAATGAATAGCGCGCAATGCACGAGAGGCACTCATAAGACCGCGTCGCGCTCGAAATCGTGCAGGCAACGCATCGGCAAACGAGCCAACGGTCTCAAGAGCTCCCGACACAATGCGACGCATCCATGCAGCTGAGAGGCCCTCGGTTGCCGCGTGAACCGGAATGATGCCGCCACCTTGGGCAGCATCATCCAGGCGCTCAACATGGGGCGAGGCCATCTGCTTGAACCCATAGGAAAACTCAACCTTGCCCTGAACAGCAAGGCGGTCTCCTTGTGCAAACTGCTTGGCCATCCATGGCTGCTTGAAAAACGAAAGGCGTAAAACACCCGTGTCATCAACGAGCATGATCTCCACGACCGTAAGACGCGGCCGTGGGTGCTTGAGGGTCACGCGATCAACCTGCGCCACCACCGTGCACACCTCGCCCAGAGGCGCCTGCTCAATGGTGAGGGCGTGCGTGAAATCAAGATAACGCCGCGGAATATGGGTGAGGAGGTCCCCCACCGTCTCAATTCCCAGACGGCGAAGGGCCTCCTCGCGTGCTCCTGATACATATTTCAGCCGTCCGACGTCCTCGCCCAGGGCAGCAGAACCCTGGAAACGCGCTGATGCCGTGGGCACCAGCAAAGAACACTCGGAAGCGCACACAACTACTCGATCGAGAAGATGACGGGATAAAGCGGCTGCTCACCACGGTGAGAATCAACCTCAAGATCAGGCTGAGCCTCCTCAATAGCGTCAAGAAGGTCCTGGAATGCCTCATCATCCATATCGGCACCGGCAAGAATCGTGAGGGTGTCGCCCTCTTCATCCTCCTGCATCTTGTTGATGCAATCGAGCGTGACCTGCTTCACGTCAGAACCAACAACGTCGATCGAGTCGCAGATGATGCCCATCACATCGCCTGCATGAATGGGCGTACCGTCCGAGGCAGCAGAATCGCGCACAGCGCTGGTGATCTCGCCATCGCGTACCTCAGAAGCGGCCTCGGTCATAGCGGCAACGGCATCATCGAGCGTAGCGTCAGGCAAAACGGCGAAAAGCGCCGAGAACGCCTGGGGCACCGAGCGCGTAGGCACCACAGCAACCTGCTTGTCGGTGCATGCACTCGCCGCAGCCTCGGCAGCCATGCGAATGTTGCTGTTGTTGGGGAGGATGATTACCGCCTCAGCGTTGACCTTGGCAACGGCGTCGAGCAAGTCGGCCGTGGAGGGATTCATGGTCTGACCGCCCGAGACCACCACGTCTACGCCGAGAGAGCGCAGAATATCCGCCTGACCCGAACCAGCGGCAACCGCCACAAAGCCCAGCGCCTTCGCGGGACCAGCAGGCTCGGCATCCTGGTCGGCATGAATCTTTGCCGTACGCTCCGCAGCCTCGATATCCATGTTGTGAATGAAAACCTCATAGATCTGGCCCAGCGCCAGCATGTGCTCCAGCACCAGGTTAGGCGTGTTGGAGTGTACGTGAATCTTGTAGTCGGGATAGGCGCCTACCAAAAGCTCGCAATCGCCCATGGAGGCAAGGAACTTGAGCACCTCATCTTCATCAAAGGGGGCGTCCGCCTTGAAGAGGAACTCGTTGCAGTACCGATACTCAGAGCCCTCCCAGTCGTCGTTGGCCTCAATCTCAACACGACCGAGCGCTGCGCCACGGGCCGAATCAGCATCGGCATCGAAGGTGGTGGAGATGCTCGAGACCTCGGTGGTGCGTCCAAGCGCCGCGGCAACGAAGTGCTCCAGGAACATCGCAAAACCAAAGGCGCCCGAGTCCACCACACCGTTCTCTTTCAGAACAGGCAGCAGGTCGGGGGTGCGGGCAACCGACTGGTAGGCCTCGACCACAATAGCGTCGAGGGTCTCCTCCACCGAATCGTGTGCCTTCTCACAGGCATCGGCGCGCGTCGAGATGTCGCGAAGGACCGTCAAGATGGTGCCTTCCACCGGCTTGCGCACCGCCTTGAAGGCCACCTTCACCGAGCGACGAAGCGCTGCGGCGATATCGCCCGCATCGGCGGGATCGGTTGCACCAACAAGGCCCTCTGCCACACCGCGCAGAATCTGCGAGGTGATAACACCAGAGTTGCCGCGCGCACCCATGAGCGATCCATGGGTGATGGCAGCGGCGATAGCCTCCATGTCGGCGTCTGCGGGAAGGGCGGCAAGCTCTTTCACCACCGAAGCAAGCGTGAGCGACATGTTGGTTCCGGTGTCGCCATCAGGAACCGGAAAGACGTTGAGCTTGTTGATCTCTTCCGCGCGATCGGCCACCGCGGCGGCAGCGATGGGAAAGCAGGTTCGAATAGTCTTCGCAATCATCGGCGTGTATCTCCAACTTCAATGACGAGCGCTATTACATGCTGCTCTTGAGCGCATCGACGTGGATGCCAATCGAGAGCTTAGACGGATCAATCTCGGCGATCTCTTTCAACGTGAAAGCGACAGAGCTCGAGAGGTTCTCGCACACGGACTTCATATTGACCCCGTTCTCGAGGACCACATGCAGGTCGATCCTGAGCCCGGTGTCGGTGCTGGAGACGAGCACGCCTTTGCGGAGGCGCTGCCCTGGAAGCAAACGGACGCTCTCCGCCCCTTGCAGCTGTTCGGCCATGCCGACAACGCCGTAGCACGACATAGCGGCATACCCGGCAATATCGGCGATGACGTCATTCGATACGCTGAGGCTTCCGGTAACTGTCTCAGACACGGGAATCTCCTTTCGCGCGGTGAAATGCAGAGAATGCACGATAGTATCTGAAGCATTTTACTACGTGCGTGCGAAGCATACGCCGAGAAACGGCGCGAACGGGGGTTCTGCCAGCAAATTGCATGGCTTCATCTCATTCCGCCTCTACCGGAGAGATAACGACGATATCACACGCAGCTCAACTCGCTTCGTGTGAAGAGCTTGCAACTTCTACCACCTCGCCTGCAGCTTCTCCGCGCGTTACGCTACGCTGAAGGACAATAGGATGTGCCGCACCCCGCGTGCCCCTCACCAACTGCAGGCGGGGCAGCCAATCCAAAACTGTGGGCTTGCGCCTCCCAAAGACTAAATCTTGATTGGAGTATCCATGGCTCTCCCCCGTTTTGCCTGTTTTGCTGGCCGTGCTGTTCGCTCACTTGAGCATGCCCTCAATAAGCAGGCGGGTAATTTCCCGGGCGTTGTTGCCAAGCGAATTGACAGCAATGTGCTCACCTATGAAGCTCAGAAAATCCTCGATGCCGCCGTGGTAACCACAGGCACAAACGGCAAGACCACCACCAACAACCTGCTGGCGTCTTGCATGGAAGCGGCCGGTAACGAGGTCTTCTGCAACCGCGAGGGCTCAAACCTCGAGACCGGCGTTATTACCGCTCTGCTCGATAAGCGCAAGGCACCCTTTGCACTCCTTGAATGCGACGAGATGTACACGCGCTTTGTGCTCCCGAAAGTACATCCGCGCCTCTTTTGCCTGTTGAACCTCTTCCCGGGAGACCAGATTTATCGTTTTGGCTCCATGGAGCGCATCTTTGATGCCGTTGCTGACGCCTGCAATGGTTCCACCGAAACGGTTTTGGTACTGAACGGCGACGACCCCAACTGCCGCGCCGTCACGGTTCGCGCGCCACAAAACGCCTGCATCACCTTTGGTATTGAGGGCGCCTGCGCCGACGACGGGGCGGACACGTTTGAAGGAGCAACCTGCCCCAGCTGCGGTGCGGCTCTTGACTATAGCCTGCGGCACTATGGCCAGCTGGGCCGCTGGACGTGCCCGGCGTGTGGCGAGACGGCCCCGGCGCTTGACGTGACCGCACGCAATATCCGCGAGCAGGATGGCCACTATATCATTGACATCGCAGGCTCGACCAAACTCTTGGGCGGATGCACCTTCGACGTTGCAGACGTCACTGTTCCGTGCACCGGCCTCTATATGGTCTACAACGTGCTTGCCGTGCGTATCGCAACTGCGCTTATGGGTTGCGACGCCGATACCTTTAAGCGAGTTGTGGCCACCTTTGATCCCAAAAACGGCCGTCTTCAGTCCTTCGAGGTTGCCGGCCGTCCCATCATGACCAACATGGCCAAAAACCCGGTGGGCTTCAACCAAAACATCCATATGGCGCTCAAGCACACAAATCCCTCCGCCATCGCCTTCCTTATGGATGACATGGTGGAATGCAATGGCGACTACAGCTGGGTCGACGGCATCGAGTTTTCCGCACTGGCTGAAACCGCGCTGGCAGGTACACCCATCTTCTATGGCGGCGAGATTGCCGAGCCCCTCAAGCGTGCACTTGATGCAGCAAAGATCCCCGCACGCCGGGCCGACAAGGTGGCAGACGTGCTTGCCGCGCTCGACTCGCACGACGGGCGCAAGCTTTTTGTGATCGCCAACTATCATGCGCTGGAGCGCGTGTGCCACGAGCTTGAAGGCCTTGCTTCGTAGCACCCCTTTCCTTACGCAACAACATGCCTTGATACGCAACGAGCGCCGCCCATGGGACGGCGCTCGTTGTGTTGCCATGAAAGTGCAGGCGGATAGCCGGCCCACGCACCGGGCCGGCTCGCGCGATCGAGCCTACTCGTCCAACGCACCGCCGTTCGCAAATTGTGCATTGTAGAGCTCTGCATAGAAGCCCTGCTTCGCGAGCAGCTCTTCGTGCGTGCCCTTCTCTACGATGTCGCCATCCCGCAGTACCAAAATCACGTCGGCGTTGCGGATGGTTGAGAGACGGTGTGCGATCACAAAGCTCGTGCGTCCTTGCATAAGCGCGTCCATCGCACGCTGGATGCGCTCTTCGGTTCGCGTATCAACATTGGACGTCGCTTCATCGAGAATGAGAATCGGACGGTCAGCGATGAAGGCGCGCGCAATGGTGAGAAGCTGCCGCTGACCCTGGCTCACGTTTGAGGCATCCTCGTTGAGCTCGAAGTTATACCCACCTGGCAGCGTGCGGATGAAGTGATCCGCAAGCGCGGCACGTGCGGCGGCGTGCACCTCGTCGTCCGAAGCACCGGCGCGGCCATACCGGATGTTTTCCATAATAGAGCCCTTGAAGAGCCAGGTATCTTGCAGCACCATGGCAAAGTTCTGACGCAGATCGTCGCGAGACCAATCGCGCAAATCAACCCCGTCCACTGTGATGGAGCCGCCGTTTACATCGTAGAAGCGCATCAAGAGCTTCATGAGCGTGGTCTTGCCGGCACCGGTGGGGCCAACGATAGCAACCGTCTGACCTGGCTTAACGTCACAGGTGAAGTCGTGGATGATGGTCTTTGTTGGCACGTAGCCAAACTTCACATGGTCAAACGACACCGCACCCGAGCACGCTGGAAGCTCTCCCGTTGCGGGACGGTCCTCCTCTTCGGGTTCTGCCAAAAACTCAAACACGCGCTCCGCTGCCGCCGAGAGCATCTGGAGCATGTTCGATACCTGCGAGAGCTGCGTGATAGGCTGCGTGAAGTTGCGCACATACTGCATAAAGGCCTGAATGTCACCGAGCGTGATGGAGCCCGCAATGGCAAGTGCGGCGCCAACCGACACAACGGCAACGTAAGCAAGGTTGGCAACAAAGTTCATGATGGGCTGCATGAGGCCCGAGAAGAACTGTGCGCGCCATCCCGTCACATACAGATTCTCGTTTTGCACGTCGAAGTCCGCCACAGAACGCGCCTCGCGATTGAACACCTTGATGACTGTCTGGCCCGAGAAGCTCTCTTCCACCATGCCATCCACGGCGCCCAGCAATGCCTGTTGACGGCGGAAATATCGCTGGGAGTACCGCACCACAAGCACCACCAGGATGAGCGACACAGGCACCGTCAAGAACGTCACGCCGGCCAAGGCAACGGACACCGAAAGCATCATCACGGTGACACCGATGAGCTGCGTCACGGAGGTGATGAGCTGCGTCACGCTTTGGTTCAGCGACTGTCCGAGCGTGTCAACGTCGTTGGTGACGCGGCTGAGCACGTCACCCACCGAGTTGGTCTCAAAGTATCCAAGCGGCATGCGGTCGATCTTCTCAACGATCTCACGACGCATGCGATAGCACACACGCTGTGTAATGCCCGTCATGAGCCAACCCTGAACAAAGTTGAGGAAGGCCGCCGTGATGTACAGGCACAGAAGCGTTGCCAAAATGTAGCCAATCTTGGCAAAGTCAATCGATCCGGTTCCCGTCACCTTGGCGGCAATGCCCGAGAAGAGCTCGGTGGTCGCCTGGCCAAGAATCTTGGGGCCCATGACATTGAAAACGACCGATCCGATAGCGCACGCAATGGCAATGACGAGTGCCACACGCTCATGAGCGATGTAACTAATGAGCTTGCGGATCGTTCCTTTGAAATCTTTGGCGCGCTCTGAAGCTACGCCACGCCTTCCCATAGGACCGGGCATCAGCGCTCACCCCCTTCCTCGCCAGCAAGAGGCACATCGGGTGCCCCTTGCTCAGCCGAAGCATCATCAAGGCCAAGCTCGGCTGCAGAGAGCTGGCTTTTCGCGATCTCAAGATAGGCCGGGCAGCTCGTAAGGAGCTCCTCATGCGTGCCACGGCCGACAATCTTGCCGTCATCGAGCACCAAAATCTCGTCGGCGTGCATGATGGTGGCAATACGCTGCGCCACAATAATCACCGTTGCATCGCCAGCCTTATGAGCAAGCTCGGCACGCAGCGCGGCGTCTGTCTTGTAGTCCAGCGCCGAGAATGAGTCGTCAAACACGAGCACTTTGGGGTGAATCGCCAGCGCGCGAGCAATAGAGAGACGCTGACTCTGGCCACCCGAGACATTGGAGCCGCCCTGCGCGATGGGCGCATGATAGCCATCGGGCTTAGCCTCGATAAACTCGGCTGCCTGAGCAATGCTCGCCGCTTCAACCATATCGGCATCGGCGAGCTCCGCGTTGCCGTACTTTATGTTGCTTTCAATCGTGCCTGAGAAGAGCATGCGCTTTTGAGGCACATAGCCTATGACGCGACGCAGCTCGTCGAGCTTGATAGAGCGAATGTCCACCCCGTCCAAGGTGATAGAGCCCTCTGTCACATCGTAGAGGCGCGGCAGGAGCTGCACGAGCGAAGACTTGCCGCAGCCCGTGGAACCGATGATCGCACAGGTCTTCCCCGGCTCCGCCGTGAAGCTCACATGCTCAAGCGTGGGCGCGTCGGCATCGGGGTAGGTGAAGGTGACATCGTTATACGAGATAACGCCATGCCAGCCCTCGCCCTGCTCGCGCGAAACCTGGCTCGCCGGGTCGGGATCGGCAATGCTCGAATGGCAGTTGAGCACCTCGAGCACGCGCCCGGCGGCCACATCGGCACGGGGCAGCATAACCGAGATCATGGTGATAATCATGAAGCTCATGATCACCTGCATCACATAGTTAATGTAGGCCATAAGGTCGCCCACCATCACGGTGCCGGCGTCCACGCCCTGGCCACCAAACCACACGATACCCACCGTCGCCGCGTTCATCACAATAAGCATCACCGGCATGAGCACGCTCATACAGCGGTTCGTGAAAATATAGGTGGAGGTGAGGGCACGGTTTGCCTCGTCGTAGCGCTCCTGCTCATACGCCTGGCGACCAAAAGCGCGAATGGGCATGATGCCGGTGATGATCTCGCGCGCCACCAGGTTGTTGCGGTCCACGAGCTTTTGCATGATGCGGAACTTGGGCATGGTCACACCCATGAGCACACCAATGGCGACGGCAATCGCCGCAACGGCAATCGCGAGAATCCACTCAAGACCAACGGGATTTGCCAGCACGCGCACCAGCGCACCGATGCCCATGCACGGTGCAAAAAGCACAATGCGCATGCACATGACGAGCACCATCTGAATCTGCTGGATATCGTTGGTGGCACGCGTGATGAGCGATGCGGCGGAGAACTTGGTCATCTCAGCAGGAGAGAAATCGAGCACGCGCTCGTAGAGGGTATGCCGGAGGTCACATGCGATTGCAGCAGCCGTTTTGGACGCATTGAGCGCAGCAAAGATGGCGCAAAGTGCCGAGAAGAGCGCGTAGGCAAGCATGGTAAGGCCCTGGCGCACAAGGTAGCTACTCTGCACCTCGTTAAGGTCAAGCCCGGCATCACGGTACGCGCTCTTTACAAACTCAACCGCGCGCGACTCCACTATGGTGTCACCGTTATCGCCCAGCTGCTCTACGAGCGCTTCACGCGCATCCACCAGCCGGTCGCGCGAAATCATCCCAGCGTCGACAAGCTGGGAGATGTCATCCATATCCACGGTATCGCCCAACAGTGCCTCGGTCTGCTGGCGCGCAGCAGCAACGGCCTCGGGAGAAGTGCCCGAAGAGAAGGCAGGCCCCATGCCCTCGATGAAGGTTTCTACGGGAATGCCCTGATCCAACTGATACACAAGCATCTCGGCCTCGGCAAGCGGCTCCTCAAGCGTGGAGCGCGTCTCATCATCACCCTCAAAAGCCCTGACGCCACCCTCATCGGCAGGAGCATAGGCGTCATCGAGCGTTTGAGCCGTATCAGCATCGAGGAATAGCTCGACCTGGGCAAGATCAGCGGCGAGGATCTTCTCAGGCACCACGCTTTCGATACCGCCCTGGCTGATACCAACATCCACGATGTCGCTCATGAGCCCCGGTAGCGTGAGCTCGCAGTTTGCCTGTGCAAACAGCAGAACCAAAGCAATGAGCAGATTGATGCCATGGCCTTTCAGAAACGTGAAGATCTTCACGCTGTCCCCCTTCCCATGCACAAACGACCCCTCTCGGCAGGAGGTACCGACCGAGAAGTCTGCGCGCGAAGGCTATTAGAATTGATTGGGCATGTATCTACCCACGATGTTTGCGATACGAAGGACAAGCGAGCGAACGTTCCCGCGGTCACAGAAACTCCACCGCCAACTCAGCACGTCCGCCTCTTGCACGTCCGATGCAAAAGGATTGCTGGCACACATGGCCCCGCGCACTTTTATAAGAGTTGCGCCTTCAGAGGCGTGGAGAAGCCATGCATCCCCGTCAGGTATCCATAGTTCTAGGGTCTATCCTGCATAAACGCTTGCAATACCACGCGTGGGCTGCAATAATGCTGCACGCAGAACACCCTTGGCAATCACCGCCCCTCCTGCCGGTCATCTGCTCCCCCGGCTTCGGATGAGACATCGGTATGAAGATTGCACGGAGTGAGCTGCCCTGTGATATAGTTCAATTTTGTTTGTTCAAGCGGTATCCAGACCGCCCAAGGAGGGTCTAGACATGTCCAAAGTTTGCGAGATTTGCGGTAAGCACCCCGTTGCTGGTCGCTCCATCAGCCACTCCCACCGCGTCACCAATCGTACGTTCCGTCCCAACATCCAGCGTGTGTACGTTGTGGTTGACGGTCATCGTCGCAAGATGAACGTTTGCACCAACTGCCTCAAGTCGGGCAAGGTCGCTCGTTCCTAAGGACGACATCACATTGTTTTTTATGCGCTCCTTCGGGAGCGCTTTTTATTTATATCCCTCCCCTGGTTTTGCAGAAGCCACCCTATGAGGTGAAACCGCCTTATGGAAACCTCCGACAACACAGTGCCAATGCGCCTCAAAGCAAAACTTGCCGAGCACCATCTCCTCGCCTCAGATGGTTCGCAGACCATCTACGGCAAGCCCGTATGGCGCTCCATCGCCCCTGGGCATGAGCCCGAACGCCTCATGGATGCAACCCGCGCCCAGCGCGACCTCGTCGTCTTTGCCCACGCAACGCCCGCCACCGGCCCCAACCAATGTGCCGCCTGGGTGGAGCATGTGTTCTCACATATGAACCTAGGCGTGATTGTAGGAGATGCGGCGGACCTTGCGCGCAGGTGGTGCACGCTTACCGACACGCGCGCCCTTAACGTTGGCATGATCATGGCCACATCAGCTCATCCCTTCGGCACCGATGGGCGCGCTTGGGGCCATGTGGGAATCTATGTAGGAGACAGGCGCGTTATGGATTCCGTTGAAGGGCGCGTGCGCACCTCACCGCTTGACGCATGGATAAGCGTTTATGGCGTTATGGCCGACGTGCAATGGGGCTGGCTCGGCGGCATCGCGCTCAATCAGCTTTCTAATACGATATAAGTCCATTGCTTCCGTATATTGCTAAATGAGATTTCGAGAAATACCCATTGACTTGACCTGCCTATATTAATTGAAGCGTTACAAATTAATGAAACGTTTTAATCTACCGTTTGCCGGAAATTGACCGTTCACCGAGAAAAGACTTGATACTATTCATGATGTAGGGTAAGTCACCGGTCACAAGGAGAGACACATGGTGAAAAAGCCAACGGCAACAGCCGCACCCGAGGTCATCGATTCCGTTGATGCCCTCGAGGCTAAACTCGCGCAGATGCGCGAGGCCCAGAAGGTCTTTGCAACCTACACTCAGGAGCAGGTAGATAAGATCTTCTACGAAGCCGCCATGGCGGCCAACAAGGCGCGCATTCCGCTCGCCAAGCTCGCTGTCGAGGATACCGGCCGCGGCATTGTTGAGGACAAGGTCATCAAGAACCACTACGCCTCCGAGTACATCTACAACGCCTACAAGAACACCAAGACCTGCGGTGTCATCGAGCGTGACGAGGCCTACGGTGTGACCAAGGTTGCCGAGCCCATCGGTATCGTGGGCGCCGTCATCCCCACCACCAACCCCACCTCCACCGCCATCTTCAAGTGCCTTATCTGCCTGAAGACGCGCAACGCCATCATCATCTCGCCGCACCCGGCAGCCGCCAAGTGCACCATCGCTGCCGCCAAGCTCGTGCTTGAGGCCGCCGTCAAGGCTGGTGCCCCCGAGGGCATCATCGGCTGGATCGACGTCCCCTCGCTCGACCTCACCAATATGCTTATGCGCGAGGTTGACATCATCCTCGCTACCGGTGGCCCCGGCATGGTGAAGGCCGCCTACTCCTCGGGCAAGCCCGCCCTGGGCGTTGGCGCCGGCAACACTCCGGTTGTCATCGACGACACCGCCGATATCAAGCTCGCGGTGAACTCCATCATCCACTCCAAGACGTTCGACAACGGCATGATCTGCGCCTCCGAGCAGTCGGTGACCGCTCTCGATTCCATCTATGACGAGGTCAAGCGCGAGTTTGAGTATCGTGGCTGCTACTTCGTGAAGCAGGGCAAGGAGCTCGAGGCTCTGCGCGAGGCCATGTTCAAAAACGGCGCGCTCGATCACCGCATCCCCGGTATGCCCGCCGCGAAGATCGCTGAGCTCGCCGGCATCGAGATTCCGGCCAAAACCAAGATCCTCATCGCCGAGGTCACCTCGACCGACCCCTCCAAGGAGGAGTTCAGCCACGAGAAGCTCTCCCCCGTTCTCGCCATGTATCACGCGAAGGACTTCCAGGAGGCCGTCGACAAGGCTGAGCACCTCGTGCTCGCCGGTGGCCCGGGCCACACCGCCTCGCTCTATGTGCACCCGGCGGAGAAGGAAAAGATTGCGCTCTTTGAAGAGACCATGAAGGCGTGCCGCATCGTCATCAACACCCCCTCCAGCCAGGGTGGTATCGGCGATCTGTACAACTTCGCCATGAAGCCGTCCCTCACGCTGGGTTGCGGCTCCTGGGGTGGCAACTCCGTCTCCGAGAACGTTGGGGTGAAGCACTTGCTCAACATCAAGACTGTGGCCGAGCGCCGCGAGAACATGCTCTGGTTCAGGGCGCCCGAAAAGATCTACTTCAAGAAGGGCTGCACGCCCGTCGCGCTCGACGAGATCGGTCGCGTCATGGGCAAGAAGCGCGCCTTCATCGTCACCGACTCCTTCCTCTACAAGAACGGCAACTGCCGCGCCATCGAGGCCAAGCTTGACGAGATGGGCGTTGCGCACGATGCCTTCTACGACATCTGCCCCGACCCGCGTCTCCAGGACGCCCAGAAGGGCGCCGAGCGCATGCGCCTTTTCGAGCCCGACGTCATCATCGCCGTCGGCGGCGGTTCTGCTATGGACGCCGGCAAGATCATGTGGCTCATGTACGAGCACCCCGAGGTCAACTTCGAGGATGCCGCCATGGACTTCATGGACATCCGCAAGCGTGTCTTCACCTTCCCGAAGCTGGGCGAGAAGGCCTACTTCGTAGCCGTCCCCACCTCCTCGGGCACCGGCTCTGAGGTGACGCCCTTCGCGATCATCACCGACGCTGAGACGGGCATCAAGTGGCCGATCACCGACTACGCGCTCCTGCCCAACATGGCCATCGTTGACGTTGACAACGCCATGACCGCGCCCAAGGGCCTCACCT
>DHKFC23501__coassemble_1221_pt1 | contig 22606 bp, 21 predicted proteins | sample DHKFC23501__metabat2_high_PE_052 | metagenome-assembled genome bin DHKFC23501 | reverse complement strand
CGGCCGACAGAAGCTCCGTGGAGGACGTTCGAATCATCGACGGCATCCGCGTGACGCCGCTTCCGCGCACGCTGCTTGATTGCATGTGCCAAGCGAGTTTTCGGCACGGCCTGGCAATCGTTGACTCAGCACTTCATTGGCAATGCATCGAAAAAGAACAGCTTGCCACCTATGTGCGCGACCATGGCACTCGACGCCGCAATATCAGGACAGCCCGCCGTGTGCTGGAATGCGCCGACGGCCGCAGCGAAAACGGCGGTGAGTCGATAGCGCGTGCCATCATGATCGAACTTGGCTTTGTCGTGCCGGAGCTGCAAGTGGAGATAAGCGACCCGATGAACCCGTCCGTCTGCCGGCGCGTCGATTATCTGTGGGTTCTGCCTAACGGCGACATCATCATCGGAGAGCTCGACGGAAATGATAAGTACGTGCGCGACCGCGACGGCAACAAGGTTAGTCCCGACGTCACGGCGCGACGCCTCATCGATGAGCGCCACCGCGAGAGCCGCCTCAACCTTACCGGAGCCATGGTGGTCCGGTTCACCTATCGGGAGGCCTGCAACAAGGCATACTTTGAGCGCCTCCTGTGTCAGGCCGGTGTGCCACGCGTCGCTTGAGTATGGCAGCCCTACGCCATTGGTATGGGAATAGCCACTTTTATCTCTCTTTCGAGCCTAATAATGGTCAAAGTCCACACCAAAGCGAAGAGCGCAGCATACCGAAGCTCGGGGGTAAATCGAAGCTCGGAGGTAGGCCAAAGCACAGCGGCTGCACCCGCTAGGCGAGGACACGCTGGGAGATGATGCGCTGAAGGACGAGGCAGAGCGCGGCAACGCCCCACAGCAGCAGATAACCGCCTATCTGCAGCAGTGCGCCACCGAGCGCCGAACCCACACCGCCGCAGGCAAAGACCGCAAAGCCAATGAGCCCTGTGCAGAGCCCCGCCTGCGCGGGATCGGCTTCCATGGAGAGGGTGACAAGCGTGGGCTGAACAAGGATGTAGCCCAGCCCCAAGCACGCTGCCGCCACGAGCGCAGGCACCCAGCTTGCCGTAAGAGCAGAAGCCAGAAGCGAAAGCGCGGCGATCGCACCCGATACCTCGCCGATTGCTATAACGTGGCCAAGGCCGCGCCCGGCCCCCAAGCGGCCCGAAAGGGCACCTCCCACCAGGCAGAACACGCCGTAAAGCATCATCACAAGCCCTGCTTGCGTTGGAGTGAGCCCACATATCTCAGAGAGGAACGTGCCCGTAAGACCGTAGACGCCCAAAAAGAGCAGGCCCGTGCTGCAGGCAAGCAAGAACACCGCCCGATGCGGGCCGAAAAAGATGCGTAGGGCGTCGCGGAAGAACGCAAGGATGGGATTGACGGCCTTGTTGGTCGCCGCAGCGGGCTCCGAAGAGCCGTATGCCTTTGCAGCACGCGCCGCATCCACGGAAGACATCTGCACAGCCGGCGCGGAGGGGCTCATGGCGTCAACACCCTGAATCGTCGCATGCAATTCGTTGCTGCCGCCTTGGCGATCTCGGCGGTCGAAACCCTCTTGGTGCTTCGGCTCGCGCAAGGTGAAAAGCCCCAACCATGCAAGAGCCGCCAAGATACCGAAGGCGGCGAAAGCCGCGCGCCATCCTACGAGGTCGGTGAGGATGCCGCCGAGACCTGCCGAGAGCCCCTGGCCGGTGAAGGTTATGCCCATGAGGATGCCCACGGCGCCGGCGCGATTGCGCGGCCCCACCACATCGCCCACGAAGGCCTGCGAAACCGAGATGATGCCCGCCGCAAAACAGCCGGTGATCACGCGGGCAGCAATCAAGAACGGAAGATTGGGCACCACCGCGCAGAGAAATGTTCCCACGCAGAGGCCCAATACAATGATGCGAAGCAAGCGCAGCCGGCCTACGCCGTCGCCCAGACGTCCACATACCGGTTGAAGAGCGCCGTAAGGCAGGAGATATGCCGTGAGCACGATGGCAGCCGCCGTAGGCGCCACCGCCAAGGTGTGCGCAATCGAGGGCAGCGCGGGCGAGACAAACCAGTTGTCCGCCGCCGAGACTAGACCACAAAAGCCGAGCGTCACCACCACATGCAGCTGCGCCGGCGTGAGCCGCACCGCATCTTTTCCCGCCATAGCAACAGCCTCCCCTGGATGGATGGGGACGGATGGGAGCGGGATCATTTCTTCCGCTCACCTCCGCCACGTTGCCCCAACCATCAGATTATAGGGCGGCTAGGATAGGGATAGCCAATCGCATACCCCGGCATAGCAAGTCCGGTACAAAGCCCCTGGCCTTTCGTACCGGATGTGGCCAATCGTCAGTTTTCCTCGCCCACGCAGGGAATAATCCTTCCGCAGAACACCGCCAACGTTGCCACAGCCATGAGCGCCTGCAGAAGAGGGGAATCGTCTACGAAAGCAAGCGTGTAGGTCGCCTTGCCTTCACCCCTTGTAACGTCAACAGAGCAGATGCTTGCCCCGTCTAACGTGACTTCGAAGGACTTGGAGAAGGGATCTCCGAGGAAATTGCAGGGACCTCCCGTGACATTGCACGTGGTGTTGAAATTGTTGCCACGCGCTGTCAGCACAAACTCCTCCCTACCGTCGACAATCAAAGACGCGCGCGGATAGGTGCCCGAATTGCCGTTCACCACTTGAAATAGTTCCTTACCCTGCTGGTCAAAAACAACAAAACGGCGGCTGAACAGTTGTCCGAGCGCCCCCGAGGCCCCTCGCTTCTCAACAGACAAGGACGGGGCATCGTCGGAAGCCTGAAACGTCAACTCATCGTCGGACCAACAAATCGAATAGCGCTTGGTCATATTCCTCACCATCCCATTGAAGCGAAGGCCTTATGTGTCAAACCCTCCTCTCTCGTCTTGCATGATGACGATATAGATTATGAGCAATATATATATCCTCGTATGTGGGCATGTATACCCGACTCAAGGCCCCGGCTCTTTGTTCCGAGGTTATGCAAGCGGACGCTTGAGGTACACCATATCCCTCAGCAGCACGCCGGCCTCGTATATGGGGTGATCGTAGTTGTTGGTGAAGAAATCGGGAACAACGCGTGAGCGTATAAAGCCGCAGCGCTCGTAAAACGGCACCGTGAGCGGGCTGTCACCCGTGCCGACCTCCAGCGTATGGAAGCGGCCCGCATAGGTGTGTGCCACATGCTCGATGAGCGCCCGGCCGAGACCCTGCCCCTGCCAGTCCGGCGCAACTGCGAGGCTCTTGAGTTCGAGCACACCCGCTCCCTCATCGGTCACGAGGCACTCGGCGAGGGCTTCACCGGCACCACCGACGCCTTCGGCGTCATCCGCTCCATCAGCCTCAACAAGCACCCACATATCACCCCGGTCGAGGTAGCGCTCGACCATGTCCAACTGTTCGTCGGCGAGCAACAGCAACGGCAGATAGCGCCGCCGGTCACCTACCACCTTGCGGATCTCCATCTGCTCGCCCCCTAAACAAGAAACGGGGACGAGCCCGTGTTCTCAACCGCGAGAAACCCAGACCCGTCCCTGAACATTCGGATGCGGATGATTTGACCCCGTCCCCATCCATCCACTAGTAGAGCTTGGCGCCAGCGGGGATAGCGTCGTCCACCATAAGCAGATTCAGGCGCTCCTCGCCCTCCTCCTCGTGCACGGCGGAGATGAGCATGCCGCAGGAGTCGATGCCCATCATCTTACGCGGCGGCAGGTTCACAATGGCGATGCAGGTCTTGCCCACCAGGTCCTCGGGCTCGTAGTACATGCTGATGCCAGAGAGGATGGTGCGGTCGGTACCCGAGCCGTCGTCGAGCGTGAACTGCAGGAGCTTCTTGCTCTTAGGCACGGCAGCGCAGGCCTTCACCTTCACGGCACGGAAGTCGCTCTTGCTGAAGGTCTCAAAGTCCACAAAGTCCGCGAAGAGCGGCTCCACAGCCACCTTGCTGTAGTCGAGCGTCGGAACCTTGTTGGGAGCAACGGCAGCGCCAAACGACGCGGCACCCGCCTCCTCGGCAGCAGCCGCAGCCTCAGCATCCTGCTTGGCCTTTGCCGCCATGATGCCAGCGTTGGCCTTGCCCTCGGGACGCATGTGCGGGAACAGCAGCACGTCACGGATGGAGGCCTGGTTGGTAAGCAGCATGACCACGCGATCGATGCCAATGCCAATGCCACCCGCCGGAGGCATACCATACTCAAGGGCTCGCACGTAATCCTCGTCGTACTCCATGGCCTCGTCGTCGCCGCCGGCCTTCTCCTCCATCTGGTGCTGGAAGCGCTCCGCCTGGTCAACCGGGTCGTTGAGCTCCGAGAACGCGTTGGCGTACTCATGGCCGGCAATCACGAGCTCAAAGCGATGCGTCAGACGCGGATCATCCTCACGGCGCTTGGCGAGCGGGCTCACCTCAACGGGGTAATCCACCACAAACGTGGGGTTCACAAGCGTGGGCTCGCCAATCTCGTCGTAGAGCTCGGCAATGAGCTTACCGGCGGTCCACTCGGACTTGACCTCAATGCCCGCCTTCGTGGCGTGTGCGCGTAGCTCCTCCACCGGCGTGTCGAGCGTCACATCGACGCCCAACGCGGAGGATACAACCTCCGTCATGGGACGGCTGGGCCAGGTGCCAGAAAGGTCGATGGTCTGACCCTGATACTCAATCTGCTCAGGCGCTCCAATGGCGGCGGCAGCAGCCTTAATCACGCCCTCGGCAAGCTCCTTCATACCGTCGAGATCCGAGAATGCGCGATAGGCTTCCATAGTCGTGAACTCGGGGTTGTGCGTAAGGTCCATGCCCTCGTTGCGGAAGATGCGGCCAATCTCAAACACACGCTCGTAACCGCCCACCAGCAGGCGCTTAAGGTGCAGCTCGGTGGCAATGCGCAGATAGCACTCCTGATTGAGCGCGTTGAAGTGCGTGATGAACGGCTTGGCGGTGGCACCACCCTGGATGGTCTGAAGGATGGGGGTCTCCACCTCCATATAGCCGTTGTCCTCCATGTAGCGACGGAAGGCCGAGATGATGGCGGAGCGCTTGCGGAAGGTTTCACGCACGTCCTCGTTCACAATGAGGTCCACGTAGCGCTGGCGATAGCGCGTCTCTTTGTCGGAGAGACCGTGGAACTTCTCGGGCAGCGGGCGCACCGCCTTGGAGAGCAGCGTGAGCGCACGGGGAGCCACCGAAAGCTGGCCGCGTTTGGTGCGCACCACAACGCCCTCAACGCCCACGATGTCGCCCAGGTCGAGCTCCTGCAAGAGGCCCCAGTCCTCTTCGCGCATGTCGTTGATGCGGCAGAACAGCTGAATGTCGCCCGTGCTATCGCGCACCACCACAAAGGCGATCTTGCCCTGGCCGCGCTTGGCCACCACACGGCCGCCAATCTTCACCACGTCATCGGTGTCCACGCCCGCCTCAAGCTCGGCGTAGGTGCGCTCGATATCGGCCACGTGATCCTCAACCTCAGAATGCTCGGGGTAAGGATTCTGCCCAGCGGCGTAGAGGGCCGCGCGCTTGCTCATACGATGCGCGCGCTCGTCGTTCAGGGTGTCGGGCGTGGGCGTATCCACGGCCTCGGGCTGGTTCTGTGCCATGTGCTTGCTCCTTGCAATCGGCCGGCGTGCGGTGGGTTGCCGGCATGTAAGTACCTCGTATGTTGGGCGGGGCGCTGTGCCTGCGGCTAAACCGGGCGCTCCTGCACCCAGGCACATCCCCCTATAACAAAAATGCTCCCCAGGGCCTTGCGGTCCCGGAGAGCATCATGCATCTACGCTCGACCGGGGCCTAGCGCGTGATCTTGGTGATGGTGTAGATGCGCGACTTGCCGGACGGCGTCACAACCTCAACCGTATCGCCCTCAGCGCGACCAATGATGGCGCGGCCCACGGGCGACTCGTTGGAAATCTTGTGCTCAAGCGAGTTGGTCTCGGTGGTACCCACCAGGGTGACCTCAGACGCCACGCCGTCGCCGTCCACAATGGCAACGGTGCAGCCAATGGAAACGATCAGGTTGTGATCGATGGTCTCGGCATCCTTCGCGTTGGCGAGAATCTGCTGAATCTCGGCAATGCGAGCGGCATTTTTGGCCTGCTCTTCTTTGGCGTCGTCGTACTCGGAGTTCTCCGAAAGGTCGCCAAAGTCGCGCGCGGTGCGAATGCGCTCAACAATCTCCTTGGACAGATCGCCCTCACGCCATTCAAGCTCGTCAATAAGCTTCTGACGTCCCTCGGCGGTCAATACGATTTCGGTGGGTGCCATGCGCGGAACTCCTTGCTGTCGTTTAAAAACATGACGGCCGGCGACCCAGAGGGTTGACCGGCCGCATTCATCACCTATATGAGCGGATTACTCGGCGTCGTTAGCGCCCTCCTCGGCCTCTTTCTTCTTCTTGGCCGCGGCAAGCTTCTCCTCGAGCTCGCGGATCTCCTTATCCTCGTCGCTCTCCTCAACCGTCTCCTCGGTGTCATCGCCCTGCATGCCCTCGCGCAGGTTCTTCACCGTGGCGCCAAGCGACTTACCAAGCTTCGGGAGGTTCTTGGGCCCGAAGATAACCAGCACGACGATGAGGATGATGATCCATTCAAAACCCTTTGGCAGAAAACCCATGTGTTTCCCTTCGTCAGACCGCGGCAGAAGCGGCTTCTCGAAACAACTTGAACGAGTATACCGCGCCCCGCGGGCACAGAACAACTTGATTATTGTACTTGCCCATATGCCTCATAACCTGCACAGCAACCCTCTTTGATAAAAATGCACGAGCGCCGGCACCGCTTACTGCAGGATTCTCTTGGCTCAACGCAAAACAGGCCAGGGCGGATAAGCCCTGGCCTGTTCACATGCGATGGTCGGGTTGACTGGATTTGAACCAGCGACCCCCGCGTCCCGAACGCGGTGCTCTACCAAACTGAGCCACAACCCGAAGCGAGGGACATAATAACAGAACCCCAGCAGAGATGCTAGCCTACAGCCACAAAAGGTCCCGTCTTCTCCATTTTTGCCGATTGACCCCACCAGCCGTGCTCGTTAATGGCATCAAGCACGATAGCGTCAGCCGCCATTTGCGTATTGCACACCGCAAACACGCAGGCACCAGAACCGGTTACCTCAACAGCGCGAACCTCGGGCTGCTCGCGCATCCACGCGGCGATGCGGGCAATCTCGGGCTCCAGCGCGCAGGCAGCTGGCGCAAGATTGTTGGCCACATGAGCAAAAATAGCATTCTCATCGTGGGCACGCAGCGCGTCGAGCATGGGCTCGAGCGGCGCCACCGGCACCGGCTCGCGGTCAAACTGGGCATAGGCATCGCATGCCGAAACGCCGCTCGTCAGCGGCTTAACAAGCGCCACCGGCGTACCCGTGAGCGGACGGAACAGCTCGTGCATCTCGTCACCAAATCCCACCAGGTGGGCGGGCGGCCCGTAGAGGAAAAACGGCACGTCGGCACCGATAGAGCGCGCAACGGCATCAATCTTGGGGTCGGTGGGGTTGATCTCCCAAAACCGTGCAAGCGCCATGATAACGGCAGCCGCATCGGTAGAAGGACCACCCAGGCCCGACCTCACGGGAATGTGCTTATCGATCAGAATGGCAAAATTGGGCTCGCGGCCAAATGCCTTGCCCATAGCCACCGCAGCACGATAGGCCGTGTTCTCCTCCATGGGAAAATCAGCCTCGGGGACCGTGCGTACCACAAGCTCCTCGTGCGGTGTGATGGCCAGCGTATCAGCCAGGTCGATGGTGGTCATCACCGAATCAACCTGATGGTAGCCGCGCTCGCCCTTCTGGGTATGCACACCCAGGTAAAGATTCACCTTTGCCGGAGCGGTGATGAGCAAAAACGGAACGGGCATTCTAGTGCTCCTCGGCCTGGTTACCCATCGGCGTGAAGATATGCTCGCCCGTCTCGGGGTCGAACAGCTCCACCGAACCGGTGAGCACGTCGACGTACTGGTACGACTGGCGCGACGTGCGACCACGGCGCTCGTTCACCTCGACCACAAATACGGAGGGGTGCACGGTCTTGATGGTGCCCATGCGCTCGATAACACGCGTGCGACCCATGTTGGCCCTCACCTTCACGCGCTGTCCTACCATGCCGGTCAGACGCTCGTGAATTTCCTCAACGTGATTGACGACAGTCTCTTCCATTGCTCAAGCCTCCTGCAGGCGCAGCTCAAAGGGCAGATTGCCAAAAATAGGCAGAATACCCCTAAATTAAGTCAAACGGACAGTAGTATAGCAGCACCCGCACAACACAGTGCGTTGAGCGCCCCCTCATCGCGAGGTCAACGCATTTGCCCAGCCTAAGGCAGCCTCCGCATGCGCATAATACGACAACGCCCCAGCAGATGCGCAATCATCTGCCGGGGCTTGATAAGACGTCTGTTGGAATGCTAATGCGTTCCCGCGTGTTACAGCTCGTCGGTGTCCAACACGATGGTGAAGGGGCCGTCGTTCACAAGCGCCACCTTCATATCGGCGGCAAACGTGCCGGTGGAAACCTGCGGCACGTCAGCGCGGGCGAGCGTTACAAAATACTCGTAGAGCTCACGCGCCAGCGCAGGAGCGCCCGCCGCCGTAAACGAGGGCCGTCTGCCGTGCCGGCAATCGGCATAGAGCGTGAACTGCGACACCACGAGCACCGCGCCGCCCACATCGCCAAGCGAGCGATTGGTTTTGCCGTTCTCGTCCTCTATGATGCGAAGCGCGGCGATTTTGTGCCACAACTTCTCCGCCGTCGCGGGCGTGTCGTCGTGGCCAACGCCTAGCAAGATGAGATACCCCTGCCCAATGGAGGCCGTCTCAACACCGTCAATAGTTACCGAAGCGCGCTGCACGCGCTGTATCACCGCGCGCATCAGCGGGCCTCATCAGCATCGATGGCGGCTGAAGCATCCGCGTGGTCGCTCGCCTGAGCTCCTGCTCGCTCAGCCAGCTTGGCGCAGAGATCTTGCAGCGCATGGAAGCGGTGGCTGATGGCGTTTTTCTCCTCCGGTGTGAGCTCCGCCATGGTTTTGCCCGGGGTATCTTCGGGCAAAAAGAGCGGGTCGTACCCAAAGCCATGCGAGCCACGGCCCTCAAAGCCCACCGTGCCCTCACAGGTTCCCGTGCCTACGCATACCTGGCCGTTGGGCTCTACAAGCGCAACCACGCTTACAAAGCGGGCCGCACGCTCCCCTTCTGGCACATCGCTCAGGTTCTGGAGCAGCTTGGCGTTGTTGGCGGCGTCGTCACCATGCACGCCGGCATACCGCGCGGAGTACACCCCCGGCTCGCCACCAAGCGCATCCACCATAAGGCCCGAGTCGTCCGCCACAGCAGCAAACCCCGTCTCGGCGACCGCAGCGCGCGCTTTAATGAGGGCATTCTCCTCAAACGTTGTGCCTGTTTCCTCCGGGTCTTCAAACTGCCCCAACTGGCTCAACGCTACAAACCGCGTTGAAGGCAGCGCGGCAGAAAGCATTGTCTCAATCTCCACCAGCTTATGAGCGTTGCCCGTTGCTACTACCACGGTGTGCTCGGGATCAAGCGTTGCGCGGTCAATAGGCTCCCATGCCATGGCCACTCCTTTGTACGACTTGCTTGCAGGTTGTGTTTGATGTGCATCCAGAAGAAAACGTCCAGCGATCGCTAATCGCGAAACGCCGTGACCTCGTTTTGCAGAGCAATAAGGCGCTCGATTCCGCTCTGCCCCAAGTCGAGAAGCGTATTCAGGCGTGTGCGGTCAAATGGCGTACGCTCTCCCGTGCCCTGAATCTCCACGATCTCGCCCGTATCGGTTCCCACGAGGTTCATGTCAACCTCGGCGCTGGAGTCCTCGCGATAATCGAGGTCGAGCATGACCTCGCCATCCACCACACCCATCGACACAGCGGCCACCTGGCCCACCAGCGGCAGGCGCGCGATCTTGCCCGCGTCAACCCACGCCATGAGCGCATCGTGGAGCGCCACCCAGGCGCCGGTGATCGAGGCTGTGCGCGTACCGCCATCGGCCTGAATAACGTCGCAGTCCACCGTTACGGTGTACTCGCCCAGCGCTCGCAGGTTGGTGACCGTGCGCAGGCTCCTCCCGATGAGGCGCTCAATCTCCTGCGATCGACCTTTGCGCTGGCCCAGCTCACGCTTGGTGCGACGATTGGTCGAAGCGGGAAGCATGGCGTACTCCGCCGTGACCCAGCCGGCACGGCTCGCCTTGCGCCAGCCCGGCACACCCTCTTCAATGGTCGCGGCGCAGAGCACCTTGGTGTCGCCAAAGGCCACCAGGCACGACCCCAGAGCGTGCTTCATCACGTCGCGGGTGAGCGTCACGGGGCGCATCTCGTTGGCTTTGCGCTTATCGGAGCGCAGAAGCTCGGTTGATTCCATCTAGTCCTCCTCATATCGCAGCGGCAGACACCTGCCGCTGTGCTGTTCTACGTAGCATGAGGGCTCAAGCACGTCCTAGCGGCTGTAGAGCGCCTCAAGCTCGGCGATCGACACGTGTTCGACACTCTTGAGCGGCTGCCCAAAGATAAAGCTACCCGCCGCTGCAAAGGTGGCAATGTCTTCCGACGTGGTGGCAAAGCGATGTGCAGGCGTGGTGCTTGGAGCGGCAAACTGTTCGCGACGGGCGAGGATATCGGCCAGCTCACGCGTAGTCTCCTCCGCCGACGACACCACCCGCACGGCTCCTCCCAAGGCCGCTCGAATAGGACCTGCCAAGAGTGGGAAATGCGTGCAGCCCAAGACGACGGTATCCACATCGCGCTCAGAAAGCGGAGATATGGTGCGTGCCACCTGGGTGCGGGTCTCTGGCGTGTCGAAGATATCGCCGTTCTCGAGCCAACGCTCCTGCAGGTGAGCCCCCGTAGCCAGCTCGTTCTCCACCAGGTCTACGAAGCTCGACGCCGGGCACCCATACACATCCACGCCCGCATCCAAACTATGAATCGCGCGCGTGTAGGCACCCGAGCGCACGGTAAGCTCGGTGGCAAGCACGCCCACCTTGCGCGTACGCGTCGTGTTGATGGCGGCACGGGCACCCGGGGCAATCACGCCAATCACGGGCACGTGTAGCAGCTGCTGCGCCAAGGCAAGGCCCGCCGCCGTAGCCGTGTTGCAGGCGATGACCATAATCTTCACACTGTGGTTTTCAAGCCACGTGCCCGCCTGCATCACAAACGAGCGCACCTCCTCTTCGGTACGCACGCCGTATGGGCAGCGCGAGGTGTCGCCCAGGTAATAGATGGACTCATGCGGAAGCGTCCGCGCAATCTCGCGCGCTACGGTAAGGCCACCGATGCCCGAATCAAACACACCGATGGGCGAGTTATCAAACGCCTGATTGGCAGGCGTGCCCGCCGTAGCCGGAGCAGCCGCATGCAGTTTGTGCTCGTCCATGGCTACTCCTTTGCCGCCAGCAGGCAGCGCATGGCGTATACCCAGCTATCCACAAGACGTTTGGGCGATACGATAGTGTTTTCGCGCTCGGCCAAAAACGTCTCAGCAGCCGGGCTGTCAAGACCGTTGCCCACCAGCACAAACAAGCTCGTAGCGTCTGCCATATAAAAGTCGGACGTGGCATCGCCCACAGAAAGCGTCTCTGACCCGTCAATGCCCCGCAGCTCGCAGAACCGCTTGATGCCCCGCCCTTTGTTGAGCCCGCGCGGCATAAGGTTGAAGGCGCGACCACGGACGCCCTCGGGAAGATGCAGCGTGGTGGGCGCCGAGATGTAGTTGAGGTACCCGTTGTCACCCCAGTCGAGATTGGCGCCGGCATCCGCGATGACCGCACGCACCTCTTCGTCGGGCACCTCGCCGCGCATGCCCACGGTGACCTCGCGGTATTTGTAGCCCGTAGACATGTCGTTGTGGTATTCCAGAAGCCCTGGCCAGCGTGAGGAAAGCTGGCTCAGCACGCCCGTCTCCTCAATGCACTCATGCGGAGTTTTGCCGCACGCGGGATCGTAGGGCATATCGGCCGTGTAATACTCCCACGAGCTGGTGTGGTTATCGAGCATGAGCAGGCCACCCATCTCGCCGATGAAGGAGTTGAGCCCCAGCACGCGAATGTCCTCGTGCAGCATGGAGCGGTTACGCCCTGAGCACGGAATGACCTCCACGCCAGCGCGGCGAAGCTCAACGAGCGTCTCCACCAGATCAACGCTCGGCTCGCCAGCGGCGTTGGCAAGAACAGTGGAACCCGGGCCCAGCATGGTGCCGTCCAGATCGGTAAACACATAGCGGATGCGGCGCAAATGCTCGGCAAGCTCCCCGGTTGGGCGTTCGGGCATGAGCGTATTCGGCATGGACACTCCTTTATCGATGCGCGTCTGATAGCGCATCTATTGTAGCGTCGCCGTGAGCACCGCGACCATTTTGCCCCATCACCCCACAACCGGCAGGTGCAGAGCGGAACCGCCCGCGTGAAGGGGATGCCCCGCGCAGAGCCCCGAAGCCCCAACCCGTAAGGCGCCGGACGCCAAACGCGGAAGGAGTAGGGAGACCGCGCCCGACGTCCGGACAAACCTCTGCTCAGGGGCTACAATCCTTCAGCCCCATTGGACCGGATGATCTTTTGATACGCATAGAAGCTGTCTTTGCGGCGGCGCTCGTAAGTGCCGGTGCCGTCGTCGTGTTTATCCACGTAGATAAAGCCATACCGTTTGCGCATCTCGCCTGTTCCAGCCGACACCAGATCGATCGGCCCCCACCAGGTGTACGCGCGCAGGTCCACGCCATCCTCGATAGCCTCGCTCAGCGCGCGCAGGTGGTCTTGCAGGTAGGCAATGCGATACGAGTCGTGAATCGAGCCGTCGTCTTCCACGGTGTCATAGGCGCCCAGACCGTTCTCCACAACCATGAGGGGAATCTGGTAGCGCGCGTAAATCGCGTTGAGCGCGATCCTCAGGCCCGTGGGGTCAATCTGCCAGCCCCAGTCGGTCTGCTTGAGGTAAGGGTTCTTGCCGCTGATGGCCATATTGCCCTCAACGAGCTCCTGGCCTGGATGCGTGCCCACCACGCCGCTCATATAATAGGAGAAGGTATAGAAATCGACCTTGCCATCAGCCAGATCGGCGAGGTCGCCCTCCTCCATCACCAGGTTGATATCGTGCTCGCGCCAGTAGCGCCGTGCGTAAAACGGATACGCGCCGCGCACCTGAACATCGGAGCAGTACCAGTTCATGCGATCCATCTCCTGATTGTTGGCGAGCACGTCCGCCGGATCGCAGGTGGCAGGATAGCTCAAGATAAAGCTGATCATGCAGCCCATTTTGAACTGCGGGTAGCGCTCATGAGCCAGGCGCACCACGCGGCCGCTCGCCACCAGTTGATGATGCAGACCCTGATACTTTTGCTGATAGCTGGCATGAAGCTCTGACTGCGGCCCCTCGAATCCCTGAAGCATGGACTGCTCGCGCAAAAGACCATGGTCGACGGTTCCCGTGTTGATCTCGTTGAAGGTGAGCCAGTAGGTGACCTTGGTTTTGTAGCGCTCAAACACGCATGCGCAGAAGCGCTCAAAAAGCTCAATGAGCTCGCGGCTGGCCCACCCGTTGTAACGTTCTACCAGGTGATAGGGCATTTCGTAGTGGCTGAGCGTCACGAGGGGCTCAATACCATGCGCATGCAGGCAGTCAAACACACGGTCGTAGAAGGCAAGGCCCGCCTCGTTGGGCTCGGTCTCCTCGCCGGTGGGGAAAATGCGCGACCACGCGATGGACATGCGAAACATGGTGAAGCCCATCTCGGCAAAGAGCGCGATGTCCTCTTCGTAGTGATGGTAGAAATCGATGCCGTCGTGGTTGGGATAGAGCAGATCGGGCTTGATGTCGACGGTCACCACGCGCGGCCGATTGACATCACCGCCCGTGAAGTGATCGTCAACCGACGGCCCGCGCCCGTCAACGTCCCATGCGCCCTCAAACTGGTTGGCCGCCGTTGCGCCACCCCACAAGAACCCCTTAGGAAATGCCATGCGTGCTACTCCTTTCACGGCGCGGCGGACAGGTGCCCACCGTGCGGACTGTTGTGTTTGAGTATCCACGCCAGTACAAACATATCATAGAGGACGATAGATAATTTCGCAGGTAATCACAGTGATGATAAGATGCGTGATATGTTTTGATACCTTTTGAGGGAGCATCATGGATATCGTGCGACGTATTCGTGAAGCGGCACGGCTCACCCCGGCCGAGCAGCGTCTGGCCCAGGTCGTTTTGCAACTGGGCGAGCGGATGCAAACCATCACGCTCAAAGAGCTTGCGGCCGCCGCCGGAGTCTCGGTCCCCAGCGCCCACCGCTTTTGCAAGAAGCTGGGACTCGAGGGGTTCAAGGAGCTCAAGGTTGAGCTCGCACGCGCCTGGGCACATCCGGGCAGCGCGGCGGCGGTTGACATCAACTTCCCCTTCAAGCCCAACGAGCGGGCCGCGCAGATACTCCCCCACATGGAATCGGTCTACGCAACAACCCTGCACGACACGCGCGCGTTGCTCGATGCCGGTACGCTCGACGCTGCCGCCGAGAGCATCCGACACGCCCGCGTGATCAATGTGTATACCGCCTCGCATAACCTCTATGCGGCACACCTGTTCTGCGACCGCCTGGCCTCTCTGGGTAAAACCTCCACCTGCCCCGAACACTTGGACCTCATGATCCATACGGCGCTGACAGCGGACGAGACGCACGCAGCCGTGGTGATTTCGTACTCGGGTAGATCGGCGTACCTCGACCGTGTGCAGCCGTTGCTCAAGCGCGGAACCGTTCCTACCATCTTTGTGGGAACGCCGCATGCGGCGCGTCTAAATCCCGGACACACGCATTACCTTGCCGTAAGCGACCGCGAGAGCCCCGAGCATCGCATCACGCAGTTTGCAAGCCATATCGCTGTGCAATACGTGCTCGACGCGCTCTTTTGCTGTCTGTTTGCCCAAGACTACGAGGCCAACCGGCGGCTTCTTGGGCGCGCTGTGCCCTATACACGCCACCAAGCGAAAGCCGTGCGCATGTGAGTTGCCCCGCATCGGCGCTCTGCTAGCTGTAGCTCAGCCGACCGTTTTCCTCGGCATGTGCCAAATCGCGTTCGAGATAGCGCGTGGCAAGCCACTGCGCCATAGACAGGTTCTGATCGAGATAGTTGCCGCACTCCTCAGGCCGCGCACCGGGAATCTCGCCCGAAAAATCGCGCACAAATGCAAAGAGCTCGCGCACGAGCGGCAGAATCTCCTGGGAGCTCACCTGTCCAAATACCACCAGGTAAAAGCCTGTGCGGCACCCCATAGGCCCAAAGTAGACCACGCGCGGCGCCCACTTGGGATGGTTGCGCAGGAACGTGGCACCCAAGTGCTCGATGGTATGACATTCCGCCGTGTTCATAACCGGCTCGCGGTTGGGCGCCGTGAGCCGCAGGTCGAAGGTGGTCACTGTGGTGCCGCTTGCGGGGTCGATGTCTACCCGCGACACGTACACACCGGGCATGAGACTCAGGTGGTCAACGGTGAAGCTTGCGATTTTATCCATGGGGTCTCCTCCCTCGAGGTGAATTTGCCGGGTGCAGGGCCAAGGCTAGCCGTCGGCGAAAATGTTGCCAAAAGTATATCGGCTGCGGTGCAATGCGGGCGCCTTGGCAGGCGTCCTGCCATCAAAGTAAAACGGCATCTGCCCATAGACGTAAGCCGCCTACATGGCGCTTGCCATCTCGTATGTTCTACGAGCTACCCCCCCCCGAGAGCCATTTGTGGTGCACCACGCGGGAGAACCAATCAGAGACGGGCAAGGCAGCACACACCACAATCACCACGGCAGAGCACGCAAGCACGATGATGGTGCCCAACAGAGGATCGAGCATCACCGGCTGCTTGTACAGCGGAATCCTAAACGTGAGCGCCGCACGAATAAGACGGTGCAGAACGTACACCTGCAGCGTGCGGCGACCAAGCACCTCAAGCCGCGGAGCATGCTCGGGCAGCATTCTGAGCACCGCAAGCCCGCACACAAACGCTATCGCCGAGGCCACGAGCTTCTCGACCATGCCGCGTACCATACCGTGCAGGTAAGGCGTGTCGCCATACACCTGCTGGAAAAAGAAGTCGTAGGCATGCGGATCTAGGCAGCGCGCCACCACGATAAGCATGAAGAGCATCACAGCGCCAGCAAGCAAGACAGGATGCCGCTTCTTAAACGCAATCACACTTTGTGGGCGCAGATAGTACCCCGCCGCGAACCAAGGCAAGAACGCAATGGCGCGGCTGATGGCCAAAAACCCGCCAGAAAGGTCAACGGCACCCCACAGGAGCGCAAGGACACTCGTTGCCACAAGTCCGCGACGAGCGCCCAGCTCGTGCAACACGGGCAGACACGCATACCACCACGCCATGGCGATGAAGTACCAGGGAGCTGACGAAAACCGAAGCAGCCGCATAGACAACACGTGCTGGCCATTGATGACAAGCAATGCTGTCTGAAACGCAATACCAAGCACCACATAGGAGATGATGCGGTTCACATTGAGCTTGCCGTCGCGATAGGCGCCCTTGGCAAAGAGGCCCGACACAAACACGAAAAGAGGCATATGGAACAGATAGATTATGTCGAATCCAGCACTGATGACGGGGTTGTCGTTATGGACAGGATGCATGAAGTGCCCAATAACCACCAAAATGATGAGCAAGCCTTTGAGCACGTCAAAGAGGGTCAGGCGCGGTGCCATGCGAGGCACCTCGGCCCGAGACCCTTGTTGTGGCTCCCCGACACACGGAGCCAAACGGGAAACAAGCATGAGGTTCGCTTCCATATATGAGAATGAAATACAGCGGCACGCATTGTACAGCAGCACGTTATTGGGGACGGGCGTAAATAGCAAATGGATGGGCAGCAGACGCCCCTCTGCCAACTCATTCCGTAAAACGGTGCAAGAAGTGAGGTGCGCCAAATAACTCACATAGGTCCTGCTCTCTGACCTGCCCATTCTTTGCACGCAAAAGCCTGTTGACTCAGCCGGCCCCGATTCTCACACCGTTTTCCGGCATGAGTTGCGCATCCCGCGCCCCCATCGGGGTTTGAATCCCCCGCGCGGGGCCCGAACAGGAAACGGCCCCGCCGAGGGGGCCGTCACAACCAGGTGGTGGGCGATGAGGGATTCGAACCCCCAGCCTTGTGCGTGTAAAGCACCTGCGCTAACCGTTGCGCCAATCGCCCGGGTTCGGTAAGTATAGCGCATGATGCGAATGCGCGCAGGAGCTTTTGGACAAAATCAGGAGCAACGTCAGAGGTACCCCATATCCTGAACCCCGCAAGATGCAGGGCCCCAAAGCTCGGCGCCACTACTTGAGCACGCGGGTCAAGCCTTCCACCAGCGCGTCCACATCGTCAGCGGTGCAAATAAGCGGTGGCAAGAAGCGCAGCGTATGAGCACCCGTCGCATTGATGACGAAGCCCTCCTCAAGCGCACGCGCCACCACGTCGTGCGCATCGCCACAGGAATCATCCAGGTCGCAGCCCAGCATCAAGCCGGCACCGCGCACTTCAAGCACATGGGGTACCGTGGCCAGGCGCTCGGCCATATACGCGCCCACCGTTGCCGCGTGCTCGGCAAAGTCGCCGCGCACCAGCTCGGAAAGCACTGCGTGGGCAGCAGCCATCGCTAGGCAGCCGCCGCCAAACGTCGAGCCATGGTCGCCAGGAGCAAACACCTGCGCCACCTCCTGCTTGGCCACAAACGCTCCCGCCGGCACGCCGCCCGCAATACCCTTTGCCAGGCTCATGATGTCGGGCCGCACGCCAAAAAGCTGAGCCGCAAACGGCTTACCCGTGCGGAAAATACCCGCCTGCACCTCATCAGAAATCAATAGGCCGCCCACGCTGTGCGCCAGCTTATACGCCTCCTGCACAAACTCTTCGGTGAGCGGATGCACACCGCTTTCGCCCTGGATGGGCTCAAGCATAACGGCAGCGATCTCGTTGCCCTGAGCAGCAAAGATAGACCGGAGCTCGTCCACATCGTTGGGTGTGCAAGCCACAAACCCACCCGGCAGGGGCTTGAAGCTATCCTGCAGACGATCCTGCATGGTCGCTGCAATCGTCTCGAGCGTACGACCATGGAAGCCACCACGCAAGCACACGATGGTGTTGCCGCCGTTGCCCGCACGTTTGGCATACAGGCGCGCCAGCTTCATCGAGCCTTCGTTTGCCTCGGCACCGGAGTTGGAGAAAAACGTCTGCCACACCTGCTCGCCCTCTGCCGGCTGCGCCGCTTCTGCGATGGCCTCCTCATCCCGCGAATCAAACGCCTCTACCAGCGCCTTGGCGCCAACAAGGTCATCGTTGGCAAGCTTAGAGAGCAGCGCCGCAACCTCGCCGCGATGCTCAATGTAAAAGTAGTTCGAAACATGCATGAGCCTTGCCGCCTGCTCCTCAACCACACGGCCGGGAAGCCCGCCATGGCCCAGGCAGCACACGCCAATGCCCGACAAAAAGTCCAGGTAGCGGCGGCCGTCATCGCCAATGAGCTGCATGCCTTCGCCGCCTACGAACTCCACCGGAGAGCGGCCATACGTGTGCATAAGGTAAATGTTTTCGAGCGATTGCTCTTGCTTGAGCGACATGGGGTTACTCCTTCTTTGCTCGTTTGCCCGCAGATCCGGCTGCACCGGCGCGAAGCCTGCTATTCGATATCGTCCGAGGGGCCGTCGATGTTCTCGGAAAGGCGCGCCGCAAAGGTACCCAGAGGGTGCGGGCTTGCGTCGTGCTCGTAGGCCTCGTGGGTGGAATGGATAACGGTTCCCACGCCCGCGTTGGTGAGCAGCTCCAGAAGCAGCGCATGCGGCGTGGTGCCGTTGATGATGTGCGCACGGAACACACCACCGGCAAGCGCCGTCAGGCAACTTTGCAGCTTAGGGATCATACCCTTCGATATGTCGCCGCGCTCGAGCATTTCGCGGGTCTCATCCACCGTAAGGTTGGAGATGAGCGAGGTCTTGTCGGAGAAATCTTCGTAAAGGCCGTCCACATCGGTGAGGAAGATGACCTTGTGCGCGTGCACCGCAGCGGCAATGTGCCCCGCCGCAACGTCGGCGTTAACGTTGTAAAACCCGCCGTCTTCACCCTGCGCAACCGTTGCCACCACAGGAATGTACTCGTTGTCGAGCAAGCTTTCGAGATAGTCGGAGTTGATGCGGGTAATCTTGCCCACGCGCCCCAGATTGGGGTCGAGCTGGTCGGCGATGATGGTACCCGCATCGCTGCCCGAAACACCCACGGCAACCGAGCCATGCTCGTTGATGGCCGCCACGAGCTCCTGGTTGACCTTGCCCACCAACACTTCGCGCACGATGTCCATGACCTCGGGCGTGGTGACGCGCTGGCCATCCAAAAACGTTGCCGGCAGATCATAATGCTTTAGCGCCTCGTTGATAGCCGCACCGCCACCGTGCACGAGCACCAGCTTCACGCCAATAATCTTGAGCAGCAGGATGTCGCCCATCACATCGGCACGCAGCTGCTCGTCAACCATAGCCGAGCCGCCGTATTTGATCACTACCGTTTTGCCAGTGAGGTTTTTGATCCACGGCAACGCTTCAAAGAGCAGCTGTGCCGTCTGCTCGTTGGAGACGGAAGGACGTGAGTCGCGCGCGTATTTCATCAGTGGCCTCTTTCTTGCATGTGCTCGCCTGCGGGGCGCGGGGCATCCCGCTTCGCCTACGACCGATAATCACCGTTGATGCGCACGTAGTCGTGCGTAAGATCGCAGGTCCAAATCGTTGCCGAGCCATCACCGGCACCCAGGTCTGCCGAGATGATAATCTCGGGAGCCTCAAAGCGTCGCAGCGCCTCATCCTCGTCGAAGGGCACGGCAAGACCGGCTCGGCACACCGGGATATCCATGATGTCGATTGACACATTGCGCTGGTCAAAAGCCGCTCCGCTCTTGCCCAGAGCACCCGCCACACGACCCCAATTGCAGTCATGGCCGGCAATAGCAGTCTTCACCAAAGGAGAGTTGGCAACGGCGCGGGCGGCAATGTCGGCATCTTCATCCGAGGCGGCGCCCATCACGTTGACGGTAACAAGCTTGGTGGCACCCTCGCCGTCGGCCGCGATGCCGCGCGCGAGCGCCTCGCACACAATGTGCAGCGCGCGGGCGAGCTCCTCGTAAGCATCAGTGTCCTCCGCAATAAGCGGGGCACCCATAGCCGCAGCTCCCGAGGCAAAGAGCACACAGGTGTCGTTGGTGGAGGTGTCGGAGTCAACCGTCACCTTGTTAAACGTGTCACTCACCACGTCTGCAAGCAGAGTATGCAGGGTCTTGGGAGCCACGGGGGCGTCGGTCGTGATGCAGCAAATCATGGTTGCCATATTGGGCATGATCATGCCCGAGCCCTTGACCATGCCGCCCACAGTAAAGGTGCAGCCTGCATAGGTGAGGTCGCGGCTCTCATACGCTACGGCATATTCCTTGGGGTGTGTATCGGTGGTCATGATGGCGCGAGCGGCACGAGCACCACCAGCGCGAGAAAGCGCATCGCATGCCTGGGGAATACCGCGCTCAAAAGGAGCGATGTCAAGCTGCTGGCCAATGACACCCGTCGATGCCACCAGCACTTGCTCAACCTCGCAGCCCAACACCTGGGAGGCAATCTCGCAGGTTTCGCGCGCCACAGCCAAGCCCTGCTCGCCAGTAGCGGCGTTGGCATTACCCGAGTTGACCACAAGCGCGCGAGCAAGGCCATAGCCCTGGCCACCCAAATGCTCGCGACTCACCGTAACCGGCGCCGCGCAGAAGCGGTTGGTGGTAAACACGCCTGCAGCAGGCACCGGCTGCTCCGCCACAACCATGGCCATGTCGAGCCGATCCGGATGAGCCCGGAAGCCGGCATGCACGCCCTCGGCCACAAATCCAGCAGCGCTTGTTACGCCGCCATCAGGAACGGCACGAATGGTTGCATCAAACTCATCGATATCCATGGATCCTATCCCCCCGATAGCAAGTGAACGGTATCGTTTCAGTGTACCGGCCCCATGCGCCCCGGACAATGATTGCACCCCAACGGCACCTATGAGACAAGCCATCGGTTGCGACCGTCTCGCGACTGCCCCATGCAGCCTCACGCACCACGCTTACACCGGCAGGGCAACACCGGGCAGGCCGCACGCCTCGTCCAGGCCAAACACCACGTTAGCGCACTGCACTGCCTGGCCAGCCGCACCCTTGCAAAGGTTGTCGATAGCACCCACCGCAACAAGCACGCCGGCACGCTGGTTCACCGCAAGACCAACCTGGCAGGCATTGCTACCAGCAACCGAAGCCGTCTGCGGCATGGCGCCCGCGTCGAGCACGCGCACAAAGGGGTGGCCTGCATAGAAGGTGCGGTATTGCTCGACCATCTCCTCGACGGTGAGCGTGCGCGCATCATCGGCGAGCGGCATCGTGACCGTGGAAAGCAGGCCACGGCGCAGCGGGGCAAGATGCGGCGTGAAGACCACACGGCCTGGCATCTCTAGAATCTGCTCAATCTCGGGCGTGTGGCGATGCGTGCATACGCCGTACGCCTCAAGATTCTCGTCGGCGTGGCAGAAATGCGTGCGTGCATTGGCCGATTTACCCGCTCCCGTAACGCCCGAGATGGCATCCACCACCACAACGCCTGCCTGAGCCGTCCAACCCATGTGCACCGCCGGCGCAGCGGCAAGCGATGTTGCCGTGGGATAGCAGCCCGCGCACGCCACCAGCACGGGCTCGCCCGCTGCATGACTTGCCTGAGCAGCACAAAGATCATCCCAGAAGAGTTCAGGAAGACCAAAGACACGCGTGGTCAGGAGCTCCGGTGAGGTGTGCTCCACGCCATACCAAGCCTCATATACCGCGGGGTCTGCCAGACGATAGTCGGCCGAAAGATCAAACACCGAGACACCCGAAGCCAGCAGCTGGGGCACAGCCGCCAGGGCTGCCGTGTGCGGCACAGCCAAAAAGACTGCATCGCACGACGCCAGCGCCTCGTTATCATGGCGCGAGAACACGAGGTCGCTCATGCCTGCAAAGGAGGGATACACATCGGCCAAGCGCATGCCAGCATCGGCATTGGAGGTAATGGCGGCCACCTCAAACGCAGGATGCGCCATAAGCAGGCGCACAAGCTCCACGCCCGCGTATCCCGCCGCCCCAACAACTCCAACCTTGATGGCCATGAGAACCACTTCCTCGCCATGCTCGTGCGCCGCTATATCCCTATCGCACGGTGCATATCATGCGTACCAATATGTAACGAATCGAGAGGATAGCACGGCCAGTTGCTAAATTGTGCATAGATTAACAAACAGGATACAAATACATGCATGAACGAGAGGCGTACACGTGCACACCCGCGACGCGGGGCCCACCCATGCCGTAAGCTCATCCACTGCATAGGCACGCCCACGACATAGCAAAGCCCCGCCTTGCCTGTTGGCTACCGCCCAAAGGGCAGCCTCAGCAAAGCGGGGCCGAAGAAACCGTGTTTCTCAAAGCGCGACGCGCGAGCATGCGAACACCCGCTCATGCGTCGTCATGCGCAAGCGACTCTTAGAAGTCAACGTCCACGTCGTTGTAGACGCATTCGAGGAGCTTCTCCATCTCCTCGGGCGTGGGCTGGCGCGGGTTGGAGCCGGTGC
>DHKFC23501__coassemble_1216_pt1 | contig 22676 bp, 19 predicted proteins | sample DHKFC23501__metabat2_high_PE_052 | metagenome-assembled genome bin DHKFC23501 | reverse complement strand
CTCCAAATGGGCTCCACTGCGCCCAACGAGGCTTTGCATGGAGCATGGAAGTACACACTCGGCGACCTTTTTGACCATTACTCCTGAAAATTACCGCGCAGGCAGACGGTAGGGGCGGCTAGAGCGCACGAGCCATCCAGACATGCGGTTGCCCCTCGTCTTCGTAGTCAACGGGAGCAATGGCCTCAAAGCCCTCGTGAGCATAAAGCGCCTGCACATATTCTTGGGCATGCAGCTTCATCACGCGAGCACCAGCTGCGCGAGCAGCATCAAGCGCGGCACAGGTGAGAGCAGCAGCTATGCCCTGGCGTCGATATGCCGCAAGCACCGCCACGCGGCCAAGCAAAAATACCTGATCAGGAGCAATACCCTCTTCGAAATGGGATGCCGGCGCATGCGGAGCGCCAGGTGCGAGCGTATGCTCCAACGGCTCAGGAAATACGCGAGCACATCCCACGAGCACATCGTCCAAATAGGCAGTTAGGTGTATGCAGGCGGGGTCGTCATCCAGCGGCTCAAACTCATTTTCGTATCCCTGCTCGTCCATAAACACAGCACGGCGCACCGCAAAGGCATCGTCGCGCAGGCCCGTCTTGATTGTTACCGCCATGTGTCCTCCTACCATTCTGAGCTCTGCATGTATGCGCACCAGCCCACATGCACCAGCATTGTATCGAAGGTCAGGGGGCTCTCACGGCACATGACAAAAGAGCAGGGACACCAAGCACGCCCACGCAAGCAAACGACCACGGGCCCCAGGTGACCAGCCCCAGGCGAGCAGCTTGCAACGCAGCAACGAGCGGACATGAAACCACGCGCCCCGAGTGCGAGGGACCTTACAACAAACGGAGGCGGGCCGAGACCCGCCTCCGGATGGGAACTATAAGGTTGTCGCCAGCGACTAAGCGAGCAGCTCGCGCACGGCACGCTCGACGCCCGCGGCGTCCAGACCGTACTTGGCGAGCAGGTCCACCGCGGGGCCGGACTCGCCGAACACGTCCCCGACGCCGACCTTCCTCACCGGCACGGGGCACCTCTCGGCCAGGGCGTCGCACACCGCGCTGCCCAGGCCGCCGATCACGGAATGCTCCTCCGCGGTGACCACCTTGCCGGTCTTCGCGGCGGACGCGACCAGGGTCTCGGTGTCGAGCGGCTTCACGGTGTGCATGTTGATGACCTCGGCGCTGACGCCGTCGGCGGCGAGCGCCTCCGCCGCCTCGAGCGCGGCCTGGACCATGAGGCCACAGGCGACGATGGTCACGTCGGTGCCCTCGCGGAGCACCTTGGCGCGGCCGACCTCGAAGGTGTAGCCGGGCACGTCGTTGATCACCGGCACCGCCAGGCGGCCGAAGCGCATGTACACCGGGCCGTCCATCTCGTAGGCTGCGCGCACCGCGGCCTTGGCCTCGACGTCGTCGGAGGGCACGATGACCGTCATGCCCGGGATGGTGCGCATGAGCGCGATGTCCTCGTTGCACTGGTGCGTCGCGCCGTCCTCGCCCACGGAGATGCCGGCGTGGGTGGCGCCGATCTTCACGTTGAGGTGCGGGTAACCGATGGAGTTGCGCACCTGCTCGAACGCGCGGCCGGCGGCGAACATCGCGAAGGTGCTCGCGAAGGCGACGCGCCCCGTGGTGGCCACGCCGGCGGCCAGGCCCATCATGTTGCCCTCGGCGATGCCCGCGTCGAAGAAGCGCTCGGGGTAGGCAGCCTTGAACTTGCCCGTCTGGGTGGCGGCGGCCAGGTCGGCGTCGAAGACCACGAAGTCGTCGTGCTCGGCACCCAGCTCAACCAGCGCCTCGCCGTAGCTCTGGCGCGTAGCGACCTTTTTCACGTCTGCCATCGCTTAAGCCTCCTCACCAAGCTCGGCCATAGCCTGCTTGAACTCGTCGTCGTTGGGGGCCTTGCCGTGCCAGCCCACCTGGTTCTCCATGAACGAGACACCCTTGCCCTTCACGGTCTCGCAGACGATGCACGTCGGGGCGCCCTTGGTGGCGCGTGCCTCGGCGAACGCCGCGCGCAGCTGCGCCATGTCGTTGCCGTCGGCGACCTCGACCACGTGGAACTTGAAGGCGCGGAACTTGTCGGCGATGGGCATCGCGGAGTTGACCTCCTCGATGGAGCCGTCGATCTGCAGGCCGTTGTGGTCGACGATCACGCAGAGGTTGTCGAGCCCGTGGTTGCCCGCGAACATGGCGGCCTCCCACACCTGGCCCTCCTCGATCTCGCCGTCGCCCAGAAGCGCGTAGGTGCGGTAGTCGTCGCCCCAGTGCTTGGCAGCGAGCGCCATGCCCACGGCGGCCGAGATGCCCTGGCCAAGCGAACCCGTGGTCATGTCCACGCCCGGGGTGTCGTTCATGTTGGGATGCCCCTGCAGGTGGCTGCCGATGTGGCGGAGCGTCTCCAGGTCCTCCTTGGGGAAGTAGCCGCGCTCGGCCAGCGCCGCGTAGAGCGCGGGCGCGCAGTGGCCCTTCGAGAGCACGAAACGGTCGCGGCCGGCCTTGGCGGGGTCGGCGGGATCAACGTTCATCTCTTCGAAGTACAGGTAGGTGATGATGTCCGCCGCGCCGAGGGACCCACCCGGGTGTCCCGACTTCGCGGCGTGCGTGCCCACGATGACGCCCTTGCGGACCTCGTTGGCGATCGCCTTGAGCTGGTCGTCGCTCATGTGAGAAAGCCTCCTTGCTGCATGGAATCCAGACGGGCCGCCATGGCAGTCCGCCCCAAAACCGCTCGCTCATACCGATACGTCAGCATTGTAGCGAACCTTTAGCGCCCTTAAGGGCATGAGGCCGCGCTCCACGGCGCGGCCTCATGTATTTACTTACTGGACAGCGGTGACCTTTTTCCAGTCAGCCTCGAAACCGGCGAGGCCCTGGTCGGTGAGCGGGTGCTTCAGGCACTTCTTGAGCGCCGCGAACGGCACCGTGGCGATGTCGGCGCCGAGGAGGGCGGCCTGCGTCACATGGTTCGGGGTGCGTACCGAGGCGGTGATGATCTCCACCTTGTCATCAACGTTCTTGCCGGTCCAGTCGTAGTTCTTGATGCAGGTCACCACGTTGGCGAGCTGCTCGATACCGTCCTCGGCGATGTCGTCGAAGCGGCCCACGAAGGGCGAGATGTAGCGCGCGCCAGCGTTGGCGGCGAGGAGCGCCTGCGGCGCGGAGAACACAAGCGTCATGTTGACGCGGATGCCAGCGTCCGCGAGAGCACGGCAGGCGGCGAGGCCCTCGGCGCACACCGGGAGCTTCACTACGATGTTGGGGGCGAGGGCGGCAAGGCGCTTGCCCTCCTCGATCATGCCCTCGGCGGTGGTGGCGGTGGACTCGGCGGAGACGGGCAGTCCCTCGCAGAGCTCGGCGATCTTGAGCATGTGGGGCTCGAAGTCGGCCAGCTTGCCGCCCGTACGGGCGTAGAGCGTCGGATTGGTGGTGACGCCGGCGAGGCAGCCCCAGCTCTTGGCCTCGGCGATCTCGCCCAGGTCGGCGGTGTCGATGAAGAACTTCATGGTGAACGACCTTTCTTGTAGGTACTTACTCGTTAACACGAGGTGAGAAATCCGCGCTCGCATGCGCTCCGCGGCCCTCGCGCTCAGCTTACCAGACGCGCATGCCCTACGTACGGCATAACGCCTGATAGCATGTTAAGTTTTGACTATCCGGCAAGGCCAGCGTCAATGAGGGCGGCAATCTCCTCGGGATCGTTGGAGGCGCGCACCTTATCGCGGAAGTCGGCCTTCATGAGCATCACGGCAGCCTGGGAGAGCAGACGCAGATGCGTGGTGCCCGCCTCGCCCGCCGGCACAAAGAGAGCGAGCGCAATATCAACCGGCTGCTTGTCGAAGGAAGGCCACTCGACCTTGTGGGCAAGCTTCAGCACGGCAACGCCCGGGGTCTTGATGGCGTCGGTCTTGGCGTGCGGCACGGCGAAGCCGTCCTGCAGGCCGGTCTCGGCGATGGCCTCGCGGTCCATGAACCCCTGGTACACGGCCTCGACGTCGTCAGCGAAGCCCAGCTTGACGCCCTGCTCGGCCAGGTAGTGGAGGGCCTCCTCGCGCGAGGCCGCCTCGTAACCGATGGTGACCTGCTCGGAAGTGATGAACGCCATGTTTGCTCCTTTCGCATGCCGCCCGCAGGCGGCCTGTTTTGCTTGCGCGCGGACTCACACCGGCGCGCATCCACGGGTACCACGCAAGAGTGATACCCAAATGCCGGGGGCGCCGGCGTGGCGTCCCCGGCAAAAAGGGAATGCAGTGAAAACGTGCTTTAGGCCTCGAGCGCCTTCTCGATGCGCGTAGTAACACCCTTGAGGTTCAGGCCCACGATGTACTGCTTGATGGGGCGCTTGATGTGCTCGATCACAAAGCGGCGACCATCGATGTCCTGGGCAGCAAGGTTGCGATAGAGCTTCTCAATCTCGGCCTTGACCTCTTCGTCATTGAAGGCGTAGTGGCCCGAGATGTCGAGAATCTGAAGCGAGAGCTCCTTGTTGGCGAGGATGTCGTCAACCTGCAGGTTCACGTCGTCGCCCGTCATCCACTTGCGCCAACGCTCGGTCTTGATGGCCTTCACGAGCAGTGTGTTGTAGAGGTTCGAGGGGTCGTCGCACAGGCCGTTGTCAACAAGAATCTGCTCGGTCTCGCAGAGCTTGAGGTAAGCGCGGGTCTCCTCGGTGCCGTACTGCGGGGCAACGTTGGAAGCCGTCACGTGTGCCGGGATGTGCTCAAGCAGGGTGGCATCGTCGAGGTAATCGGCGTTGTGCTCCTTCAGGCCCACGCCGTAACGCTTTGCCATGTCGGCCAGCTCACGGGCGTTCTTGAAGTTGTAGTGACCAACCTGCTCCGTAAGGCGGGTAAGGGTGCCCGTCTGGCCTACGATGAAGGTGGGCATGGGGCAACCGCGGCTCTCGAGCTCGGGTTTAAGCTGAGAGATGAAGTCCTCGTACTTCTCGGTGGAGGTCAGGCCGCCATTGGTCTCCTCGGTGCCAACCTCGTAAGCAACCTCAGGAAGGTTGTGCTCGCGACGATACTGCTCAAGGTAGTCGATGAGCTCAACGGTGCGACGGAGCACCACGTCAAGCGGAATAACCTTACCAATCTGATAAGGATCCTTGGTGGGGTCGACCATAAGCAGATCGAAGCCGGCCTCCATGTCGGCCACAAACGACTTGCGGGCGAGCTCCATGGCCTCTTCCTCGGGCAGGTGCGCATTGCGCTCCTCGTCGCGCTGCCACGGACCGCCGTGATCGCGGCACAGATAGTACGGACCGGTGTAGCCCACCTCGTCAGCGACCTTCTTGATGTCGGCGGCAAAACGCGTCTGATCCCAACCGTTCACGTAGCCAGCGCCCATCTCGTCCATATCAACCTGGTTGCGCGAAGCGATGAACATGGGCGGAAAGTCCTCGTCGCGAGCCAGCTCAAACACGGCCTGGATGAGGTTGGGGCTCATGGGGCCAATGCCCACCATGGTTGCGTGGTCGCCGCTGTCCTGGAGCTTGAGCAGGCCCTGAACACATTGGCGGATGGTGAGGTTAGACATGTTACGTCAGTCCTTTCCCTACACGGCGCCCCTTAAGACACCGCGGCTCGAATGCATGCGATTGCGTTGTGCTTTAGGAAGGGGCGCGCCGCGCGAAGACCGTCGACGCGCCCAAAGAAACCTGAGGGTGATCCCTCGCGAAGCCGCTCTTAGGCCTTCTGGCTCGAAAGCTTCGGCTTCATGGCGATCAGGATGGCTGCGGCCACCACAGAGCCGATGACGATATCAAGGCAGAACAGCGGGATGTTGTTGGTAGCCAGTGCCACAATGAAGCCGCCGTGCGGGACGAAGCACTGGATGCCCTGGATAGCAGCGAGGCCAGCGCCCACCGCAGAACCAATGCAGATGCCCGGAAGGGTGTGCACGAGGTCCTTGACGGCGAAGGGAATGGCGCCCTCGGTGATGCCGATGCAGCCCATGAACAGGGCGGAGATGCCCATCTGACGATCAGCGTCGTCAAACTTGTTGCGGGCGATGAGTGCAGCAAGGCCGCAAGCAATAGGAGGAATAGCGACAGCTACGCGGAACATACCGTTAGGAGCATAGATCTGCTCGGCCATAAGAGCCATGGTGAAGGTGGAAGCCGTCTTGTTGATGGGGCCACCCATATCGAAAGCAGTCATAACGCCGATCACGAGGCCAAGCACGACGGCGGAGCCGCCCTGCAGGTTACCCAGCACGTCGATGAGCCAGCCCATGAAGATGGAGATCGGGGTAGCCAGGATATAGATGTAGAAGAGGCCGAGCACCAACGAGCTCAGAATAGGAATGATAAGGACGGGCATGATGGTCTGGATGGTGCTGTTGACCTTCCAGGTCTTCATCCACTTGACGAAGTAGCCCGCGCAGACCGCCATGATCATGGCGCCCAAGAAGCCGGTGGAAACGTCGGTACCGCCTACGTTAACCGGGTTGTTAACGAGGTAACCCAAGACAAAGCCGGGAGCAAGGCCGGGCTTACCCGCGATGGAGTACGCAATGTAAGCAGCCAAGACCGGGATCATCATGGCAATACCGGCGCTACCAATGGTGTTGAGGTTCTGGAAGAACGGGTTGGTAACGGTCATGCCCGCGTCGCCCGCTTCGCCGGTGGCCAGCGCGAACGCCAAGAACACACCGCCGATAACAACGACCGGGATGAAGTAGGACACGCCGGTGTTGAACGCGTTCAGCAGGGTCTTGCCAAAGTCAGCGAAGAGGCCCTTCTTCTGCGCACCGGATGCAGCAGCCTCGTCGGCCTTCTTGGCCATCTCAACCGCCTGGTCAATCACCTTGGCAGCGTCGGAAATGGCATCAGCAGTGCCCACCTTGAGGAAGCGATCCTCATCGCGCTTGGCGTCAAAGCGGTCGTCGCCTTCGATACCCACGTCGATGGCGTTAATCACGATGTCGGCGGAGTCAACGTCATCTTGGGAGAGCGGGTTCTCGATACCGAGACCACCCTGCGCCTCGACCTTGCAGTCGATGCCGCGCTTTTTGCACTCCTCCTCGATGGCGTTCTTCGCCATGTAGGTATGGGCGATGCCAACGGTGCATGCGCATACCGCAACGATCTTCATGGTGTCTCCTGTTCTCTTATCGATGAACATGTCGGGCACAGATGGGACCACCATGAGCCTCCGGAGCATCTCCCAGCGTTCTCCCCGGTGCCATTTGACAGCATCTATAATGCGCACTTCCCTCTCACAAAGGTAGCGTTCATCGGCAAAAGGCGAGGTAGACCGCTTATTCTTGGATTTTAGTAAAAGGGTTAACCAACTCTGAAACCACCGAAATCTCAAGAGTTTTCAAATGTCAAGTTTTTTCTTGAACGGTCGGCAAACGGCCGTCAGTATCATAATGATTCACATTTTCTTCACATTGCGATTTCATCGGTGGTATACATGACGGTAGCCGTGTTGCGCGCATGCGCACGGTACAATGATTCACATACATATTTTGCGTGTGCACATGCTGCACAGAGGGAGGCGCGCCGTGGAGAAAAGCCGGGTAACCATCACTGATATTGCCCGCGCGGCAGGCACCTCAACCGCAACGGTTTCAAATTACCTCAATGGAAAATGGGACAAGCTGGGAGAAAAAACGCGCACGCGCATCGCCACGGTGATTCACGACCTGGGCTATGTCCCCAACGCGCAGGCACAGGTGCTCACCGGTAAGCAGACCCACGTGATCGCCGTCCTCATTTTGGACAATTCCAATATCTGGGCAGGGCAAATCTTCCAAGGCATTGAGCAAGTGGCGCTTGAGTGTGGCTACCAGACGGTGATTTGCAACACCGACTTCAACACCCAAACCGAATCGCTCTGCGTAGAAAAGATGCTCTCGCTGGGCGTTGACGGCTTTATTGTGCAGCCCACCACCAACTTCAAGGCTATCAGCGACCGCATTCAACGCGCCGGAAAAGCTGTTGTGTTTTACGACTGCAACCCGTACAACCTTGCAAGCTCCTGGGTTAAAACCAACTTGTATGACGGTATTTACTCCGCTATCACCACCTGCGTGGAACACGGGTATCAAGACTTTGTCACCATCGGCGCGCGCCACGCCTCCATGCGTACCCGCATCGAGCGGCACGAGGGTTTTGCCGACGCCCTAGGTGCGCACGGCATCGGCTTTCAATACCTCGAGATTTCACACACGGCACCCTCGGCGAGCGACCTCACCCGGCACTTCCAGCTCAAGCTCAACCCTGCACACAAGACGCTTATCTTTGTTGAGAACCAGTGGGCGCTCGCCCGTGTGTGCCAGGCGCTTAAGCCCATGGCGCACCTTATTCCTAAGCAGATTGGCCTTTTGGGCATGAACAACCAAGATTGGACGGGCATTACCTCCCCGTCCATCTCAACCGTTGTGGAACCTGTGCGCGAAGTGGGCCGCCTTGCCTGCACAATGCTGCTCGATCAGCTGGAAAACGGCACGTCAAACGTACGGCAAGAGATTCTTAACTGCTCGGTTAACTGGCTGGAATCCACGTTGTAACAGTGGAGGCGCGTTGTAGCGGGGGCTATCATTCTGTAGACCGCTTAGCCATGCGCTCAACAATACCGTCAGCAACTGAATCATGTCTAAGCCCTCAGCCCTGAAGAAAGAAATCTCCTACCTCGTTTTTTTGACGTTGAACACGCTGTTTTGAGACCGCTCAACGTCAAAAAAACAAGGTAGTGAATTCGAAGAGTCTGCATGCCACACAGCTACGCCACAGGAGCGCTGCTATCGCGCAAGACCTGAGGGGGGCGTTTGCCAGTCTTGCCGGGGGAAGGTCACCGTGATGCACGTACCACTCCCCAGCTTACTTGCCATGTCGATGCTGGCACCATGGAAGGCCGCCGCATGCTTAACGATCGCCAGGCCCAAACCGGTGCCACCACGCGCCTTGGAACGGCTCTTGTCCACACGATAGAACCGCTCAAACACCTTGTCTTGCTCCTCGGGGGCGATGCCAATGCCGGTATCGACCACCATGATGTAGGGATGCATCTCAACATCAATGCCGCAAACCAAGGTGACCGAGCCGCCCGGCTGGTTATAGCGGATGGCGTTGGAGGCCAGATTGTAGGTAAGCTCATCGACCAGGCGCGGCACGCCAAACACCATAGAGGAGTGCAGGTCGAGCACCACCTCTACCTCGGCTTTCTTTGCCACCGGCTCCAAGCGCTGTGCCACCGTTTCGAGCGTGCGCGGCAAATCAACCGGCTCGCTCGACCCCAACACACTCGAAGCGTCATCGTTATCAGAACGCTCCGCCTCGTCGAGGTTCGAAAGGGTAAGGATGTCGTTCACCAGCGAGGTCAGCCGCCCCGCTTCGCGATAGATGCGACTGCCGAAGTCGCGCACATCGGCATCATCGGCCACCATACCGCTCGAGATAAGCTCCGCATACCCCGAGATAGCCGTAAGCGGCGTTTTTAGTTCATGCGTGATATTGGCCGTGAACTCCCGGCGCATGCGATCGTTGTCGGCAAGCACACGCATCTGACGTTTGAGCTCTTGGCGCTGGCTTTCGATGCGCTCCAACATGGGCACCATCTCGGAATATGCGTTGTCCATCGTGTGCTTGGGGTGGTCGAGGTCCACGTCAAGCAGAGGTGCGATGATGGCGCGCGACTCGCGGCGCGCTGCAAAAAACGACACCACAGACACCAGGGCGGCCAGCAGAAGGAGCGGCACTAAAAACGTGGCAAGAAGCGCCAAAAAACCAGTCTGCGCCTGCGAGAGTCGCACCACGCACCCGTCGTCCAGACGAACCGCCTCGTAGAGCATGACCTCGCCTAAGGTGGACGAAGAGCGCTCGGAAGAACCATGGCCCTTCTCAACGGCCTCCATAAATTCTGGCCGCTCAGCGTGGTTTTCCATCTCATCCGGAGCTTCTTCGCTGTCGTACACCACGTTGCCGCCGGAACCGATGAGTGTCACGCGTTTGGAATCGAGCGGCATCTGCTCAAGCAGCGAGACATCATCGGTGGACACGTTGAGCGCCGCCGCCACAATCTCTGTTTCGTCGTAGAGCTCGTCTTTAAGGGCGCTCGCAAGGTTTCCCTGCAAAAGCGCAGTGCCTGCGATGATGAAGACCACGATAGCGATAAGGGCAACGGAGAACACCGTGCCAAACACGCGCCGCGAAAGGGATTGTTTTCCTCCGATGGGGCTCATGGATATCACACGGCACTATCGGCAAAGCGATAGCCTACGCCACGCACCGTCTCGATGCAGCTCGAATGCTCCCCCAGCTTCTGACGAAGCGTCTGCACGTGCACGTCAACCGTGCGCGAGCCGCCGTCAAAATCCCAGCCCCACACGCTCTGCAGCAGCGCCTCGCGTGAAAACACCACGCCGGGCTTGCGCATAAGGAACTCCAAGAGATCAAATTCGCGCAGGGTTAGTTTGACCTCTTCCCCGTCCACCGTTACACGACGATGGCTGGGCGAAAGCACAATGCCACCAGCCGAGAGCACGTCGCTTGTCTTCTTGGTCATGCCACCACGGCGCAGCAATGCCCGGCAGCGGCTTGTGAGCTCCATGAGCGAGAACGGCTTGGTGAGGTAATCATCCGCACCCCCATCGAGGGCAACCACTTTATCGAGCTCGGTATCCTTTGCCGTGAGCATCATGATGGGCACGGTGGCAGTTTCTTGGTCGGCGCGCAGGCGGCGCAAAATCTCAAGACCGTCAGTATCGGGCAGCATGATGTCGAGCAGCACAGCATCGGGCACACGACGCGCCACCGCCGCTTTGAACTCGCTATCGCACGAAAAGCCTTCGGCCTCAATACCCTGCTGGTGCAGGGCATACAAGGTGAGGCCGCGAATGTTGTCGTCGTCCTCAACGTAGTAAATCATCGAACAGCCTCGCTCATTTCTAGGAGTTCCCGTCATGAAACCGTCCCCATCATACACCGCATGCCCGGACAGCACAGGGCGGCCCGGGCATGGAGACGATACGAAACAGTCAGCTAGGCATATCCCATGGGGACGCTGGAACATACCCGCCTGCAATAATCGCCAGCGGCGCCACCATCAGCCAAAGCGGCCGGTGAGATAGTCAGAGGTGCGCTTATCCTTTGGAGCGCTGAAGAGCTCCTGAGTGGGAGCATGTTCAACCAGCTCGCCCAGCAAGAAGAATGCCACCGAATCGGAAATGCGCGATGCCTGCTGCATATTGTGGGTAACCACAACAAGCGTGTAGTGCTCTTTGAGCTCTACGGCAAGCTGCTCAATCATCAAAGTAGAAACCGGATCGAGCGCCGAGGTGGGCTCGTCCATCAGGAGCACCTTGGGCTTCACCGCAATGGCGCGCGCGATGCACATACGCTGCTGTTGGCCGCCGGAAAGACCCAGGCCCGATTGCTTCAGCTTGTCCTTCACTTCGTCCCACAAAGCAGCACGCCTGAGCGACTGTTCCACAATCTCGTCGAGTTCCGAGCGATTTTTGATACCCAGGCCACGCGGACCGTACGCCACGTTGTCGTAGATGCTCATGGGGAAGGGATTGGGGCGCTGAAACACCATGCCCACCTGCTGGCGCAGGCGCGTCACGTTGTAGTCCTGGTAGATATCCTCACCATCGAGGGTGATTTTTCCCTCGATGCGGCAGTCCTTGACCATATCGTTCATGCGGTTGAAGCAGCGCAGCAGCGTGGACTTGCCGCAGCCCGAGGGGCCAATGAACGAGGTGATCTCGCGGTCGCGGATGTCAATCGAGACATCCTTGAGCGCGTGATGGTCGCCGTAATACAAATCGAGGTGGTCTACGTCGAGCACCACCGGATGATCGGACGTGGGCTGTACAGACACCTCACCCATCTCGGCAGCACGAGCCGCCGCAACCGCATCCATCCATTCCTGATTTGCTGAAGTCACGCTACGAGCCTCCTCGCAAGAATACCAATGAGCGCAACTGATGGTATCGGGCGCGTTTCATGCGGCTGAAAACGCATTGTCAAGAGCCTGTAAGGGCAGGCATGTGCGCTGGTAAACGCGTAGTATGGACGCGCGCCGCAAGCGGGCGTTAGGCACTGGGCACCGCGTTTTCTCCACCCGTTCCGGGTGTAAGGGGCAAAACTACCTACACCGGCAGCGTGATGGTAAAAACCGTCTCCTCCGGCGATGAGGTGCAGGTGATGGTGCCACCGTGCGCCGTTACAATCTCCTTGGCGATAGCAAGCCCCAGGCCCGCACCGCCGCGGTTGGTGGCACGCGCGGCATCCAAACGATAGAACTTCTCAAAGATTACGTTGAGCTTTGCCGCCGGAATGGGGTCACCCTGGTTGGAGAAACGAATGGTGACAATGCTCTCCGTACGCTCAGCGCTGATGGTGATCGTAGAGCCCTCGTAGCTATAGGCGATGGCGTTTTTCATAACGTTATTGAACACGCGCGCCATCTTGTCGCCATCCACCAGCACCACAAGACCTGCCGGCACGTCAATCTGCGCCGCCTTGTGCTGCTCGGTAAGCTGAGGATAAAACTCATCCGCCACCTGCGAGAGCAACAGGTTGAGGTCCACATAGCCGCGCGTGAGCACAATGTCATGAAAGTCGAATCGTGTGATGTCAAAAAACTCCTCGATGAGGGCATCAAGCCGATGCGCCTTCTCAAGGGCAATTCCCGTAAAATGCGCCCGCTGCTCAACGGGCAAATCAGGCGCCTCTTCCAAAAGCGAGAGATAGCCCACCACCGAGGCCAGCGGCGTCTTGAGGTCATGCGCCAAGTAGGTAACCAAATCGTCCTTGCGACGAGCCTCGTCGCGCAGGGCCTGCGCAGCCATGCGCTCGCGCTCGCGCACCCGGTTGAGCGCCGCCTCCACCTCAAGATAGTCACCGTCAAGGTCATCCCAATCGTCGGGCCGCTCAATAAGGCGCTCCACCATATGCTTCGCAATATCCTGGTCCGCCTGCTCGCGGCCATGGGCAAGGCCCCGCTCATACATCTTGTGCCCCGCAAAGTAGGCGCTGCACACCGCCGCCGCAAGCAAAAAGCCGCAGAACATAAAGATGTAATCGAGGCCAAACACCAACGGGCCGTTGAGATTGTCGGCAATCACACCACCAGCAAAGAGCACCAAGAGCCAGGCGGTGCCGCCCAGCACCACGCAGCGGCGCACATTGGCAAACCGGTCCACGAGGATGTATCCCAAGAAGAGCGCGCAGGCAAACAAAACAAAGTGTTCGATGCCCAGAAGCATCACCAGCAGCACAAAGAGCAAGGCCACCGACACCACGCGGCTATCGAGCACGCGGGAGATCCGCTCTTTGAGCTCTGCGTTGGCATCGGGCGAGCCGGATGTCATAGATTCGCCTGCCGTGCTGGACGCGTCAGAGACGAAGGACGGCTCATGGGGCTGCGACACATCGCCCGCTTCTGATGCAACATAGGTTGCGCCCACACCGGGCGTCCAAGAAGGATACACGCCTGTCGCAACCTGGGATTGCGACACCTGCGACTCAGCCTGGTCAGAAGCTTCCGTCTGAACATCATTGGGCAAACCCGTGAGCGGGTTGACCGGCGCATGAGCCTTTTGCTGACGCGCAGCCTTCTTCATCTGCACCACCATCCCATCTCTGAAAATGCCCCGGGCAAGCGGCGCTCGCCCATCGGTCTGTCTTCACAGTATAGGAAGGCCCTCATACGCCACAACGAAAGACTTGCTTAAGCTTGGACGCCCCCTCATCGCCGATGTACTACATTTCGGTCACAATTGGGCCTTTTTCTGACCGAAAAGTAGCGCATCGATGAATGCATGGGGCTCGTTGCATGCGCAACAGCGCACCTAGCTACTCAATGGTGTAGCCCACACCCCAGATGTTTTTGATGAAGCGAGGACTTTGAGCATCGTCGCCAATCTTTTCGCGCAGGTGCCGAATGTGCACCATGACGGTGTTGTTTGAGGTCGACATAAACTCCTCGTGCCACACGGCACGGAAAAGCTCCTCCACGGGCACCACTTTGCCGCGATGCTCCACCAAATAGAGCAAAATCGCGTATTCGAGCGGCGTGGTGCGCACCGGCTTTTCATCCACCGTCACCGAACGCGCATCGCGGTTGATGGTAAGGCCGTTTACCGAGAGCAGGTTGGTGTCCTCCGCCGCGGCGCGCGTTCCATAGCTGGTGTAGCGCCTCAACTGCGCCTTTACGCGGGCAACAAGCTCCAGCGGGCGGAAAGGCTTTACCACATAGTCGTCGGCACCCAGCGAAAGGCCCTCAATCTTATCGGTCTGCGAATCGCGCGCGGTAAGCATGATCACGGGATACGTGTGCTCGGCGCGGATAGTGCGCAGCAGCTCAAAGCCGTCGATATCGGGCAGCATGATATCGAGCACCGCGAGGTCAAACTCAGAGGTGAGGATGGCGCGGGCCGCCTCGGCACCCGTATAGGCAAGGGTCACGTTGTACCCTTCGTTCCGCAAATAGATGCCCACGAGATCGGTGATGGCGCGTTCATCGTCAACCACCAAGATCCTTGTGTCCATGCAAAGTCCCCCTTGCCGCTCACCCCATACGCTTGGCCTAGATTTCGAGAGATGCACCGCCGCACACGTGCGGCCAGCGCATCCGACTCGCAACGCCCAATAGGCATGGGTATACTCATGCCAGCGTACCCGTTTTTGCGCTCTTGCACACTCAAGAACAGAAAGCATGCCATCATGAATGCTCTTTTGCGCCATCTTGTTACACACCTCAAGCGCTCGCGCGTAGGGGTAGCGTGCTGCGTGCTGGCATGGGTTCTTGCCCTGGGACTCTGCCCCGTGCCCGCAGCGGCAGAAGTGCGTATGGCCGATGAGGTGTGTGGTGTTGCCGCGTTTGACCGCGGCCTGGCCGAGACCGACTTGCCCGATATCTCCGCCCCAAGTGCCATTGTGGTCACCCCTGATGGACGCACATGGTATGAGCGTGATGCCAACGCACCGCGCAAGATTGCCTCACTCACCAAAATCATGACAGCGATTGTTGCCCTCGAGCATGCCGAGAGCGACACCATCATCACTGTTGACCAAGCAGCCGCTACCGTGGGCGAGTCATCCGCTGGCTTGCGCGAGGGCGACACGCTCACCTTGGAAGATGCCTTGAAGGCGCTTCTCATCCCTTCGGGCAACGATGCTGCCATGGCCATTGCCACGAGCGTGGGCGCCCTCATCGACCCAGCATCGCCCGACCCATATGCCACCTTTGTCGCCGCCATGAACAACAAGGCCACCGAGCTGGGTTGCCAAGACACACTCTTTGAAAACCCCCACGGTCTGGATTTTGACGCATGGACGGGCAACCTCCACAGCACTGCACGCGATGTAGCCACCATGGCTGTCTACGCCATGCAAAACGACCTCTTTCGCACCACGGCGACGCTCGGCGCGTGCGATATTCCCGTAACCTCGGCCGACGGCAGCGAGCGCACCGTGCACCTGCGTGAGACAAACGCGCTTTTGGGCAGCGAGGGCAATTTGGGCATCAAAACGGGAACCACCTACGAGGCCGGGCTCTGCTTTGCAGGCGCGTTTGACGATGCAACAGATGGCGAGGTCATCACTGTTGTACTTGGATGTACCGAAGGCGCCCCCGATGCCCCTGATCCGCGGTTTACCGACACGCTTACCTTGCTGCACTGGTGGCGCGAGCACCAGGTGGAAGCACCCGCAGTACGATCAGAGCAGGTGACGATGGACGGCACGCCCATAGCAGCACGTGTTTCGCACGCCGGTTGGACGGACAAAACGGTTGACGTGGTCGCAGAAGACCCCCAACAGGTGCTCCGGTACTGCGACCTTGCCGAGCCTGTTGAGCTATCCTTTGACCTGCCAGCCTGCCACGGCGATGTTGAGCCGGGTGAAGTGTTGGGCAGCCTTACCTACACGCAAGACGCGACTACGCTCGGCACTGTTAAGCTCGTGGCAGCAGAGCGCGTGGAAGTCCCGGATCCTTTTACCTGGCTACTCGTGCAGCTCGACCGACTGGTGCGCCTCTTTACCGGCGAGCCCAGCACGGCGCCCACCCAAGAGTTGGCCGAAGCCCCCGCCACCCACGGTGCCGTGGGTGCAGCGACAGGCGCTGACGCGACGACTGTGTGATTGCAGCACCGGTTGTGGGGCAATTTGACGTTTGCCCACCTGATATGCTGGATGAGCATACCGTCACCGGCGTCGCTGTGCGGTCGCTCGTATGACCTGCAGCCGCGATGTTGTTGCGGCGTCCGCCCACCTATCCCAGCATCGTGCGGGCATTCTCCCAAGCAGCTTGCAGAATGCGAGCAGGATCCTCGCCAGTTCGCTCTGCACGATCGCGAGCAAGGGCATCGGCCGTAAGCGCAATGAGCGCAGGCTCGCACTCCATGCCGCGCAGGGGCTCGGGCGCCATGTAGGGGCAATCGGTCTCAAAGAGAATGCGGTCAAGCGGCGTTGCGGCAAATGCCTCGCGAACCGCCTCGTTACTCTTGAAGGTGGCAGCACCTCCGTAGGCAATAGAGCAGCCGAGTTCCACAAAGCGCTCCATGGTGGCACGGTCCTCACCAAAACAGTGCAGCACGCACCCCGCCTGGGGAAGCCCTACCTCCGTAAGCACGCGATAGGCATCCGCGTGCGCCTCGCGGGTCTCGTCGCCGGCATCGTTGCGCAAATGAAGTTCCACCGGCACGTTGCGCGTACATGCCAACTCAAGCTGGCGCGCCATGACATCCATCTGCATATCGTGCGGGGCAGCCTCGATATCGTCGTCCGCGTCAAAGTGATAATCCAAGCCAATCTCGCCCACGCCACGGCATAGCGGGTCGCTCAGAGCCTCAACCACCTGTTCGTGCACCGCATCCGTATAATCGGGCGCACCGTAAGGATGCACACCCGCCAGGTAACCAATACGCTCAAACAGCTTGGGCTCTGCGCGGCGCTCATCGACAACACCTGCTCGAATACCCTGCGCAAGCTGCTCACGTGCCTCAGCAATCCACCCAAGAAGCTGCTCATGGAAGGTCGCCGCCGTAGCAGCCACACGAACATCGGCCACGGGGTCCCAAATGGTGGTGAGCGCGCCCACGCCGGCTGCCGCCGCGCGCGCAAGGGCGTAGGCGGGCTCAACCTTCCAAAAGCTCATGAGGTGCGCATGCGTATCGGCCAGGGGGCGGGCGGGCGCAGGGAGCTCCGTGGGCACACCCTTCTTGAGATAGGTAAGCTCCAGGTGGCGCTCGCTCGGCACATCAAGGCCGGCCCGAGTCTCAACGAGGGCAATTTGGCCTGTAGAACCTTTGCGTTTACTCACGCCCTGCACCTCCTTGATGGCCCTCCTGCTCCTCCAAAGCATGCGTGAGCGCCAGGAAGGTATCGCGCGAGAGCGTCTCGGCACGCGCCGTTGGCGCTACACCCGCCGCGGCAAAAGCGCGGTCGAGCAACTCTTTGTCAAACCCGTTGGCGCTCATGGAATTACGGATAGTCTTGCGGCGCTGCGCGAAGGCGGCCTCCACCACCTGCGCCACCGTATCAGGCGCGGGCGCATCGGCGGGAGCATCCACGCGGTCGATACGCACCACGGCCGAATCTACGTGCGGCGCCGGCATAAAGCAGCGCGGAGGCACTTCAAAACGGCCCGTTACCTCGCCATAGAGCGAAAGCTTTACCGTGTAGGCGCCGTACGCTTTGGTGCCCGGCTGCGCAGCAATACGATCGGCCACCTCTTTTTGAACCATCACCACCGCCGCGGTAAGCGAGGGCATATGTTCAAAAAACTCAAGGATGATGGTTGCTGCCACGTTGTACGGCAGATTCGCCACGAGCATGGTGGGCTCCGAACCACCCACCTCTACCACGCGCTCGAGCGGCACCTTGAGGGCATCACCCATGATGTAGCGGAAGTTGGGGTGGTCGATCTCGTGCGCGTGGAGCACCGGTTCGAGCTCGCTATCCATCTCGATCGCAGTCACGTGCGCCGCCTCTTGCACGAGCGCGAGCGAAAGCGTGCCAATACCCGGCCCCACTTCGAGCACATGCTCGGTACCCGTAAGAGCGGCAAGCTCCATGATGTGCTCGATGACATGGTTGTCAACGAGGAAGTTCTGGCCCAAGCGGTGCTTGGTGGCAAGGCCAAATTCATTGAGCAGATCGCGCGTAGCAGAGAGATTTGCAAGCGGAGAGGTCGTCAAGGAGGGCTCCTATCTGTCGTGGGCTCCCAGCGCCGGCGGGGTGCATGGTCCGGCCCGAGAGCTCCTATCGGCCACGGACTCCGGGCGGCGGTGGATTGTATAGCCCGGCGCTTGGACGGTCCTCGCCCGGGCGGCGATGCCGCCCGGGCTGCGGAACGCGCGACGGGCCATACAATCCACCACCTGCGTAACGCGGCCGTACTCGCAGAGGATTGGGACGAGGCTGAGAGCGGAACTCACGTCACATCAGCCGTGCTCCCAGTTAGGACGAACTCGGGTGCCCGGGGAAGCCGCTAGTCGGTGAGGCGGGGGAAGAGGGCAGACCCCTTTTCCACCGCGGCACCGCCAGCGAGGCCACCCCAAACGCAGGCGGCGGCGAGGTCGTTCGTAGGCTCAACCGGCAGCGAGAGACGGCGACGCACTTCGGCCGAGATGTTCGGCATAAAGGGCTCGTACAGCTCTGCCGCGATGCGGATAACCTCAAGCAAGTTCCAGATAACCTGCGCAAGCTCGTCGGCGCGGGCAGGATCCTTGGCAAGCGCCCAGGGCGCCATGTCCTCGATGTAGTGGTTTGCTGCCGAAACAATGGAGAGCACCTCCGCCGCCGCAGCGGTGTAGTCAAACTGCTCCATGTGCTTGGCATAGCGCTCAACGATGCCGTCGCAGGCGTCTTTCAGCGGCGAGGGATCGTTGTAGTTGGCGGGACGCACCGGCGAGCATCCGTCAAAGTACTTCGCACTCATGTTGAGCGTGCGGCTTACCAGGTTGCCCCAGCTGTTGGCAAGGTCGGCGTTGTAAACCTGACGCATGCGGCCCCACGAAATGGGCGCATCCGTGCCGTGCACCACGTCGCTCATGAAGTAGTAGCGGTACGCCTCAACACCTAGAAGGTCGACAACCTCTTCGGGAGCAATCACGTTACCGCGGCTCTTACTCATCTTCTCAACCTTGCCCGTCTCCTCGTTGCGCACGGTCAGAAAGCCGTGCACAAACACGCGCTCGGGCAAAGGAAGTCCAGCGGCCATGAGCAGCGCCGGCCAGATAACACAGTGGAAGCGAATGATGTCCTTGCCCACCACATGCACCTGCGCAGGCCAACGGAAGGCCAGCTCATCGGCAGCTTCGTCGCCCTCGGCACCATAGCCCACGGCCGAGAGGTAGTTGATGAGGGCATCCACCCACACATAGGCAACGTGCTTCTCGTCAAAGGGGAACGGCACGCCCCAATCAAACGTGGAGCGGCTGATGGAAAGGTCCTTGAGGCCGCCCTTCACAAACGAGATCACTTCGTTGCGGCGCGTCTCGGGCTGAATGAAGTCGGGGTGCGCCTCGTAGAAGTCAAGCAGCGGCTGCTGGAAGGCAGAAAGCTTGAAGAACCAGCTCTCCTCCTTGATGCGCTCGAGCGGACGATCACAATCCGGGCACATCGGATGCTCGGGGTCGGCCGGCGCCTCGCCCGCTGCCACGCGCTCTTCCTCGTGGTGGTGCACCTGAGTCTCGGTGAAATACGTCTCGTCGGGGCGGCAATACCAGCCATCATAGGCATCTTTGTAGATATAGCCGTTGTCGAGGAGCGTCTGCAAAAACTTCTGCACACCTGCAATGTGACGGGGCTGTGTGGTGCGGATGAAGTCGTCATTGGAGATGTCGAGCGTCTTCCACAAGTCGCGGAATGCCGGCTCCATGGAGTCGCACCACGCCTGCGGGGAGTCAAACCCATTTTTCTCGGCGGCCTCGGCCACCTTCTCGCCGTGCTCGTCCATGCCGGTGAGGAATTTCACATCACGGCCGCATGCACGCTGGAACCGCGCCTGAACGTCGGCAAGCACCGTGCAATACGCCGTGCCCAGATGCGGCCTGGCGTTGACGTAATAGATGGGCGTCGTGATGTAGAAGGAAGGTTTCGTATGCTCCATGGTGGCACGATCCTCTTCTGGTCGAGCGTTATTGGGATGGGGCATCGCGCAAGAGCGCGATTCAGCAGGCACGTTGCCCGTGAATCCTTAAGCTCAAACGAGATGCACAACCTGCCATTTTAGCGTAAACCCATCGCGCCTGCCGCAGAGCGCGCAGAGGGGAGAGCTGAGGCAAACGAGAGCATGGGAATGCATGCCGCGTTGGCGTAGGCGCGCTCAGGCTCTAAGCCATGCGTTGCCTTAGCCTTGCAGCTCAAGCACTAGGTGGTACACGTCGCGGCGCCGGCGCGAGTAGCGCTGGGAAAGACGCTTGGCAATGCCGCTTGCCGGCTCACCGGCAGCGAGTGCCTCTGCAACGTCACGGCGGAGCGCCTCATCGGGGTCTTCCGCCGCAACGGGCAAAACAACATCCTCGTCGGCCGACGGTGGCGCTACCACCACAACCATCTCGCCCCGCAGCTCGCCCCGCTCATGCACAAGCTCGGCAAGCTCAACTGCCTCGGCGCGAAGCACCTCTTCATGCAACTTAGTGAGCTCGCGACAAAGCGCCACCACACGCCCTGAGAAAACAGCAGCTATGGTGTCAAGCGTTGATGCGACCCGATGCGGAGACTCATAGAACACAAGCGCCCCCGGCACCGTAGCCAGCCGCTCAAGGCGGCGCTGACGCTCCCCCGTCTTGCGCGGCAAAAAGCCCTCAAAGAAAAAATGATCGCAGGCAATACCCGATGCCACTAGCGCCGTCACACATGCCGAGGGCCCCGGAATAACATCAACGGGCACATCCGCTTCACGCGCAGCATCAACGAGCACCTGCCCCGGATCAGAAATTGCCGGCATACCGGCGTCAGACGCAAACGCAATGCGCTCGCCCGCCTGCATGCGTGAGATAAGATCGGGCGTACGCGCGGCAATCACATGCTCATCAAGCCGCATGAGCGGCTTGGAAATACCCGCATGGGCGAGCAGCTTCGCGGTGACGCGCGTGTCTTCACAACAGATAAGGTCCGCCGCGGCAAAGGTTTGCGCGGCGCGAGGTGAAAAATCGCCCAGGTTGCCAATGGGCGTACCCACTACCGAAAGCCCGCCTCCCGCGGAAGCGATACCTGCCGCATCCAGCGCCATACCAGCTGTATTCTCCCCCATCGCCACTCCATCAATCGAGCATGGCGCGCTCAAGCGTGCCTAACGCCACGCGCGCATCCCACGCCGCAATGCGGCGCTCCGTCTTCCACGTTTGGAAAAACCAACCGCGCGCTTTGGCGAATGATGCCATCTGGTTGGCGATGAACACACGCTCGTAAGCCGCACGGCCCTCGGGCGTTACTGAGGCGTTGGAGAACACCGCTGCGCCCGACCACTCTCCCACGATGACGGGGAACCCCGCATGCCTACCTTCGTCGATGAGGCGTCGGTTGCGGGCAATAGCGCGTGAGAGGCCATGCGGGCTCGTGATGTCCTGAGCATTTGCATCGCGATAGTGATAGAGGTGAATGTCCATGCACACACCGTCGTACTGCTTGCCCCGCATAAAATGCTTCCAGGCATCCGGGTGGCCCGAGGCAGAAAACACCACGAGCTTGTCCGGAGCCATGTACGCCCGCAGGAGCTCATAGGCATCGCGGTAGAAATTGCGCAGGTAGTGGCTGGGGATACCCTCAGTCATAGAGAAGAGGTTCTTGCGCACACTCATGATGGGCGAGTCAAGAAGCTCGATACCCAGAAGAACATCGCTGGAGCCGTAACGAGCAGCGAGGCGCTCGAGCGTGCTCAGGGCAATATGCCGACCGTTCGTGGACGAATGCCAGTCCGCGGCTGCATGCAATGCCGCAGCGGGATCGTTGGAATCCCCCTGGCCGCCCGGTACAGTGGCAAGATCGAGGAGGACCATCATGTGGTACTTTTCCGACCACTCAAATGCACGGTCGATATAGTCCACCACAGGAATGTGAACCTCTGCATCGCCCTGCGAGCCAAAGGCATACCACGGAACCGGCAGGCGCACCGCGTTGAGCCCCACCGCCGCCATCCGGCGAAAATCGTCCTCGGAGATGAAGGTCTCGTAGTGCTGGCGAATATGCTCGTTGTACACCGTCGCACCCAGAGCCTGCTGCAACTCGGCATCGTTGGACGCGCCCGTTGCCGCGAAGAGCGACGGCATGACCCATGGTTCGGGAATGAACCAGCCAGATAGGTTGACGCCACGGATTCTCTCGAGCATTGCTGCCTCCTTCGCTCCGAATTGGCGTGGTGTTTCAGTATAGCCCATGCGGTGGAACAGACCCCGTGCAGGGTTAGACTTGAATGTGACGCACATTGCGGGCACAAGCCCCTGGATTGGAAAACCACGAGCAGCTGGTTGACTCAGGCATAACGCGCAGCCAGACGCTGTGATGTTACGGCACCTCAGCTTCTGACAATCATGGGGAAACCTCCCAGACTTACCCGATACCCCACTTTTTTGAAAAGTCGTTCAGGAAAAGGGTTGACCGAAATGTTGATTTTGATATAGTTAACGAGCTGCGAAACGCAGTCGACACGGTCAGATAGCTCAGTTGGCAGAGCAGGGGACTTTTAATCCCAAGGTCCAGGGTTCGAGGCC